>Ga0207428_10005191_pt1 | contig 12185 bp, 10 predicted proteins | sample RhiMethybrSRZTD1_FD_187600 | JGI IMG/M metagenome (GOLD analysis project Ga0207428, IMG submission 187600) | Populus rhizosphere microbial communities from Tennessee, USA - Rhizosphere MetaG P. TD hybrid SRZTD1 (SPAdes) (version 3) | ecosystem: Host-associated > Plants > Roots > Rhizosphere >... | reverse complement strand
CTCGTCGTGGTGATGGGCCACGAGCAGTGCGGCGCCGTCCGGGCGGCGATCGAGACGCCCGCGGGCAAGTCGCTCGGGCCGAACCTGGACTACCTGATCAAGGCGATCAAGCCTGCCGTGACAGCCACGGCCAATGCCGCCGAAGCGACACGGCTCCAGGCCGCGATCCTCCGCAACGTCGAAGAGAGCGTGAATACGCTCGTCGGAGACAGCGCCATCCTGCGCGAGCTGGTGCACGCGAACAAGGTCGCGCTCGTCGGCGGGTACTACGAGCTCGCGAGCGGGCGCGTGCACTTCTCCGAACCGGTGACGTCGGTCGCTGCGGGCAAATAGCCGTGTTGCCCCGCTGGCGCGATCTCGCGCCGATCGTTTCGCTCGCGCTCGTCACTTCGGTCACCGCGGTCGCGCAGCATCCGACGCCGCCGCCTGCGACCGCTCCGGCCACCGCGCCACCCGCCGCCGCCAAAGGGGAGAAGGCTGCGACACCAGCGACCGAGCATTCGACGCCGCAGGCGACTCCCGCGCCGGCTGGCGCGGCGGCTCCGACAGCCCCGCCGGCCTCATCGCCGCCACGCAAAGGCCCGCCGGCCTCGAACTTGAAGGACGCCGTCGCGCGAATTCAGAAGCGCCTGGACGAGGAAGTCGGAACGGGCGAGGCGGCGCCGAAGACCGCAGCAGCGCAGCGGCCCGCCGGCTCGACGTCGCGTGCGGTGACCCCGCTCCATTCTTTATCGCCGGGGCCCCCTGCACCCCGGCTGGCGGCCCCGCGCATCGCGCTCACGTGGCGCACCGCGCTCGTCTGGCCCGACGATCTGGCCGCCACGCCCGCGCCGCCGCCGCGCACGAGTGAGAGGATCACGCTCATCTGGCGCTCAGAGAAGCAGTAGGCACTCGGCACTCGGCACTGGCTTCGCTCGCGGACTGAAGTCGCGCGGTGATTGGTTCAGAGAACCTTCGAGTGCCGAGTGCCTAGTGCCCAGTGCCTGCAAGCTTCACAGTCGTAATGAACTGCCCAGCGTGGCGCGTCGTGTGCTCGGCGGCGTGAAACAGCAACCCGAGGACGGACGACGGGAGGCCGGCGCGGCCGACCTTGCGCTCGTCGAAGACACGCGCTTCGTCGGTCTCGCGAAGCTGAGTCAGCGCGCGGTGGATCGTCGCCTCGAGGTGGCCGACGAGCGCCTTGCCGTCGAGCTCCGGATGCGGCTGCACCTCCGCGCGCAACGCGACCTTCTGCATGTCGTTCAACGCATCGCCCCGCGCGTAGGTGAACAATCGATCGAGCGCGCCGGCCATGTGTAACACGTGAAACCCCGGCGTCGCCGCGCCGCGCGCCGTCCACAGCACGTCGGCGGACAGGCTCGGCGCCAGCTCGGCCATTTCCTGTTGTGCCTGAATCAGCGCGTGGGCCACCGGCTGCAGCACGCGCGGGACGCCATCGACAGGACCGGTGAGCCAGACTTCAGTAGTCGGTGACAATTCGCTCTTCTCTCTTTCATGTCGTCAGATGCTTCGCCAGGAATGGAATCCCGCGCTTCCCCCAGAACGAGTGATCGGCCGGGAAGATCTCCTGCTCGATCCGGTCGGCGGCGCCAAACACCGTGTAGATCTCGCGCACTTTGCCGAAGCTCTCGATACTGGCCTTCACAGGAAAGATGTTGTCCTTCTCACCCGACTCCGAGAAGAGGGGCCGCGGCGCGATGAGACCCGCGACGTCGTACATCTCGGCCCAGTTCAGGATCCCCGGGACGTAGTTGTCGATGCAGTGTGACAGGCTGCCGATGCTGTCGCGGAACGTGTTCAGATATCCGCTCACGAGCGCCACGCGCAGGCGCGGCTCGAGTGCCGTCGCGAAGAGCGTCGTCGTGCCGCCGCCGGAAATGCCCATGCAGCCGACGCGCTTGACGTCGAGCTCGGATCGCGTGGCGATGTAGTCGATCGTCCGCATCACGTCCCACACCCGCCAGCCGATCATCGTCTGTCCGACGAGCAGCGCACCGCCGGCGGACGGCTGGCACGCGTTGGTCCCCAGCCCGCGCCGCGCGTTGATCGGATCGCGGCGGCAGCCGAACGCCATCGGTTCGATCGCCACGGCCGCCATCCCGGCTTCGACCACCTGCAAGGGGAAGTCGTGCATGTACCCGGCCTTGTCGGTGCGATCGCGTCCCTGATCGTCGATCCCGACGCAGTCGTCCACGCCGCGGCCGTGTCCCGGAACGCAGATCATGGTCGCCACCGGCGTCTTTGCGGTCTGCGGCACGAGCACGTACGCAAGTACGCTCACGCCGGGCGCGGCGTCGAACACGACTTTCTCGCGCCGGTAGCCCGGGAACGTGCGGGTCTCGAGCGTGACGGGACGCAACGACGATCGCTCGACCGGGAATCCACCCAGCAGCTCCGCCAGCTTCCCGCGCAGCTGCTTCTGCCAGATTTCCGCCTGCGCGCGCGTCCGCGCCTGAAAGCGCAACTTCCTCGGTGCCGCGGCAAACACGTCGAGCGAGTACGCGACCGGATCGAAGCGCCGGCCGTCGAGACCTTGTTCCACGCCGGTCAGCGGGCCAACATACCCCGACCGCGCCGCGGTCTGACCGCCGGCTTGCGCCCTCAGCCTCACCGCACTGGCCGCCGTCAGACCGGCGGCCAGCTTGCCGAGCTCACGACGAGTCACCTTTTTCATGGAGACTTCTTACCACGAAGACACAAACAGCACGAAGCCACGCTTGGGAAACCCTGGTTGCTCCCGGCCGTAGGGCGGGTCGGGGTTCGACCGCGGACACGACGCGGCTCTCAGCCCAAGCCGCGCGACTGGTGAAGACCCGCGAGCGCCTACAACGCGAAGGGACTCCGGAAGACCTGCCGTCCGCCGAGATACGTCTCGAGCACCTGCACGGTTCCGTGCTCCGCGTCGAACGTGAACCGCACGAGATCCGCGCGGTCACCCGGCGTGAGACCGCGCGTGCGGCCCGGCACGTGGCCGATTCGCGCCGGGTTGGCGGTCGCCATCGTGACGGCCTCCGCGAGGCTGAGCCCGCCGTCGGTCACGAGATTGGCGACGCCATGATCCATTCGGAGCGCCGATCCGGCGAGCCGATCCTCGCCGGCGAGGACGACGCGGCCGTCGGAGGTCAAGTCCACTAACTGGTCGCCGAGCGAGTAGCGTCCCGGGTTGGCGCCGGCCGGGGCGCTGGCGTCGGTGACGAGCACCGATCGCGTGATGCCCTTCGCCCGCAGCGCCGCGCGCAGGAATGACCGGCCCAGATGGACCCCGTCCACGATGAACGAGGCAGCCAGGCGATCTTCGGCCAGTTGATCCCAGATGTAGTTGCGGTGGCGCGGCAGGACCGGATGCGCGGCGTTGCCGAGATGCGTGGACATCGAGGCGCCGGCCGCGACGGCGTCGGCGATCTGCTCGGTCGTGGCGTTGGTGTGGCCGATGGACACGACGATCCCGGCGCCGGTGAGCGATTCGATGTACGCCGGCGCGCCGGGCCACTCCGGCGCGAGCGTCACGATCCGGATCGCGCCGCGCGTGGCGTCCTGCCACCGGTGGAACTCCTCGAGATCGGGGCCGCGCACCCACGCTCGCGGGTGCGCCCCGCGCGGGCCGTCGTCGGGCGAAATGGCCGGCCCCTCGACGTGGAACCCGTCCATCGCGTCGCCCTCGGGCAGCAGGCCGCGGGCGTCGGCGAGATTGCGAAGCGCGGCCACCATCGCCTGCGGGGGTCCAGTGATGACCGTGGGATAGAACCGGGTCGTCCCGGTGGCCAGCACGGCCTCGAGCGCCCGGGCAATCTCGGCAAGCGGGGTGTCCGGCCGGTTGAAATCGACGCCGGCGAAGCCATTGACCTGGAGATCGACCCAGCCTGGCGCGACATACGCGTCGGACGAACCGGACCCCGCCGCCATCTGTCCGATGACGTCGGAGAATTCCACGCGCACGACGTGGCCGGTCGCGACGTCGCGTCCGGTCAAGCTCCCGCTCATGGAACGACACCCTACCAGAACTTGACGCTGTGCTGGGTCTTCTAGAGAATGCCTCCGTGATTCACCACACCTCTTCGACTTCCGTTCCCTCAGCAGGCAGCGTTGGTGTGGCGGGCGTCCGGGCGCCGGCCGGAGAGACGATCACGATCGGCCACTGGATGATCGTGATCATCGCCTCGTTCGGCTGGTTGTTCGACTGCATGGACCAGCGGATCTTCATCCTGGCGCGCGAACCGGCTCTCAAGGAGTTGCTCGGCGCCGGTGCTGCGGCCGCCCAGGTCAAGACGATCGGCGGCTACGCGACGACGTCGATGATTCTCGGCTGGGCGACGGGCGGCATCATCTTCGGCATGCTCAGCGATCGCTGGGGCCGCGTGAAGACGATGGTCGCGACGCTGATGATCTATTCGGGGTTCACCGGGCTGTCCGGTCTCGCGACCGGCTGGGTGGACTTCGTGATCTATCGCTTCCTCGTCGGGCTGGGCGTCGGCGGCATGTTCGGCGCGGCCACGGCGCTCGTCGCCGAGAGCGTTCCCGGGCGCGTGCGATCGATCGCGCTCGGCGCCCTGCAGGCGCTCTCGGCGCTCGGCAACATCATGGGCTCGCTCATCAGCCGCGGGGTGCAGCCGGGCGCCACGGATTTCCTCTGGGGCTATTCGGGCTGGCGCGTCCTCTTTTTCGTCGGCATCCTGCCTTCGCTCCTCGTGATTCCGATCGTGGCCTATCTGAAGGAGCCGGAGGCCTGGCGCAGGGCCAAAGCCGAAGCCGCCGCCGGAGGCGGGCGCAAGAACGTCGGGTCGATTGCCGAGCTGTTCCGCTCGCCGCGCTGGCGGCGCAACAGCATCATCGGTCTGCTGCTCGGCGTCTCGGGCATGATCGGCCTCTGGGGGATCGGGTTCTATTCGCCGGAGCTGATCTCGACGGCCCTCGTCGGCGCGCCTCAGCAGGAGATCGATACCGTGCGCGCGTACGGCACGGCGCTGCAGGACGTGGGCGCGTTCCTCGGCATGGTCACGTTCACGGTGATCGCGTCGATGCTGAGCCGCCGGCTCGCCTTCTTCGTGGCGTTCGTGGCGGGCCTCATCGTCACAGCCTTCGTGTTCAACTCGCTCAAGACCGCGTCCGACGCGTATTGGATGCTGCCGATGATGGGCTTCGCCCAGCTCGCGCTGTTTGCCGGCTATTCGATCTATTTTCCGGAGCTCTTCCCCACCCGCCTCCGGGGCACGGGCGTGGGCTTCTGTTACAACACTGTGCGATACCTCGCCGCCCCGGCGCCGATCCTGCTCGGCTACCTGACCAGCGTGTTCTCGTTCCGTACGGCGGCCGTGGTGATGTCGTCGGTGTATCTCGTCGGGTTGATCGCCCTCTACTGGGCGCCTGAAACCAAAGGCCAGCCACTGCCTGAGGACTGATGCCGCCGCCCCGACTGCCTTGTCACGAGCGTCTCGGGTCGTCTATGATCCGTGACGCTCCCTCGCCTGCCACGGTCGCGGCGACCCTCGACCGATCGTGGGCATTCGCTTCCACAGCATCGCAACGGCCGCCACGGGCCTCTCAGCATTCGTGGTGGTCCTAATCTTGCTGAAGCTGGTTGAGGCCGACTATGAACGCGCGCGCGACCCTGCCAGCCGCATTGCAAGCGCGGCGGTGCGCAGTGCGCGCGCTGCTGGCCCTCGCCGGTTCGATCGCGTCGATTACGTGCGGCGCGTCGGCAACGCTCTCGACCAGCCCTTCGCCTGCCAAGTGCGCCATCACCGCTGGAGCGCCCGCTGGTCAGATCGATGCGAAGGGCGGCACGGCCTCGGTCACGATCACCGCGCAACCTGAATGCGCCTGGACGGCGTCGACCCAGGCTGGCTGGATCTCCGGTCTCGCGCCGGCGTCGGGTCAAGGCAACGGCGAGGTCAAGTTTCAGGTCGCGCTCAATGCTGCTCCGGCCTCGCGGCAAGGCGAGATTCTGCTGAACGACCAGCGCGTGCAGGTCCGTCAGGACGGAACGCCTTGCCGGTTCGACATCTCGCCGCAATCCGCCTCGATGGCAGCCAACGGTGGCACCGGCACGATCGACGTCCAGGCGGTCACCGGCTGTACTTGGACCGCCGCCAGCGACGTCGCGTGGATCACCATCACTGCTGGCGCGAGCGGGGATGGCGCAGGCCGCGTCACCTACGCGGTGGACGCGAACAACGGCGGCGCGCGGAGCGCCGTCCTGACGGTTGCGGGCCAGTCGTTCTCGCTGGCAGAGGAGGCGCCGCCGGCTTCGCCGGGACCCGTGCCGCCGCTGAGTCCGACCCCCGCGCCGACGCCGCCGCCCGGACCAGGGCCGACGCCCCCGACGACCCCAGTACCGCCGACGGCGCCGACGCCAACACCGCCACCGGCGCCGACGCCGTGCGCGGCCACTGTCGCGCCCACCACGCAGTCAGTCGGCGCCGCAGCGGGCGCCGGCACGCCCATCGCGGTCACGCTCGCGGCCGGCTGCGCCTGGACGGCGGCGAGCAACGCGTCCTGGATCACCATCGCTTCCGACGCCAGCGGCAGTGGCAACGGCACGGTCACGTTCAACGTCGCGGCCAACACGGGCAACGCCCGCAGCGGAACGCTGACCGTCGCGGGAATCACGGTGACCGTCAATCAGGCGGCGCCGGGGTCGACTCCGCCACCGGCGCCGACGTGCACGCCGACGGTCGCGCCCACCACGCAGTCGGTCGGCGCCGCGGCGGGCGCCGGCACGCCCATCGCGGTCACGCTCGCGGCCGGCTGCGCCTGGACGGCGGCGAGCAACGCGTCCTGGATCACCATCGCTTCCGGCGCCAGCGGCAGTGGCAACGGTACGGTCGCGTTCAACGTCGCGGCCAACACGGGCAACGCCCGCAGCGGAACGCTGACCGTCGCGGGAATCACGGTGACCGTCAACCAGGGGACCGGTTGCAACTTCTCGATTAACCCGACGTCGCACACCTTCGGCCGGAACGGCGGTCACCAAGATGTGCAGGTGACGACGACGCCGGGCTGCAGCTGGACGGCCTCGACGTCCGCGTCGTGGATCACCCTCAGCGTCACCAGCGGCACCGGCAATGGCACGGTCCGGGTCACGGTCGCGAGCCAGCCGGCTGGGGCCGGCGACCGGACCGCCACCGTGACCATCGCGGGTCGGACGTTCACCGTGGAGCAGAGAGACTGAACTGACATGACCAGACTCTCCTCACGCGTCATCCTCGTCGCGGCCGTCACCCTGCCGCTCACGACGATTCCGATGCCGGCGGCCGCGCAGCAGCTCACGGACGTCCTGTCGTTTCTCCTCACGAATCGATCGATTTTGACCGGCGACTTCGCGCGCGACGAAGCGGCCGCGCTCTCGACACGCGATGCGATCAGCGGGCTTGTGCTCACCGAGCTGGCGCGGCTGCCTCTGAGCTCGCCGGCGAGCGGATTCACGTACCGCCTGAATCCCGCGCTCGGCACCGATGCCCGATCGAGCGAGAGCTTCGGCCCATTTTTCGTCCAGCGATCGCTCACCAGCGGTGCGGGTCAGACCACGGTCGGCGTCAGCTATCGGTGGGTGGCGTTCGACCGCATCGACGGACAATCGCTCACCGACGGCACGCTCGTCGCCACGGCGAGCCGCCAGCGCGGCGAGACCGTGCCCTTCGACAGCGAGACGCTGCTTCTTCACCTCGAATCGCAGACGGTCACGGTGTCGGCGACCTACGGCGTCACCGACCGCCTGGATATCAGCGCGGCGGCGCCGTTTGTGACGCTCAAGCTGCGCGGCGAGCGCCTGGACTCGTACCGCGGCCAGGCGTTTCCGCAGGCGAGCGCACACGCGACCGCGTCGGGTCTCGGGGACATGCTGTTCGTCGTCAAGTACAACGTGCTGCGGCGCGGTGCGAGCGGCATCGCGGTGGGCGCCGAGGCGACGCTGCCGACCGGCGACGAAGACAACCTGCTCGGCGCCGGCGAAGCGATCGTGTCGCCGCGCGTGATCGGGTCGTTCGAACGCGATCGTCTCGGCGTGCACGGTGACGGTGGCTTCGTCGTCACCGAACCGTACCGGCAGATCGACTACAGCGGCGCCGTCACGTTTGCCGGGAGCTCCCGCGTCACGATCGCGGCCGAGATCATCGGCCGCCGGATTGCGACGGGCGGCCGTCTCATCGAGACCGTGCAGCCGCACCCGAGCTTGACCGGGATCGAGACGATCCGGCTGGTGGGCGCCGAGGACGCCTCCACGCGGCTCCTCGTCGCGGCCGGCGTCCGCTGGAACGTCTCGGGCCGATGGCTGCTCAACGTCAACGTTTTGCGATCGATCACGTCGGCTGGGCTGACCGCGTCGTGGGTGCCGACGGTGACGATGGATTACTCGTTCGGCCGCTGATCACACTGGGATCTCCGCGCTGAAGGAATCGACGAGAGGTACGATCATGAAAAGACTCCATCGCGCCGCAGCAAAGTCCGCGCTCGGCGACGAGACGCAGGAGTGGAATTGGCTCGACGAATTCCCTCCCGAGGCGCAGGTCACCGACCTCGCCCTGGTTCCGCCGGAACCGCAATTGCTGAGGGTGCCGGAACGACCACCGAGTCCGCCACCTGGCGACGAGCCGCTTCTGAGCGAATTCATCCTCAGTCCGCGGCTGCCCCCGCTGCCCGCGCCGGTGCCGCCGCCGTTTCGCGTGAACGTCCGTTCGCTGCTGCCGGCCGTAAGACCGCTGAACCGTCCTTTCCTCCTCTTCATCGGCGCGTCGTTGACGCTGGCGGCGGCGGTGATTGGCCCGGATGTGCTGTTTCGGTCGGGAGGGCCCGACACGCAAAGTCCGTCGGCCGAATCGTTGGCCCGCGCGCGTGCGCAGGCCGCCCTCGCGCGGCCCGTCTATCCACCGCCGGAGTTTCCGGCCGAACCGGTCCCTGCCTCCACAGAGGTGCGCCAACCTGCACCGCCGCCTCGGTCTGCCCCGGTCGTGAGGCCCTCGCGATCGGTGGTCGCGTCCGCGCGCATGCCGGCGGACTCGCGCAACACACAGCGGGCGGGTGGTCGTGCCGACGCCCCGTCGGCCCGACAGGTGACCGCGACGAAGACGACGGCGGCGATCGGACCGCCGCGCGACAACGCCGTCGTGCTGACTGGGAGTCCGGCGCCGGCCCGCGCGCCGCTCAACGTCCCGGCGGCGCTGCCGGATCCAGCGCTCAGTACGCCGGCGCCGCCACCGGTGTCTTCCGCGCCGGCGCCCCTGGTGTCCGCTCCGCCGGCGACGCCGCCGGTGTCTGCTCCGCCGGCGCCATCGACACCGACGTCGACACCGACACCGACACCGACATCGACACCGACATCGACGCGGTCATCGACGCCGGCAGCGCCCCCAAGCGCGGCAGCGACGATGTCGCCAGAAGCGAGGGCGCGGGCGACAGAGACGGCGTCGGTTCAGACCGTCCTCGATCGCTACCGGTGGGCGTTCACCAGTCTCGATGCGAGCGCGGTCGCACCCTTCTGGCCCGGCGTGGACGGCCGCGCGCTGGAACGCGCGTTCGATCAACTCGAGTCGCAGGTCATCAAGTTCGATCGCTGCGAGATCAACCTCACCGGAGCGCGTGCGGTCGCCTCCTGTCAGGGACAGGCGAGTACCGTCAGAAAAGTGGGCTCACGGAATCTCAGAACCGAGCCGCGGCTCTGGACGTTCGCGTTGAACCGCGTGAATGACGCGTGGCTCATCCAGAACGTGAGCACGCGGCCAGGGCGCTAGAGCGTGGAACGCAAGGAGCATCACATGAACCGGAGGGACTCCGCCGACCTCACGAACAGCCCGAGCACGACGGCTGAGAACGACGGCAAGGGCGTCCAGGGCCCGCCGAACAAACCGGGTCAGCACGAGAAGCCGCCTGCCGGCCGCGTGACGAAAGCAGGCTACGACGCCGGCCTGCGGCCGGACGTTCCGAAGAAATAGCATCCGTCACCTCGGCCGGTTTCCGCATGCTACGATGGCGCCGCCTCCCTGGGACGACAGAGCGGGGAGGAAGCACTGGTGGCCACAACGCGCACGATGACGAGGTCACCTGCATCGCACTGGCTCCCCTGCACGCTCGCGGTCCTCGTCTGGGCGGCCGTCCCGTCATCGCAAACTGAACGCCCGCCGGCGTGCGAGCGACTCGCATCGCTGCTGGTGCCGTCGGCGGCCATGACGCTGGCGCAGACGGTGCCGGCCGGTACGTTCACGCCTCCGCCGGGCGAGGATGGTGCGTCGTTTCGCACCCTGCCCACGTTCTGCCGCGTCGCTGCGACGCTCACACCTTCGAGCGACTCCGACATCAAAATTGAAGTGTGGATGCCGGCCACGGGGTGGAATGGCAAGTTCCAGGCGGTCGGCAACGGCGCATTCAACGGCACGATCAACTATTCAGGCATGCGCGCGGCGCTCGCGCGAGGCTACGCCACCAGTTCCACCGACACGGGACACTCGGGCGGCGGGGCGAGTTGGGCGCTCGGACACCCGGAGAAGATCGTGGACTTCGGATGGCGCGCCGTCCATGAGATGACGACCGTCGCCAAGCGGATCATCGCGAGCCACTACGAGCGCGGACCGGCGTATTCGTACTGGAACGGCTGCTCGGCCGGCGGTCGGCAAGGCATGAAGGCGGCGCAGCGGTTCCCGGACGATTTCAACGGCATCATCGCCGGCGCGCCCGGCCTGGATTGGACCGCGCGCGCCACCCAGGCGGTGCGTGTGGCGAAGGCGCTCGAGTCGAACGAGTCCGCTCGCCTGCAGCCATCGCATCGCCGGCTTCTGCACGCGGCGGTGGTGGACGCGTGCGATGCGCTCGATGGCGTGAAGGACGGGCTCATCGAGAGTCCCGAGCACTGCGTCTTCGATCCGGGACGGCTCGAATGCCGCGGTGGAGATCCGGCTGCCTGTCTGACGAAGGCGCAGGTGGACACGGCAACGCTGATCTACTCGAGCCCGGTCAATCCCCGAACCGGACGCGCGATCACGGGTCTCGCCCGCGGCAGCGAGTTGGGATGGACGGATCTCGGGTGGACCGCCTCGGCGCGCGCGACAGGCCTCGATCAATTCCGGTTCATCGTGTTCGGAGACCCGCGCTGGACGATTCGGCAGTTCGAGTTCGAGACAGACATCGTCCGCGCGGAGGAATCGGATCGCGACACGATCAACGCGCTCGATCCAAATCTGAAACCGTTCTTCGATCGCGGCGGCAAGCTGCTCCAGTACCACGGGTGGAGCGATCCGCAGATTTCCCCCTTGAACAGCACGCAGTACTACGCTCGTGTCCGGGAGACGCTGGGCGGCGCGCCCGCCGTCGAGGACTCGTACCGCTTGTTCATGGCGCCCGGGATGGGTCATTGCGGTGGCGGCGAGGGCCCGAACAGCTTCGACATGGTCGCCGCCCTCGAACAATGGGTCGAGCACGGCCGCGCGGCCGATCGCGTCATCGCCTCGCGCGCGACGAGGGGTGTCGTGGACATGACCCGGCCGCTCTGTCCGTATCCTCGCGTCGCCGCCTACACGGGCACGGGGAGCACCAACGAGGCGGCCAATTTCGTCTGCAAGGCACGGTAATGACGGTTCCTCCGGGTCCACGCGGGCTTCCGGTGCTCGGGATGCTGCTGGCGGTCAGACGCGATCCGATCGCCGTCTTCAGAAACGCCGCGGCACGCTATGGCGACGTCGTTTCGTTCAAGATCGGACCCCGCCACGGTTTCCTCATTACGAATCCTGCCGACGTTCGGCACGTGCTGCAGGACAACGCACGCAACTATCACAAGAGCCCGCTCTACGAAAAGCTGCGGTCGTCGATCGGCAACGGCCTGCTGACGAGCGAAGACGATTTCTGGCTGCGTCAGCGGCGGATCGCGCAGCCGGCCTTCCATCGCCAGCGCATCGCGGCGCTCGCCAGCGTGATGGCCGACGCGGCGCGCGACGCCGCCGATCAGTGGACGTCGCTCGCGGCCAGCGGCCGGCCGGTAGACGTCGCCGAGGAGATGATGCGACTGACGCGTACGGTCGTCGTCCGCGCGCTCCTGGGCGCGGATCTGGGCCCGTTCGCGGCCCGGATCGATCCAGCCTGGACGGTCATCAACGAGTTCGTCGGCGAGAACTTCTGGTCGCTCGGCTTCACCGATCGCTGGCCGACGCCGAAGTACCGCCGGTTCCAGACCGCCCGGGCGGTGCTTCGCGGCGCGGTTGACCACG
>Ga0207428_10005188_pt1 | contig 12188 bp, 13 predicted proteins | sample RhiMethybrSRZTD1_FD_187600 | JGI IMG/M metagenome (GOLD analysis project Ga0207428, IMG submission 187600) | Populus rhizosphere microbial communities from Tennessee, USA - Rhizosphere MetaG P. TD hybrid SRZTD1 (SPAdes) (version 3) | ecosystem: Host-associated > Plants > Roots > Rhizosphere >... | reverse complement strand
GCGGTGGCGGCGGCGGAGGCGGCGGGTCCGCATCCGGAACGCTCGAGGGCGAGACGGGGCCGGGCTTCGAGATCGAGGTGAAGCAGAACGGCGAGGACGCCGAGAGCGTGAAGGCCGGCACGTACACGCTGAAGGTCGAGGACAAGTCGGCCTCGCACAACTTCCACCTGATCGGCCCCGGTGTCGACAAGGTGGTCACCGACGTCGGGTTCGTCGGGGACAAGACCGTCACGGTCACGCTGAAGCAGGGCACCTACACCTACCAGTGCGACCCGCATGCCTCGTCCGGGATGAAGGGCACGTTCGAGGTGACCTAACCCGCGCTGGTCCGAGATGCTGCGCCCGTGGCCGGGGAGGGGATGAGACAGGCGATCGCGGCGCAGCCGGAATGGCTGCGGCAGGTGCCGACCGGCCGCCGGCTCCCGGAGGGTCGCGTGCTGCACACGGGCTGCGGCACCTCGTTTCACGCGGCTCAGACAGCCGGCTGGGCCGAGCAGGCGCTCGAGCTCGTCCTGCGACCGCGGGAGGCCGACGTGCTCGTCGTCGTCAGCCACGAGGGCGAGACGACGCTCGCGCTGGAGGCCGCACGCGCGTTCGGCGGGCCGGTGTGGCTGGTCACCGGGAAGGCGGAGAGCCCGCTCGCCGAGGTCGCGGAGGAGGTCGTCCTCGCCACGCCGGAGATCGAGCCGAGCTGGTGCCATACCGCGAGCTACACCTGTGCGGTGGCGACGATCCGGGCGCTCCACGGCGAGGATCTGAGCGCGCTGCCAGGGCTCGTGGAGCGCGCACTGGAACAGCGGCTCCCGGTGAGCGGGCACGACCGTTTCCTCGTCGCCGGGGCCGGGCGCGACTGGCCGACCGCGCAGGAGGCGGTGCTGAAGCTGCGGGAGGGCGCCTACGTCGCCGCCGAGGCGCACGAGACCGAGCAGCTCCTGCACGGACACCTCGCGGCGGTGGACGAGAACGTGCGTGCATTCGTGCTGGAGGGCGAGGGCCGGGCGGCCGAGCGGGCGGCGGGCGCGGCGGCGGCCCTCCACGAGATCGGCTGTGAGACGACGCTCGTCCCGACGGCGCACCCGGTCGTCGACATCGTGCAGTTCCAGCAGCTGACGCTTGACCTCGCCGACGCGCGTGGCGTCGACCCCGACAAGATCCGCCGCGACGACCCGCGCTGGGAGCGCGCGGCGGCCGCCTACGACTGAGCCGCGGCGAGCAGCTCGGCCTCACGCTCCTGGGTGAGGCCGGCCTCCGGAGTCGTCCCGGCGAGGTCGAGAGTGTCGCGCACGGTGTCCTCTAGCGGCCGGAATGTCAGCCCCGCCGCGACCGCGCGCGAGACGTCCGCTTCGTGGATCCCCGCGTCGTCGGACGACTGGACCCACATCGGCAGCTCCATCCACTCGCCGACGCCGTGCTCGACGAGGAAGGTGTCCGGCACCCACCTGAAGGTCGCGTCGCTGTCCGCGACCTCGCGGCACGTCTCCAGCACCTCGCCCCAGCTGCGGCCGGGGTGCGTTGCGTTGTACGTGCCGGTGGCCTGCCGCTCGCAGAGGTCGACGAGCCACGGGCCGAGGTCGCGCACGTCGATGAACTGGACGACGCGATCCGGCGGCGCGGGCGCGAGCACCTTGCCGCCGCGCGCGATCCGGTGGGGCCAGTAGGTGAAGCGGCCGGTCCCGTCGTGCGCGCCGACGATCAACCCGGGCCGCACGATCGCGTGGCGGTCGCCGAACGCCTCCGCGGCCGCGCGCTCGCACAGCGCCTTCAGCGGGCCGTAGTTCGAGTAGTCGTCGAGCATCCGGTCGTCGGGCAGGTCCCCGAGCTCCGCGAGCGGGCTGTCCTCGTCGTTCGGGCCGGCGAGGCTTGCGTAGGCAGAGATACTCGAGATGAAGAGGTAGTGGCCGGTCTGGTCGCGAAGCGCCTCGGCCGACGCGCGCACGACTGCGGGAAGGAAGCCGGACGGGTCGAGCACAGCGTCCCACTCGCGGCCCTGGAGGGCACTCAGGTCGACGGTCCGGTCGCCGCGGAGCTTCTCCGCCTCGGGAAAGAGCTCCGGATTGGTCTCGCCGCGGTTGAAGAGCGTGACCTCGTGCCCGCGCGCGAGCGCGGCCTCGACCGCGGCACGGCCGAGGAACTTCGTCCCGCCGAGAACGAGCAGCTTCATCCGCGGGAGCCTATGTCAGCGCAGGACGGGCAGCTTCGCCGTGTCCGAGCCGAGCCAGCGTTGCCGGAGGCGCGCGAGCGTGCCGTCCCCGGCGATCGCCCTGAGCGCGGTGTCGACGCGAGCACGAAGCAGACTTCCCTTCTCGAACGCGATCGCGTATCGCTCATGTGTCGGGATTCGCCCGACCAGCGGGCCGTAGCGGTCGGGTGCCTGCCGCCGCAGCACGGCAAGCGTCGGAGCGTCGAAGACGAGGGCGTCGCACCGCTTGGCAAACAGGTCGTAGAGCAGCACCGAAAGGTCGTCGAGGAACAGCGGCTTTCGTGCGGGCTTGATCCTGTTGGTGACGATCGCCCCGCCGGTGGTGCCGCGCTGAGCGCACACGACCAGCTTGCGCAGGGCGGCGATCGACCTGGGCGTCGGCGTGACGCCGGGGCGAACGAGGACACCCTGGTCGGCCTCGAGGTAGGGCGTCGAGAAGTCGACCCTCCTGGCCCGGCCGGGTGTCACCGATATCTGGGCGATCGCGAGGTCCCAGTCGTTGGGGCCCGACTTCACGAGCTTCGAAAAGGTCGCCTCGTTCAGGAAGCTGACCCGCAGGCCCAGGCGCTTGGCGACCTGAGTTGCGAGGTCGATCTCGAGCCCTCTCGCCAGGATGACGGTGCGCCCGCGGACGATCCCGACCTGAAAGCCGGCGCTCGGCATCGCCAGGGCGACCTTCAGCACACCAGGCTTCTTCGTCGGCGGCGTCGCCGCGGTCGCCGGAAGGGCCAGCGCGGCAATCATTGCGGCTGCGGCGAGCGCTTTCATCGTGAGCGGGCGATGACGGTGACCAGCGTGCCCACCGGGGTCTGGGTGTACAGCCACCGCGCGTCCCAGCGGGGGACGCGGACACAGCCATGCGACGCTGCGGTCGGTGGCACGTCCGGGTACTCGTGGAACGCGACGCCGCCGACGAAGTAACTCGCCCAGGGCAGCCAGACCTTGTAAGGAACCGACCACGACCTCACTTCCTTGCGGAAGACCTTCCAGGCACCGACCGGCGTGTCGTAGCCCGGCTTCCCGGTCGAGACATCCAGTACCCGGGTCACGCGCGCTCCGTCGATGAAGAGCGCGAGCTGGCGATCGAGCAGCACCTCCACTCGCCGGCCCGCGCCCGGCCTGATCGGGCTTGGTCGTGAAGCCGAGTTGAGTGCGGCGCGCGTCGCAGGGCCGGCGACGCCGTCGCGACCGAGGCCGGCCCACTTCTGGAACGCGACCACCGCCGACGTCGTGCGCGGCCCGGGCCTGCCGTCGACCTCGCCGGGCTGCAGGAAGCCGAGGTCTGCAAGGCGCTGCTGGAGCGCCCTCGTCGCGGCCGACGGCGGCTTCGGCTGTTGTGGCGCCGGCGCGGGCGGCGGCGACTTGGGCGGCGCGGTGACGCTCTTCGCCGTCAGCGGAACGGTCGCGATGATTCCCGGGAAGAGCCCCAGCGGCGTCCCTCCCTTGACCAGGAGGCGGACGGAGTGGACGTTCGGGACCCGCGTAGCGGTAAGCACGAGCTGCGCGACACGGGCCGTCAGGCTGTCGGCGCTGCTGCCGCTTGCGAACTTGATCCCGAGGTCGATAGTCGCGACCCGGCCACGCACGGAGACGCGTCGCAGCGGGGTGCGGGCGGGAAGCTGGCTCTTGATCTCCTGTGCCTTCTCGCTCGTCGTCGGGCCGGCAAGGAGGCCGCGGACGGCCGCTGCGACGGTCGAGCCGGGCCGGTCGACGTAGACGACCTGCTCGCCCTGCAGGAAGGCGATCTTGACCGTTGCCGCTCGCGGAGCGGCGGGTGCCGAAGCCGCCGGCAGCAGAACGACCGACGCGCACAGAGCAGCCGTGACATACCGCCCAGCAGGCACGGAGGCCGAGTCTAGTCCCAGCGTCCGGCGGGGTTCAGCGGGATATCCACTCGGGAATCAGGAAGAGTCGCGCAGGCGGCCACGTCTCGTGTGCATGAGCACAACGGGTCATAGAAGCGACGTCGGGTCTCGGTTCGACCTCGACGATCAGCACGCCGACACCATCAACAACGTCGGCGGCAACCAGAACATCTTCCTCCCCGGGAGGTCGATCGTCCTGCCGAGTGGATCGACGGGCGCGCTGACCCCCGGAGAGCGCACGGCTGCGGCCCTCGGGCTGCTGCTCTTCTGGACCGGCGTGCTCCTGCTCGGGCTGACGGTCTGGGGGACGGTCGACAGAGTGCTCGACGCGCAGCAGGCGAACACGTTCTCCGCCGCCCATTACCGCGACTACGTCGACGGGCCCTGGAAGGTCGGGCTCGGCCTGATGTTCACCGGAGTCGTGGTGCCCCGCCTCGCGCTGCGTCTCTTCGGCCGCTCGGAGGGCGCCGGATGACGACGTTCAACATCCGCGACCAGCAGGCAGCCGCGATCAACAACGTCGGCGGCGACATGATCGTCGAAGGCAACTTCGTCTCTGTCGGAACGCTCGGGGAGCTACGCGGCGAGCTCTCGCGCCTCACGGCGGAGGTCGGACGGCTCGGCCTCCCGTACGACCAGCGCGAGGCCGTCGAGGGAGAGCTCGCCGGTGCCGAGGCAGAGGCTGCAGTCTCCGAGCCGAATGCGGGTGGGATCGCCCGTCGGCTCGAGCAGGCCACGGCAATGCTCCGGGACGCCGGGGCACTCGTCGGTGGCGGTACGGCCGTGGTGCAGTCGCTGCAGCGGCTCGGCGAGCTGCTGGGGCCGGCCGGGCACGCGCTGCTCGCACTCTTGAGCGCGATCTAGAGCGCGGCGAGCGCCGCGAGCAGCCGGTCGACCTCGTCGGCGGTGTTGTAGTGGAGGAAGCCGGCCCGCACGGCCCCGTCCGGGAGCCCGAGCCGCTTCATAACCTCCACCGCGTAGTAGTTGCCGTGCCAGACGGCGATGTTTCGCTCGCCCAGGCGCGTCGCGGCGTCCTCGGCGCTGCGACCGTCGACGTCGAAGCAGAAGGTCGGCACGCGGCCGTCCATCGTCTGCAGTCCGTAGAGACGACAGCTCTCGGGCAACCCGGCGAGGAAGCGCTCCCCGAGCGCGCGCTCGTGCGCGAGGATCGCGTCGAAGCCGATCGACTCGATGTAGCGGACCGCCGCGACGAACCCTGCGAGCAGCTCGTGGGGCAGCGTTCCGGTCTCGAAGCGGTGGCCGAGCGGCTCGTCGGCGGCGGGACGTACCTTGTAGGGCCGCCAGCCCTCGAGGAGCTCACGCTGCGCGAACGCAATTCCGAGGTGAGGCCCGAAGTACTTGTACGGCGAGCAGAGCAGCACGTCCACGCCCGTGGCCGCGACGTCGATCGGCCCGTGGGGCGCATAGTGCACTGCGTCGACCCACGCGAGCGCGCCCGCCTCGTGCGACAGCTCGGTGACCCGCGCCACGTCCACCAGCGTGCCGACGGCGTTCGAGGCCCAGGGGAAGGCGACCACCCGCGTCCGCTCGGAGAGCTGCGCAGCGAGCGAGTCCAGGTCGAGCGTCGTGTCGTCGTGGATCTCCGCAAACCGCACGACGAGGCCGAGGTCGTGCGCGAGCTCGAGCCAGGGCGAGACGTTGCCGTCGTGGTCGAGCTGCGTCACGACGATCTCGTCGCCGGCTTCGAACGTCCGGCCCACGGTGCGCGTGAGCGCGAAGTTCAGCGTCGTCATGTTCGCGCCGAACACCACCTCTTCCGCCGCGCAGCCGAGGAATGCGCCTCCGGCCTCTCGGGCCTCGTCGACCAGCGTCTCCGTCCGGCGGCTGGTCTCGTAGGGGCCGCTGACGTTCGCGTTGGACTCCCGCAGGTACGTCGCGATCGCGTCGATCACCTCGTCGGGAACCTGCGAGCCGCCGGGCCCGTCGAAGAACACGAGGTCGCGCGACAGAGCGGAGAAGCGACCCCGCACGGCCGCCATGTCGAGAGCTACGGCGCTCACCTGCGAGACGGTATCCGAACCTCTCCCGCGTTGTTCCTCGCTACCGTGGGTGCGACACTGGTCCAAACCGGGTTCCGAGAACGAGGGGGAATGAGATGGAAGCCGCTGCCGTGCCTGCTGCGGACGTCGCAGAACGCGCTCCGAGCGCCGTCGTCGCGGCGCAGGACATCACCCGTCGCTACGGCGAGGGGGACACCGCCGTCGACGCTCTGCGTGGAGTCTCGCTGGAGGTCGAGCAGGGCAAGCTGACGGCCGTCATGGGGCCCTCGGGCTCCGGCAAGTCGACGCTGATGCACATCCTGGCCGCGCTCGACCGGCCGACGACCGGCTCCGTCTGGATCGCCGGCACCAAGCTCGGTGACCTCAACGACACCGAGATCACGAAGCTGCGTCGCAAGCACATCGGGTTCGTCTTCCAGTTTTTCAACCTGCTCCCGATGCTGACCGCGGAGGAGAACGTCCTCCTCCCGCTCACGATCGCCGGCGAGAAGCCCGAGCCCGCGTGGCGCGAGGAGCTGCTGAAGAAGGTCGGCCTCGACGACCGTCGCACCCACCGGCCGGCCGAGCTCTCGGGCGGCCAGCAGCAGCGGGTCGCGGTGGCGCGGGCGCTGATCTCGCGGCCGACCGTCGTCTTTGCCGACGAGCCGACCGGCAACCTCGACTCGACGACCGGCGCGGAGATTCTCGAGTTGCTGCGCTCCTCGGTCGAGGAGCTCCACCAGACGACGGTGATGGTCACCCATGATCCCCGCGCCGCCGCGATCGCCGACCGGATTCTGTTCCTCGCCGACGGTTGCATCGTCCGCGACATGCCGCGCTCCGATCCGAGCGCGGTCATCGCGGTTGTCGACGAGCTCGCCGCCGGCTGATGCTGACGGTAGCTCTGAAAGGCATCGCGGGCCGCAAGGTCCGCGCGCTGCTGACGGCCATCGCGATCGTCCTCGGCGTCGCGATGATCAGCGGCACCTACATCCTCACGGACACGATCAACAACGGCTTCAACACGATCGTCACGAACTCGTACAAGAACGCGGACGTGGTGATCAGCGGGGAGGCCGCGTTCAAGAACACCAACGGCAACGGCGTCGAGACGCCGACCTTCCCGCAGAACGTCCTCACGAAGGTCAGGGCGCTGCCGGACGTCGAGGCTGCAGCCGGGGCCGTCCAGAGCGACAACGTCAAGCTGATCGGCAAGAACGGGAAGGTGGTCGACACCGGCGGTGCGCCGTCGCTCGGCTTTTCGGTCGACCCGCGCTACCAGGAGTTCAACCCGACCCAGCTCACCGAGGGCTCATGGCCGAAGGGCAGCGACCAGGTCGCGATCGACAAGGCGACCGCGGCCAACAAGGGCTTCGCAGTCGGTGACCCGATCCGCATCCAGGCGGTCGGCCCGCAGCGCACGTTCCGCATCTCCGGGATCGCCGAGCTCAGCGGCGTCGGCTCCATCGGCGGCGCGACCTTCGCGCTCTTCGACCTCCCGACCGCGCAGAAATTCTTCGCGAAGCAGGGTCAGCTCGACATCATCCGCATCCAGTCGAAGCCGGGTGTCTCGACCGAGAAGCTGATCTCCCAGATCCAGCCGCTGCTGCCGCCCACCGCCGTGGTTCGCGACGCCAACGCGCAGGTGAAGGAGGACAAGAAGCAGTTCGACATCGCGTTCCTCCAGTACATCCTGCTCGCGTTCGCCGGGATCGCGCTGTTCGTCGGCGCCTTCGTGATCGCGAACACGCTCTCCATCACCATCGCGCAGCGGATGCGCGAGTTCGCGACGCTACGGACGCTCGGCGCCTCACGCCGGCAGGTGCTGTGGTCGGTGGTGATCGAAGCGTTCGTCATCGGCGTAGTCGGCTCGGTGATCGGGCTCTTCCTCGGCCTCGCCCTTGCGAAGGGGCTCAACAAGCTGTTCGTCACCTTCGGGATCGACCTGCCGCAGGGACAGACCGTGTTCGCGACGCGGACCGTGATCGTCTCGCTGCTCGTGGGCACAATCGTCACGCTGGTCGCCAGCATTCGCCCGGCGCGCCGGGCGACTCGCGTGCCGCCGATCGCGGCCGTGCGCGAGGGCTCGGTGCTGCCGGTCTCGCGCTTCGCCAAGTACGGCCCCGTCACGGCCTTCGTCGTCCTGGCGATCGCCGTCGTGATGGTCTCGCTCGGCACGCTCGGCAGTGGCATCGCGACCGGCCCGCGCCTGCTCCTGCTCGGCTTCGGCGTGATCCTGCTCTTCTTCGGCGTCTCGATGAACGCCTCCCGCGTCGTGCGGCCGCTCGCCGCCGTGCTTGGCGCGCCCGCCCGGTCGATCGGCGGCGCTCCCGGGATCCTCGCGCGTGACAACGCGACCCGGAATCCCTCGCGTACCGCCTCGACGGCCTCCGCGCTCATGATCGGCCTCGCGCTGGTCACCTTCGTGGCGATCTTCAGCGCCGGCATCTTCAAGTCGTTCGAGGACGCCGTGGACGAGCTCTTCATCGCGGACTACGCGATCACGGCAACGAACACGTTCACAGGGATCGACGTCGCCGTCGGCAAGTCCCTGGTCGGCCAGCCCGGAGTCAGCGACGTGACTCCGATCCGCCAGGGGTCGGGACACTTCCTCGGCAGCGATCGCGACATCTCCGGGGTCCAGTCGAACATCGCGACCGGCGTCAAGATCGACTGGAGGACCGGCGGGCCCTCGGTTCCGTCCAAGCTGGGCAAGGACGGTTTCTTCACGAACACGGACCTCGCCAAGAAGCACCACCTGAAGGTGGGCTCGACGGTGAGCCTCGAGTTCCCGAGCGGCCAGAAGAGGACCGTCCGGCTCGTAGGGACTTACAAGGAGCCCAACGGCGGATCGCCGTTCGGCGACGCGACTATCTCGACGCAGCTGTTCGACAAGGAGATCCCCCGGCCGAAGGACCTGATGGTGCTGGTCAACACGCCCGACGGGGTCAGCGACGGGAACACGACCACCCTCGAGGACGACGTCGCCAGCTTCGCCGACGCGAAGGTGCAGACGCGGGACGAGTTCAAGACGAACTTCCTCGCCCCGGTCAAGAAGATCATCAACCTGCTCTATGCGCTGCTCGCGTTGGCGGTGATCGTCAGCCTCGTCGGGATCATCAACACGTTGGTGCTGACGATCTTCGAGCGCACCCGCGAGCTCGGGATGCTGCGCGCTGTCGGCATGACGAGACGGCAGGTGCGGATGATGATCCGCTACGAGAGCATCGTCACGGCGCTGATGGGTGCGACGCTCGGTTTGATCGTCGGGGTCTTCCTGGCCGCACTCGTTGCGCAGGCGTTGAGTGGCGAAGGGATCGTCTTCACGATCCCGTGGCTGCAGCTCGTCTACTTCATCATCGCGGCGATCATCGTCGGCGTGCTCGCGGCCGTCATCCCGGCCCGGCGAGCGGCCCGCTTGAACGTCCTCGAGGCCTTGCAGTACGAGTAGTCGAGTGTCGTCCGGGGCTGCGCCTAGGCTCCGGCCGTGCGCCGGCTGCGACCGCTGAGCGAGGAGGAGTGCTACCTCCGCTGCTACGGCGTCGACGAGATGACTGTGCGGGTCGTTCGGCTCGAGCCGAAGCGCGCGGCGCTCGGGCTCGGAGGGATCACGGGCGAGGAGCTGCGCCGCCTCTTCGAGGTTCGGCTCGACGCGCGTGAGACGGAGATCGCCGCGTGAAGACGTGCGCGCACTGGGGCCGCACTCGCCGCGTGATCGGCATCCGACGGCCGCGGTCGCTCGCCCATGAGCGGCCCTGCTCGCCGCGGAGCCGCACCCGTCGCCGCTGTCGCTGAGTCTGCGGTACCCGACGTGCTCGGGCCGGGGCTGCGCGTGGTCTTCTGCGGGATCAACCCGGGCTTCGTCTCCGCCGCTGCGGCGGCGCACTTCGCGAACCCGCGCAACGACTTCTGGCGGCTGCTGCACGCGGCCGGCTTCACCTCGCGCCTGTACGAGCCGGGCGAACAGTTCGAGGTGCTGCGGGAGGGGATCGGCCTGACGAACGCGGCGCCGCGCACGACGCGCGGTTCGAGCGACCTCCGCAGTGCGGACTTCGCCGGGGCGGCTGAGCGCCTGGAACGCCTCGCGACGGAGCTGGCGCCGCAGTGGATCGGGTTCGTGGGGAAGGAGGCGTACCGCGGCGTGTTCAGCGAGCGGCCAGAGCTGGGGGAGCAGGAGCGGCGGCTCGCCGAAACTCGGCTCTTCGTCCTCCCGTCGACCTCGCCCGCGAACGCGTCGGTGCCGTGGAAGGAGCGGCTGCGCTGGTTCCGCGCGCTGGCAAAGGGGTCGGCGTGAAGCCGTGGCGACGGGGCGTGCGCGCCCTCGTGCTCGACACGGACGATCGCATCCTGCTCGTCCACTTCGAGTTTCCACCGTTCCCGTGGACACCTCCCGGCGGCGGAATGGACCCCGGCGAGACCGACGAGGTGGCGCTGCGGCGGGAGCTCGCCGAGGAGCTGGGTCTCGACGACTTCGAGCTGGGGCCGCTGCTCTGGCGCCGGGAGCACGAGTTCGACATGGCGCTCAACTTCCGCGGCCAGCGCGACAACTGCTACCTCGTTCGCGTCGAGCCGTTCGAGCCGGCGCCGAGGGTCGATCTCGCGGCCGAGCATGTGATGGAGATCCGCTGGTGGACTGCCGACGAGCTCCGGCGCTCGCGCGAGGTCTTCGGGCCGCGCCGCCTGCCGGAGCTCGTCGGCGACCTGCTCGAGTCGGGTGCGCCGCCCGCCCCGCTCGAGCTCGAGAACTGAGGCGCTAGTCGCCCACCCCGACCGCGGTCAGGAAGACGAGCACCACGGTGGTTACCGCGAGCAGGCCGTGCAACCCCACGATCGGAACCGGGAAGTGCTGCTCCGGTGGCGTCTCCGACGAGCCCGGGTTGCCGGTTACGCCCGTCGCCGCCGCCGGCCCACGCTGTCGCCGCTGGTACCAGATCGCGAACATCGTGAAGCCCAGCACCGCGACGACCGCCAGGAGCACGAATGCAACCCACGCCAGAGCGTCGCTGTCGGTTGCCACGTAGATGATCCAGATCACGAGGCCGATCGCCGCCAGTAGGAAGTGGCTGAGGATCAGCGGCGGCCGGATTCGCGAGCCCGCCGCGCTCGCCTGGCGCATTCCGCCTCTAGAGAGCCAGATCGCGAGCAATACGAACCCACCGGCGGCAGTCACGACCCACGCGATCAACGCAGCCCATTCCATCCTCGCCTCCTTGTCGCTTGCAGAGCGGACTACGAACTACAACCGCTCAGCGGTTTACCCGCGCCAGCGGTTGGTAATCGGCGTGCGGCGGTCGCGGCCGAACGCTTTCGGCGTGAGGCGTACGCCGGGAGGCGCCTGGCGGCGCTTGTATTCGGCGCGGTCGATCAACGCGAGCGCTCGCTCGACGACGTCGGGATCGAAGCCGTCCTGCGAGAGCTCCTCGCGGGAGCGGTCCTGTTCGACGTACGCCTCGAGCACTCGGTCGAGCGCGTCGTACGGCGGCAGCGAGTCCTGGTCGAGCTGGTTGTGGCGCAGCTCTGCGCTCGGCGCGCGGTCGATGATCGTCTGCGGGATCACTTCACTGTCGGTGTGCTCATTCAGGTAGCGCGCGAGCCGGAAAACGTCGGTCTTGAAAACATCCTTGAGCAGTGCGAAGCCGCCGGCCATGTCGCCGTAGAGCGTCGCGTAGCCAACGGAGAGCTCGGACTTGTTCCCCGTCGCGACGACGAGCCACCCGAACTTGTTCGAGAGCGCCATCAGCAGGACTCCGCGGATCCGCGCCTGGAGGTTCTCCTCGGTGAGGTCGGGCCCGAGCCCGGCGAAGCTCTCGGCGAGCGTCGCGTCGAAGGCTCCGACGACGTCCGCGATCGGCAGCTCGCGGAAATCGGTTGCGAGCTGCTCGGCGAGCAGACGGGCGTCGCGACGCGTCTCCTCCGATGAGTACCGCGACGGCATCGAGACGCAGTGGACGCGCCCGGGCCCGAGTGCCTCCACTGCGAGTGCCGCGGTGAGCGCGGAGTCGATCCCGCCGGACACGCCGATCACGATCTCGCGGAAGCCGTTCTTCTCGACGTAGTCGCGTAGGCCGAGCTCGAGCGCGAGCCGCATCTGCTCGAGCTCGGGGAGCTCGGGCGCGAGCTGGG
>Ga0207428_10005185_pt1 | contig 12196 bp, 9 predicted proteins | sample RhiMethybrSRZTD1_FD_187600 | JGI IMG/M metagenome (GOLD analysis project Ga0207428, IMG submission 187600) | Populus rhizosphere microbial communities from Tennessee, USA - Rhizosphere MetaG P. TD hybrid SRZTD1 (SPAdes) (version 3) | ecosystem: Host-associated > Plants > Roots > Rhizosphere >... | reverse complement strand
AGCGGGGCTCTCGGTCCGGCTGCGCTTGATTTCGAAGAAGTGCGGGTATGACGCGAGGGTGACCGTGGCGTCCCACAGCCGGCCGGCTTCCTCACCGCGGGGAATGCGGGTAAGCACGGGGCCGAAAAAGGCGGTTCCGTTGAAGGCCACCACGGGCGTCCCGACATCCTGGCCGACCAAGGAGATGCCCTGCTCGTGGCTGGCGCGCAGCTGGACGTCGAAGGCGTCGGACCCTGCGGCCGCGGCCAGTTCCGCCGGCAGGCCGCACTCGGCCAGTGCCTTGCTGATGACGACAGAGAAGTCCTTCTGGCCGCCGTCGTGGATCTGCGATCCCATGGCGTCGTAGAGCGGCTTGACCACGTGGTCGCCGTGCTGTTCCTGGGCTGCGATGATGACGCGGACCGGCCCCCACGCCTTGTCCATGGCTTCGCGGTACTTGGCGTCCAGGTCCCGGCCCTCGTTCAGCACGGAGAGGCTCATGACGTGCCACTCGGTGCTGATGTCACGGACACCTTCGACCTCGCCGATCCAGCGGGACGTGATCCAGGCGAAGGGGCAGAGGGGGTCGAACCAGAAGTCGGCTTTGTTGGAAGTGGTTTCAGTCATGGGTGAATCCTTCTCTGGTCGTGGTGAGCGGGCAGCGGGCCGCCATGGCCGCGCGCAATGACGGCCGCACGCTGCGAACGGCGCGCGGGAATGCATCACGCAGTGTCAGCGGGAGTGGCATGCGGCAGCCCTGCCGCTAACCACAGCGACGAACTAAGCGGATTTATTCCGCCGTTTGGCCACCACATCATGCGCGATCATGGTGGGCTGCGCCTTCTTGGCAACGACGTCTGCCGTGATGACCACGCTGGCGATGTCATCCCTGCTGGGAAGATCGAACATCACCGGCAGGAGGACTTCCTCCATGATGGCGCGGAGGCCGCGGGCGCCGGTTCCCCGCTCCAGGGCCTGGTCGGCAATGAGGTCCAGTGCGGCGTCGTCGAACACGAGTTCAACGCCGTCCAGCTGGAACATCTTCTGGTACTGCTTCACCAGGGCGTTCTTGGGAGTGGAGAGAATCTGGATGAGCGCGGGGCGGTCCAAGTTCGACACTGTGGTGATGACCGGCAGCCGGCCGATGAACTCCGGGATGAGGCCGAATTTCAGGAGGTCCTCCGGCATCACTTCGCCGTAGGAGTCCGTGGTGTTCTTGACCTCGTTGAGCGGTGCTCCGAAACCGATGCCCTTGCGCCCGGAGCGCGAACCGATGATGTCCTCCAGGCCGGCAAAGGCGCCGGCGACGATGAAGAGGACGTTGGTGGTGTCGATCTGGATGAATTCCTGGTGCGGGTGCTTGCGTCCGCCCTGCGGCGGTACCGACGCGACGGTGCCCTCGAGGATCTTGAGCAGGGCCTGCTGGACGCCCTCGCCGGAGACGTCGCGGGTGATCGAGGGGTTCTCGCTTTTCCGGGAGATCTTGTCGATCTCGTCGATGTAGATGATGCCCTGTTCGGCCTTCTTGACGTCGTAATCCGCGGCCTGGATGAGCTTGAGCAGGATGTTTTCGACGTCCTCGCCAACGTAGCCGGCCTCGGTCAGGGCCGTGGCATCGGCGACGGCGAACGGTACGTTCAGCCGGCGCGCCAGGGTCTGCGCCAGGTAGGTCTTGCCGCAGCCGGTGGGGCCGATCAGGAGGATGTTGGACTTTGCGATTTCGACGTCGTCGTGGTGGACGCCGTCCGCAAGGCTGCCGCTCTTGGGGGCGTGGCCGGCCTGGATCCTCTTGTAGTGGTTGTAGACGGCGACGGCGAGGGATCGCTTGGCGGGTTCCTGGCCGATGACGTATTCCTGCAGGAAGTCGAAGATTTCCCGGGGCTTGGGCAGTTCGAAGCTGCCCAGATCGGCTACTTCCGCGAGTTCTTCTTCAATGATCTCGTTGCAGAGCTCAATGCACTCGTCGCAGATATAGACGCCGGGCCCGGCAATGAGCTTGCGCACCTGCTTCTGGCTCTTTCCGCAGAAAGAGCACTTGAGCAGATCCGTGCTCTCGCCAATCCGAGCCATATGTGAACCCCTTAGTATCTTGCTGCGAGTGCAGCTGTGCACCGGTTGCTTGAATCACGGTCATCCCCTGGCGGATCCGGCCGTGATTACATCCACTCTAGGTCACATTCGGCCTGAGGGGTGGAAACCGGACGCCGGTGCGGCCCAAAAAATCTGAACCTCACCGGCGCCGGGAACATCCTCTTACCTGACAATCGCCTGCGGCTTGATCTTGCGCGAATCCAGGACCTGGTCAATCAGGCCGTAGTTCATGGCCTCGGCGGCCGTGAGGATCTTGTCGCGCTCGATGTCGTTGTTGACCTGCTCCGAGGTCCGGCCTGAGTGCTTGGCCAGCGTGTCCTCGAGCCAGGAACGCATCCGCATGACTTCCGCCGCCTGGATCTCAAGGTCGGAGGCCTGGCCGCCCTGGCCGCCGGACAGCGCCGGCTGGTGGATCAGCACTCGGGCGTTGGGGAGGGCGAGCCGCTTGCCGGGGGTTCCCGCGGCAAGCAGGACGGCGGCCGCGCTGGCTGCCTGGCCCAGGCACACGGTCTGGATCTCCGGGCGGATGTACTGCATGGTGTCGTAGATCGCCGTCATGGCCGTGAAGGAACCACCGGGCGAGTTGATGTACAGGGTGATGTCCCGGTCGGGGTCCGTGGATTCGAGCACCAGCAGCTGCGCCATGACGTCGTCTGCCGAGGCGTCGTCCACCTGGACACCCAGGAAGATGATGCGGTCTTCGAAGAGCTTGGTGTAGGGGTCCTGGCGCTTGAAGCCGTACGGTGTACGCTCCTCGAACTGCGGCAGCACGTAGCGGCTGGTCGGCAGGTTACCGGCAGACGACCCGAAATTGTAGTTCATGTTAATTGCTCCTGGATTCAGTTCTGTCTCGATGCCGGTTACTTTTCAGAGTTCGATGCGTTCTGGGTTCCGCCGCCGCCGGCAACGGAGCCTGCGTGGGCCGAGATCTTGTCGAAGAAGCCGTAGGCAAGCGCTTCCGGGGCCGTGAACCACTTGTCGCGGTCGTTGTCCTTGAGGATGGTCTCCACGGTCTGCCCGGTCTGTTCCGCCGTCAGTTCCGCCATGACCTTCTTCATGTGCAGGATCAGTTCGGCCTGGATCTTGATGTCCGAGGCGGTACCGCCGATGCCGCCGGAGGGCTGGTGCATCAGGATCCGAGCGTTGGGCGTAGCGTAGCGCTTGCCCTTGGTGCCGGATGACAGCAGGAACTGTCCCATGGAGGCCGCGAGCCCGGTGGCGACCGTGACGACGTCGTTGGGGATGAACTGCATGGTGTCGTAGATGGCCATGCCGGCCGTTACGGAGCCGCCGGGAGAGTTGATGTAAAGGTAGATGTCCTTGTTGGGATCTTCGGCAGAAAGAAGCAGCAGCTGCGAGCAGATCGCGTTGGCGTTCTCGTCGCGGACCTCGGATCCGAGCCAGATGATGCGCTCTTTCAGCAGGCGGTTGTAAATGTAGTTGTCCTGGGCTGCCGGATCGACGGTTGCCATGCGGGGCGCCCCTGCTTGCTGTGACATATGTACTTACCTCTCGCTGGTGACGGTGACATCACTGAACTTCACTACTTGGACACTAACCGCTTTCGCGGCGGTTTTGTTCTTCGGAATCGCGCTGTTCGCTGACGGCGCACGATCGCGGCAGCCCGCATCGTCCGCGTGAATTCCGGGTTCCCCGGTAATCGGGACTTAAAAGGACAAGCCCCCGGATCCAGGGATCGGGGGGCTTGTCCGCAGCTGCCAGTTACTGGAACTTCACGGCTGATCTGTCGGGGCGATTAGAACTTCGCCGCAGCGGGATCGTCGCTCGGTACGGTCTCGGCTGCAGCTTCTGCTGCTGCTTCGCCTTCGGCGGCAGGAGCCTCTTCGCCGCCCGGACGGACGAAGTCGCTCAGGTCAACCTTGTTGCCTTCGGAGTCCGTGACTTCGGCCTGGCCGAGGACGACGGCCAGCGCCTTGCGGCGGCGGACCTCGGAGACCATCATGGGGACCTGGCCGCTCTGGTCGATGATCTGGGCGAACTGGTTCGGGTCCATGCCGTACTGGCTGGCAGTGGTGACGATGTAGTCGATCAGCTCGGTCTGGCTGACGTTGACTTCTTCCTTCTCGGCAATGGCGTCGAGGATGATTTCGTTCTGGAAGGCACGCTCGGTGTTGGCCTTGACCTCGGCGCGGTGCTCTTCGGTGTCGTGCTCGCCCTCACCGTGGGCGTTCTCGGCGTTGAAGTGCTGCTCGAGCTGCTCTTCGACGACGGATTCCGGGACGGGAACCGCGACGAGCTCGACGAGCTTGTCCAGGACCTTGTCGCGGGCTTCGACGCCCTGCTCGACGACCTTGGAGTCGGCGGCCTGCTTGGCGAGGTCTTCGCGCAGTTCGGCCAGCGTGTCGAACTCGGAAGCCAGCTGGGCGAAGTCGTCGTTGGCCTCAGGCAGCTCGCGCTCCTTGACCGACTTGACGACGACCTTGACCTGCGCGGCTTCGCCGGCGTGGTCGCCGCCCACGAGGGTGGTGTCGAAGATGGCGTCTTCATCGGCGCTCAGGCCGGTGACTGCCTCGTCCATGCCTTCGAGCATGGTGCCGGCACCCACCTGGTAGGACAGGCCCGAAGCCGAGTCAACCTCGGCGCCGTCGATGGTTGCCGTGATGTCAATGGTGAGGAAGTCACCGTCGGCAGCGGGGCGGTCCACAGACTTCAGCGTGCCGAAGCGGCCGCGCAGTTCGTCCAGTGCCTTGTCGACGTCGGCCTCGGAAGACTCCGCGGCGGCAACTTCAACCTTGATGCCGGCGTAGTCGGGGAGTTCGATCTCCGGGCGGACGTCAACCTCGGCGTGGAACTTGAGCTCGCCGTCGGTTGCGGACGGGTCCGGAACCTCGGTGATCTCGACCTCGGGGCGGCTCAGGGGGCGGATGCCCGATTCCTGAACGGCAGCCTGGTACCAGCCGTTGAGGCCTTCGTTGATGGCCGTCTCCAGCACGTAGCCGCGGCCGACGCGCTGATCGATCAGCTTGGAGGGGACCTTGCCCTTCCGGAAGCCAGGGACCTGGATCTGGGAAGCAACAGTCTTGTATGCCTCTTCGATGCTGGGCTTCAATTCCTCAAAGGGGACCTCAACATTGAGCTTGACCCGCGTGGGGGTGAGGTTCTCGACAGCGCTCTTCACAGTCTAAGTACTCCTGGTTTTGTTGGATGGGGTTCTGCAAACGCGTAATTCTGCCCGGGCAGTCGGCCCGGGCCGCAGAGTCGGGGTGACAGGATTTGAACCTGCGACTTCCTGCTCCCAAAGCAGGTGCTCTAGCCAAGCTGAGCTACACCCCGTAATGCACAGGACAGTCTACGTTCATACCGGCCGGCTTTGCACATTTGACACGTGGGGCATGAATTAGGTTTAGTTATATCCGGCTTGAACAGCCAGACCGAAAGATGAGTGAAGGCCGCAGGCCGGAACGCTTTCTTACGGGGACGTAGCTTAATGGTAAAGCCTCAGTCTTCCAAACTGATTACGCGGGTTCGATTCCCGTCGTCCCCTCCAGCACGAAGGGCCCCTCACCGAGGGGCCCTTTTTTGTTGCACCACCTTTCGTTGCCTCAGGCGCGCCGTTGCCTCGGGCGCGCCGTCCCAGGCGCGCCGTCCTCGCGTCAGGCGTGGCCGCCCGCGTTTACCGGGCCAAGAGTCAGGCGGGATTCGGACTCGAGAAACGTCCCGATGCGTACCGCCTGGAATGCCAGCTCGTCCACCTGCGCCGGCAGCAGCCTGCCAAAGGGCTCGACCGTGACTTCGACTCCGCGGCCCGAGCGACGCAGGTGCCACACGCCCCCGACCACGCCGTCCACGAGCAGGACGGGAAAGTTGCCGGCCTGTCCCCTGGCCAGGGCCCGCTTGCTTGCCTCGCCGGGGAACAGCCGGTTTCTGGGATGGCCGCCCACGACGTAGGCGTCGAAGTACGGGAGCAGCCGGATGCCCGAAGGTTTCGCCGTGGCTTTCCGGGTGTCGCCGCCGGCCACCCACGCAGGCGCCCCTTCGACCGTGGCCGGAGCCAGTTCCCCGGCCAGGGCGTCGAAGACTTCGGCGGCCCACGGACGGGACGCGCCCAGCCATTGCGCGAAATGTGCCGACGTTGCGGGTCCGTAGGCGCGCAGGTAGCTGCGGACCAGCCATGCCAGGGCGCTGGCTGCATCGGCGGGCCGGAACCCGGGCATGATGCTGGCCGGACTCCTGTAGGTCACCAAGCGGCCTCTGTTGGGCCCGAAGCACAGCACACCGCGCGATCCCGCCGTCGCCAGTGCTGCCCGCCAGCGCGGCCACATCCCCTGGAACGCGGGTATCACCAGTTCACCCGCCCACGCCCCTGCGCGCCCGATAACGGCTTCGCCGAGCTCGTCAACGCTCAGGTCGCCGGCCCCGAGGGCCTCGGCGATGGCCTCGACCACCTTGTCGGTCTGGACGGCGGTCAGGAATCCCCCGCCAGGTGCCGCCGCGGGAGGAATGGCTCCCAATGCCGCCGTCCACAGGGCAAAATCGTTGGCCGGCAGCAGGTGCACCGTGCCGCGCGGTCCAAAAGCCTTGACCAGGGTTGCGTCGTTCCACAGTGCGCGGCGCACCTCGGTCACGGTCGTGCCGGAAGTCCGCATGCCCACGGACAGCTCGGCCGCGGTGATGACCTGGGCGTGCGCCCCACACATGGCACGGACGACATCGGCCGGGCTGCCGTTTTCAGAGGGCGCGGCGAGCCAGTGCCGCTCAAGCCGCCTGGCACAAACCTCGGCCCAGGAGAATTCCGGCCCGGTGGAGGCATTCATTGCCGGGGCGCCGGGCTCAGGCCGGGCGCTGGCATGACGGGCACCAGTACAGTTTGCGGGCAGCGTGCTCCGCCAGGGCCACGGGAGTGCCGCAGATGCGGCAGGGCTGGCCGTGGCGGCGGTAGACGAAATGCGCGTCCTCGGCCGGCGGCAGCGGATCCGATCCGCTCCAGAAAGCCGAAGTCGTGGTGATGATCCTGCCGTCACGGACGCCGTCGGCCATCACCGTGGCCGTGTCATCCCATAGTTGGCCTGCCGCCTCCGCCGTCAGCGAGCTGCCGGGAAGCCAGGGGTCCGTCCGCTGGCGGAACAGCACTTCGGCCCGGTACACATTCCCGACGCCGGCAATCACCTTCTGATCCATCAGCAGCGTCGCCAGCGGCGTCCGGCGCGCCCGCACGCGACGGACAAAGTCGTCACGGCCAGCGCTCCCGCTGTGCGGCGAATCCGGCTTGCGCACGGGCTCGGGTGCGTGCAGCGGGTCGGGCCCGAGCCGGGCCAGCACGGCATCGGCTTCAGCCTCGGTGATCGCGGCGCAGGTGGTGGCTCCGCGCAGGTCGGCCCAGCCGTGCTTGCCGGCCAGCCGGACGCGCACGGCGCCCACCGGTGCGGGCGGGCCGGTGTAGGCCTCCGGCGCGGCGTCGTCGGGAACCTCGCGCTCCCCCACCTTCCGCGGCGCGCCGATGCTGGAGGCGCCGCGGAACTCGCTGTCCCCGCCGAAGTCCCACGCGCCGTAGAGTCCGAGATGGACGTGCAGCACCATTCCGTGGTCGAAGTGCAGGAACAGATGCTTCCCGTGCGCCGCCGACCGCAGCAGCGTGCGCCCGTCCAGGAGCTGCGCCCCGGCAGCGAAACGGCCCTGGGGGCTGCTTACGGCAAGCGGGTCACCGGCGAAAACGTCACCGAACTGGCGGGCGAGCCGGTGGATGGAGTGCCCTTCAGGCACTACTCGACGACCTCGCCGGTGGTCTCGTAGGCTGCGATCTTGCCGATCCGGCGGATGTGGCGCTCGTCGTTGCTGAACGGCTCCTGCAGGAAGGCCTCGATCAGGGCCGTTGCTTCCTCGACGCTGTGCTGGCGGCCGCCGACCGCCACGACGTTGGCGTCATTGTGCTGGCGCGCCAGGACGGCCGTGGAGTGGTTCCAGGCCAGCGCCGCGCGGACACCCTTGACCTTGTTGGCAGCGATCTGTTCGCCGTTCCCGGAGCCGCCCAGCACGATGCCCAGCGCATGCACCCCGGCTGACTGGTCGGCCACGACCGCGAGCGCCGCGTTGATGCAGAAGGACGGGTAGTCGTCCAGGGCGTCATATTCCTTCGGGCCGTGGTCCACCACGTCGTAGCCCTTCGCGGACAAGTGGCTCACCAGGTGGGCGCTCAGCTCCATGCCGGCGTGGTCGGTGGCGATGTGGACCCGCGGGAATGCAGGAGTAATGGTCACGGTAGCTTCCGTTCAGTCATGAGCACCGGGGCGCGGCCGGGCTGGTACAGGTCAGATCAACAGATCCAAGAGTACTAGCTGCGCCTGCCCGGGCTGGAGGAAGCTACGCGCCGCCGTCGCTTGGGGACGGAGGGCGGCCTTCGCCGCGGGCCCGGGCAGCCACACGCGTCAGGACCTCGGCGAGGCGCGCGGCAGAGTCGGAGTTTCCGCCGCTCACCGCGAGCCGGTGTCCGTCAGTTTTCCGGACGACGACGGCGGGCCCGCTGCTCACGAGCACCGCTGCTGTTTCGCCGTGGTGGCGGTAGCCCCACCCCCCGTAGTCGGCAGCGCGGACATTGGCCGGGTCGGCAGCCGAGATGGCCGCCGCCGGCACGTCCACGACGGGAAGGATCCCGGCGACGAACACGCGCAGTCCGCTGCGGTCCGCCGTGACCCTGGCGAAGAGGAACGCGGCGCCGACGATGGCTGCCGCAACCAGCAGCGCGCCCAGCCAGGGAACCGCTATGGCAAGGAGTGCGGCCGGAAACAGGCTGGCGATGCCGATCATCACAAAAACGGAGCTCCGGGCGTGGACCCAGAGCCGGATGGAATCGGTGGCGAGCTCGGGGTCGAGCGCCTGCTCGAGGGCCCGCTGCAGGGCCCGGTCATCCTCCGGCGTCCACTGCTCGTCCGCTTTGAAGACAAACCCGATGATGACGCCGAGGGCGAGGGCGGCGCCGCTTCCCAGCGCCAGCACCGTGACGTCCACGCTGGACTCGCGGGCATCGGCCACGCCGGCCTGTCCCACCAGTCCCGCCGCCAGCACGCTGGTGACAAACAGGCTCACGGTCAGCCCCGCGCCCATCATGATGCGGCGCATCACGGTGGGGCGTGACACGGGCGCGGCCTGCAGCAGCACCAGCCAGCCGGCCACCACGATCAGGGCGGACCCGACCCCCACATAGGCGGGGAACGGCGCAAAGGCCGTTCCGCCGTCGTCGTTCCATCTGACCGCCAGCGGCTCCGGCAAATCGGGGCGCAACAGGACGGCACACACCGCGAAGCCGGTAGCCAGCAACAGGGGGAAACCGATGGCGAACCGCAGTGCCTTGGTGTCCACAGCATCGAGGAACTTTCCCATGCCTTAACGCTACCCCTGAGCCTGCTCCGCCGCGGAGAAAGTGATCCGGGCAACTTGCCAACGGTGCGGGGAATGAAACAATGACTTCACAGTGACCAACTGACGGGCAGGCTGGGGCTTGTCCGGCAACCAACACCTCTGGAGGCACAACCTTGCCAGGCATGAACCTGACGCGCGCCGAAGCACGCGAGCGCGCCGACCTGATCGCCGTCGATTCCTACGAAGTCAGCCTGGACCTGACCACGGGCGAGAAGGTCTTTGGCTCGACCACCACGGTGAAGTTCACGGCCGCGCCAGGGTCCTCGACGTTCATCGACGCCGTGACGCAGACCGTTCACAGCGTGACCCTGAACGGCCGTGAACTCGATCCCGCCGAGGTGTCCGACGGCGTCCGGATCCAGCTGCCGGACCTCGCCGAACACAACGAACTCACTGTGGTGGCGGACGCCCCCTACATGAACACCGGAGAGGGCCTGCACCGCTTCGTCGATCCGGTGGACGGCGAGGTGTACCTCTACACCCAGTTCGAGGTGCCGGACTCCCGCCGGATGTTCGCGGTCTTTGAGCAGCCGGACCTCAAGGCCACATTCAGGTTCAGTGTGACGGCGCCGTCCCACTGGGACATCGTCTCCAACTCCCCCACGCCGCTCCCCGTGGAAACCTCCCCCGCGGCGGACGGCGCCGCCCGCTCAGTCTGGGAGTTCAGCCCCACGCCGCGGCTGTCCTCCTACGTCACGGCACTGATCGCCGGTCCGTACCAGTCCGTGCGCAGCGACGTCACCAGCTCCGACGGCCGGGTGGTCCCGCTGGGCGTGTTCGCCCGGAAGTCGCTCATGCAGTACCTCGACGCCGACAACATCTTCGAACTCACGCGGCAGGGGTTCGAGTTCTTCGAAGCGCAGTTCGGCTGCCCCTACCCCTTCGAAAAGTACGACCAGCTGTTCGTCCCTGAATTCAACGCCGGAGCCATGGAAAACGCCGGGGCCGTGACCATCCTCGAGGGCTATGTGTTCCGCGGCAAGGTTCCGGAGGCCCAGGTGGAACGCCGCGCCATCACCGTCCTGCACGAACTGGCCCACATGTGGTTCGGGGACCTGGTGACCATGCGCTGGTGGAACGACCTCTGGCTCAACGAGTCCTTTGCGGAGTACATGTCCCACCTCGCCGCGGTGGAGAACACGAAGTTCCAGAGCGCCTGGACCACGTTCGCCTCCGTGGAGAAGTCCTGGGCCTACCGCCAGGACCAGCTCCCCACCACCCATCCCATCTTCGCCGAGATCAATGACCTCCAGGACGTCGAGGTCAACTTCGACGGCATCACCTACGCCAAGGGCGCCTCCGTGCTGCGCCAGCTCGTGGCCTGGGTTGGTCCGGAACAGTTCATGGCGGGCGTCCGCGAATACTTCGCCAAGCACTCCTGGCAGAACACCGAGCTGGGCGACCTGATGGTCGAGCTGGAGAAGGCCAGCGGGCGCGACCTGGACCAGTGGGGCCGGCTCTGGCTCGAAACCGCGGGGGTGAATTCGCTCAAGCCGGAGCTGACAGTCGACGCCGACGGCACCATCACGTCCTTCGCCATCCTGCAGTCCGCCGTGGAAGACCAGCCCACCCTCCGCCCGCACCGGCTGGCCGTCGGATTCTACGACGTCACCGCGGAAGGAAAGCTGGAGCGCGTCCACCGCGAGGAGCTGGACGTCGACGGCGAACGGACGGACGTTCCGGAACTCGCCGGCCTCCGCCGGCCGGACCTGGTCCTGCTCAACGACGACGACCTCGCCTACGCGAAAGTCCGGCTCGATGAGAAGTCCCTCGCAACGGCCAAGTCGCACCTGAAGGACTTCCGCGAAAGCCTGCCCCGCACCCTTGTGTGGGGCTCCGCCTGGGACGCCGCCCGCGACGGCGAGAGCCCGGCCCGCGGCTATGTGGACCTGATCCTGGCCAACATCGCCTCCGAGAGTGACTCGTCGGTGATCCTGGTCCAGCTGCGGCAGCTGGCAACCGCGCTCACCTTCTATGTGGCGGAGGAGCACCGCGAGGCCGCGTCGGTGGCTGCCGGAGACCGGCTCTGGGACCTCGCCTCGACGGTTCCCGGCGGCTCGGACGCGCAGCTGCAGTTCATCAAGTCGTACGCCCTCCTGGCCCGAAGCGGTGCCCAGCTGGACAACGTGGCGGGGCTGCTGGCCGGCTCGGTCACCCTGGACGGGCTGACCGTCGACCAGGACCTGCGCTGGGAACTGGTGGCGTCACTCGTGGTGGGTGGACGGATGGGGCAGGAACAGATCGACGCGGAATTGGAGCGGGACAACACCTCCAGCGGCCAGAACGCGGCGGCCCTCGCGACGGCCGCCATCCCCACGGCGGAGGCCAAGGCGGCAGCGTGGGAGTCGATCGTGGTCAAGGGTGACGTCTCCAACGCCCTCCAGGGCTCCGCCGTCGCCGGCTTCACCCGGGTGCTGGACACCGCGCTGCTGGAGCCGTACGCGGAGAAGTACTTCGCCGCCGTCCCCGGCATCGTCGCGGAGCGGACCTTTGCACTGGCGCAGCAGATCGTCGTCGGGCTTTACCCGGCGCAGCTGACAACCCAGGCCACCGTGGACCGCACCGACGAGTTCCTCGCGTCCCTGCCGGAGGACAGCGCGGCGCTGCGCCGCATGATGCTGGAAAACCGCGACGGCGTTGCCCGGGCCCTGCGGGCACGCGCGGCCGACGTCTGAGCGGCGGGCGTCCTAGAATGGCGGCATGGGCCTGAATGAGCACCACTATTCGCTGACAGTCCGCTGGACCGGCAACC
>Ga0207428_10005181_pt1 | contig 12206 bp, 9 predicted proteins | sample RhiMethybrSRZTD1_FD_187600 | JGI IMG/M metagenome (GOLD analysis project Ga0207428, IMG submission 187600) | Populus rhizosphere microbial communities from Tennessee, USA - Rhizosphere MetaG P. TD hybrid SRZTD1 (SPAdes) (version 3) | ecosystem: Host-associated > Plants > Roots > Rhizosphere >... | reverse complement strand
GCGTGCAGCGCCCCCACGGAGCCCCTATAAAACAGGTGGATCATGCGCTGTCTCAGGCGGATGCCGAATCCGTCGCGCAGTACATGGCGACACTCGGGGCCAGGCAATGATCGCTGGACAGGTGGACGGCAACGACGCGATTGCGGCGATTTTCGACGATATTGCCGACCTGCTTGAGCTTGAGGACGCCAACCCCTTCCGGATCCGGGCGTATCGTAATGCGGCGCGTACGCTAAGGGCGTTCACCGGCGAAGTGGCGAAGATCATCGCGCGTGGCGAACCACTGCCCAAGCTGCCCGGCATCGGCGTTGACCTGGCGGGCAAGATCAACGAAATCGTCACCACGGGCGATTGCGCCTTGCATCAACGGTTGCGCGCCACCTTGCCCCATGGCTTGGCCCAATTACCGATCGCGCTTTCAGGCGCTGAGGCTCAACTCAAGACCCTGGCGTGTTTGTTACCTGAATACGACGACAGGCAGGCCCATGTTGCTCAAAAGGTCACAGCGTGGCGAACTTGTGACAGCCTGCGACCATTTTCTTGAGCTCATCCATATCAAGGATCCTGACGTCGCGGCCGGTGACTTCCACCAGTCCCCGGTCACGCAGATGCGCTATGCCCCGGCAGATGGTTTCCAGGCGCAGGCCCAGGTAGGAGCCGATTTCCTCGCGGCGCATTTTCAGCACAAAGGACCTGGAGGAATACCCACGCATATTCAACCGGTGCGAGAGGTTCAACAGGAAGGCGGCCAGGCGTTCATCCGAGTTCATGTTGCCCAGCATCATCAGCATGTCGTGGTCGCGCACGATTTCCCGACTGAGGATCTTGTTCAGGTTGTGCTGCAGGGAGGGCATTTCCCGGGCCAGTCTTTCCAGTTGCAAAAAGTGGATGGGACAGACTTCGCTGTCTTCCAGAGCGAACGCATTACAGGTATGGCTATCAGTGCTGATGGCGTCCAGCCCGAGCATCTCGCCGGGCATCTGGAAACCCGTGACCTGCTCACGACCGTCGACCGAGAGCAGGCTGGTCTTGAACGAGCCGATCCGCACCGCGTAGAGCGAACGTAAAGGATCGCCCGCTCGATAGAGGGCAGCACCTTTTTTGACCCTGTAGCGCTGCACGATCAAGGTATCTAAACATTGTATTTCGCTAACGGTCAGTCCAAGCGGCAGACATAGCTCCAACACACTGCAATTGGAGCAGGCCGTTTTCAGTGTGTGACTCTGAAGCGGTTTGGATTGAGCCATGATCCCAATGCTCCGGATTGATAGGTTAAGAATAGCGCTGAAGGTCGATATTTTATTTTGCTACGAATCTGCAGCCTTAAAACCAGACAAACGGATAACTTCATAACGCCTGCGCCACTTTCACGGCCGCCGCGAAAGGTGTGTGTTGATTCAGCTTGAACACCGGCTCCGGGACTTGATGTAGATCAAGTCGCAAGCGCACCAGACTTTCAAAATTGAAAAAAGTGGCTGGGTTTGGAGCCTTCGGCGGAGAAAATCATGAGTGACTTTCTGAATGCTGAGCAATTGGAAGGGCTGGATGCCTATTGGCGGGCATCCAACTATCTGGCTGTCGGGCAGATCTACCTCAAGGACAACCCTCTGCTCAAGGAGCCGTTGAGCCTGGCACACATCAAACCGCGGTTGCTCGGCCATTGGGGGACGGCTCCGGGGTTGAACCTGATCTATACGCACCTGAACCGACTGATCAACGCTTATGACTTGAACATGCTCTTCATGGCAGGCCCGGGCCATGGCGGCCCGGCGGTAGTGGCGCAGACGTACCTGGAGGGCACCTACACCGAATTCTGTCCGTCGGTGGAGCGCAACACCAATGGCCTGGTACGTCTGTTCCGGCAATTCTCCTGGCCCTATGGCATTTCCAGTCATGTTTCGGCGCAAATTCCCGGCTCGATTCATGAAGGTGGCGAATTGGGCTATAGCCTGGCCCATGCCTTCGGGGCCGCGTTCGATAATCCCGATTTGATCGTGGCCTGTGTGATCGGTGATGGGGAGGCAGAAACGGCAACGCTGGCAGCCAGTTGGCACTCCAACAAATTCCTCAACCCGGCGCGCGACGGCGCAGTATTGCCGATCCTGCATCTCAACGGCTACAAAATCGCCAACCCGACGATACTCTCCAGAATCAGCGAGGACGAACTGTCGGCGCTGATGTATGGCTATGGCTACGATCCGTATTTCGTCGAGGGCGATGACCCGATGGAGGTGCACCAGGCGCTGGCCAGAACCCTGGACACAATATGGCTCAAGATTGCGGAGATTCAGCGCGTCGCGCGCCGCGGTCCGCCGAATCAGGCACCGGAGCGCCCGCTCTGGCCGATGCTGGTGTTACGTACGCCCAAGGGCTGGACCGGCCCCAGGTTTGTCGACGGCCATAGGGTCGAAGGCACCTGGCGGGCACACCAGGTGCCATTGGCCGATTTCCGGCAACCACTCCACATTCGCCAGTTGGAAGACTGGCTCTATAGCTACCGTCCGGATGAATTGTTCGATGCCCATGGCGCCTTACTGCCCGAAATCGCCGCATTGGCGCCTACCGGACACCGACGCATGAGCGCCAACCCCCATGCCAACGGCGGCTTGCTGCTGCGACCGCTGGATCTGCCGCGATTTACTGACTATGCCGTGAAATTCGACCTGCCCGGCAGCTTGCGTGCGGAGGCGACGAGGGTCTTGGGCACTTATTTGCGCGATGTGATGAAAAACAGTCTGGCTTTGCGTAACTTCCGACTGTTCGGCCCGGATGAAACCGCATCGAACAGACTGGATGCGGTCTACGAGGTCAGTTCCAAGGTATGGATGGGCCCGACTGAGCCCGAAGACCTCAACCTGGCGGTCGATGGGCGGGTGATGGAGATCCTCAGTGAACAGGTGTGCGAGGGCTGGCTGGAAGGCTATTTGCTGACAGGGCGTCACGGACTGTTTTCCTGTTACGAGGCGTTTATCCATATCGTCGATTCGATGGTCAATCAGCATTCCAAATGGCTGAAAACCGCTGCCGAAGTACCGTGGCGCAAACCTGTCGCCGCACTTAATTACTTGTTGACGTCCCATGTCTGGCGTCAGGACCATAACGGTTTCTCCCACCAGGACCCGGGGTTTCTCGACCTGGTGGCGAACAAGAAATCGGACCTGGTACGGATCTACCTGCCACCCGATGCCAATTGTCTGTTGTCGGTGACGGACCACTGCCTCAGATCCCGCGACTACATCAACGTGATCGTCGCCGGCAAGCAACCGGAATGGCAGTGGCTGGACATGGATGCCGCCATCAGGCACTGCCAGATGGGAATAGGCCGGTGGGACTGGGCCTGTCGCGAAGATGGCGATCCGGATGTAGTGATGGCCTGCGCCGGTGACGTGCCGACCCTGGAAACCCTGGCGGCCGTGACCTTGCTGCACGAATACGTACCGGATTTACGGATCAGGGTGATCAATGTCGTCGACCTGATGGTGCTGCAGCCTGCCACCCGGCATCCTCATGGTTTGCCGGACACCGCCTTCGATGAGTTGTTTACCGTCGATAAGCCGGTCATTTTCGCCTTTCATGGCTACCCTGCGCTGATTCACCGGCTGGTGTACAAGCGCACCAATCATGAAAACTTTCACGTGCGCGGGTTCAATGAGGAAGGCGCGACCACCACGCCGTTCGACATGGCGGTGATCAACAACATGGACCGTTACAGGCTGGCGCTGGATGTCATCGAGCGGGTGCCGCGATTGCAGGATCAACGGCAAACGGCCTGGTCGCGCTATTGGTCGACCATGGAAAAACACAAGCTCTACCTCATTGAATACGGGCAGGACATGCCCGAAGTGTTGAACTGGCAATGGACGCTTGGGACGGGGCGCTGACGTCCGGCAGGACGCTCGTCTGCGTTGGACTTTCACCTGACTGGAGGCCTGTCATGAGCCAGTACCAACGGTTGTTGCTGATAATTGATCCGACGTTTCGCCATTCCCTGGCAATCCAGCAGGCTGTGGCGCTGGCCAAGGCCAGCGGCGCCAGTTTGCATGTCGCGGCGCTGGTTCCCGCAATCAAAGGATTGTGGATGCTTGAGGAACGCGACAGGGCACCGCTGCGTGAGGACTGCCTGCGCCCCCATCGCGACTGGCTCAAGGAACAGACCGACCCGCTGCGTGGCAGAGAGATCGCAGTGACCACGCAAGTGGCGTGGGCCGAGGACCTCGAGCAGGACATCATCGATTATGTCACCGGCATGCAACCGGATCTGTTGATCAAGCAAATCCAGCATGAGTCGGCGTTCAAACGGGCAATCTTCACCCCGCTGGACTGGCACCTGCTGCGCCATTGCCCGGTGCCGGTGTACCTGCTGGGTGGCAGCAGCCACGTGTTACCGCGCAAGGTGGTGGCTGCGGTCGAAGTGACTGATGTCGAGCCGGCCGACAACGCATTGAACGAGCGGATCATCAAACAGGCATGCGGCCTTGCCATGCAATGCAATGCCGAACTGCATCTGCTGTACGCCTGCGCTATCTCGGCGGCGTATCTGGCGGACTATGACGGCCTTACCCTTGGCGAACTCACCAAGGCGCTTGGCACGGATCTGCAAAAAGCCTTCCTGAAGCTGGCCGGCCAGTTCGGCGTGCCCTCCGATCGTCGACACTTCATCGAAGGGCACCCGGTCGCGGTCCTGAGTGAGTTCGCCCACGACCATCAAGTGGATGTGATCGTCATGGGCAAAGTCCAGTCCCGTGGTATGGGCAAGCTGTTGGGCAGCACCACCGAGCACATTCTGTATCAGGTGCCGTGTTGTGTTCTGGCGGTTTAGGGGCGCGTCCGGCAAGGTACCTCCTTCGTGACCTGCGGCGGTATGTCGCTCACTTGGGCAGGCGTGGGAGCCGGCTGTACAGGCCTGAGCGGAGGAAATTCTTCGGGCGTGAGCGTTTCCTTTTCAAGCAACAGACGGGCCCCAGCGTCCAGATCGGCGCGACGACTGGCAAGCAACGCCTTGGCCCGCCCGTACGCCTCATCAAGCAAACCACGAATGCCGAGATCGATTTCCCTGGCCGTTTGTTCCGAATAGTCCTTTTCTCCAAGGCCCGGCAGACGATCCCCGAGGAAAGTCGCGTTTTTGCGTTCCAGCACCGACTGGCCCAGCTCGCTACTCATTCCGAACCGTGTGATCAATTGCCGGGCAATATCGGTGGCGTGAACCAGATCATCGGCCGCCCCGGTAGATATCTGGCCATAGGTAAGGAATTCGGCCGCGCGTCCGGCCATCAGAACGACAATCCGGTCTTTGAGCATTTGGCTACTGATCAGGAAGTGATCTTCGGTGGGGCGCTGCAACGTGTAACCCAGCGAACCAATGGCCCGGGGCACGATCGAGACTTTGTGCACAGGATCCATGGTTGGCAGACTGCTGGCGGCCAGGGCATGCCCCATCTCGTGATAGGCCACCACCTGGCGCTCCTCGGGGCGCAGCACGCTGCTCTTGCGTTCGACGCCGGCGACGATGCGCTCAACGGCTGCGGTGAAATCATCGAGGCTGACCGCATCGGCGGCGCGGCGCGTGGCGACGATGGCGGCTTCGTTGACCAGGTTGGCCAGGTCGGCGCCGGTGAAACCTGTGGTGAGGTCGGCAATGCGCTCGCCGTCAAGGCCGGGTTCCACGGTTATTTTTTGCAGATGGACTTTAAGGATCGCCTGGCGGCCCTTACGGTCCGGGCGATCGATCAGTACTTGGCGGTCGATCCGCCCGGCGCGCAGTAACGCAGGGTCGAGAATCTCCGGCCGATTGGTCGCGGCAAGCAACACGACACCTTCCCGGGGATCGAAACCGTCCAGTTCTGCCAGCAACTGATTGAGGGTTTGCTCCTTTTCGTCATTTGCGCCGACGATGCCGACGCCGCGCATTTTGCCCAGCGCATCCAGTTCGTCGATGAAAATGATGCAGGGTGCCGCCTCCCGCGCTTGCTCGAACAGATCGTGAACCCGGGCGGCCCCCACCCCGACGAACAGTTCGACAAACTCCGAACCGGAGATCGAGAAAAACGGCACGCCGGCTTCACCGGCGATGGCCTTGGCTACCAGAGTCTTGCCGGTGCCAGGAGGGCCGACCAGCAATGTCCCCTTGGGGATGTGCGCACCCAGGCGCGCGTATTTGGCCTTGTCCTTGAGGAACGAGACGATCTCCACCAGTTCGGTCTTGGCTTCGTCGATGCCCGCCACATCGGCGAAGGTCACGCCGGTATCGCGCTGGACAAACACCTTGGCCCGGGACTTGCCGATGTTCATCAGGCCGCCCATGCCTTGTTTTTCCGCCAACCCGCGAAACAGGAAATGCCAGATCACCATGATCAGCACAAAAGGCAGGAGCCAGCCCAGCAGGCCGTTGAGGAAGGTGTTTTCATTGACCCCGGTGAAGCCGACACCTGAACTGGCGAGATCCGTAGCCAACGCCGGATCGACCCGCACCGTGGAAAACAGGGTGCGGCCCTCGATGGGTTCCTGCAGCTTGCCGCTGATCTCATTTTTCTCGATCCGTAAATCGCTGAGTTTGTGCTCATTGAGCAGTTGCAGAAACTGGCTATAGGGAAGGGGATGCACCACTCGGCGGTCAATCAACAGAAATTGCGCCAGGGTCAGCGCGATAAACGCAATGGCAAAGAAAGACAGGTTCCATTGATGATTTTTTTTCATGGCCATGGCTCGCAAAGGAGGGGGGATGGAGCGGGGCACGATTGCCATTGGATCGCCCCGGGCAATGATGGACTTCCCGGGGCGATGATTCAGGCAATCAGCAATTGGTCGTCCACTTTGCTGACACGGGCACCGACCATGCAGCACGTTCGACGATTTCACGTTCACGCCAGAAGTGCACTTTGCCTTCGAGTTTCACAACACTGCCTTCGACCTTGATACGTATGCCCCTGGCATCAACTTCAGCGTTGCGCTTGAGGGCGTCTTCGATGCTTTGCTGGATATCGAACACCTTCACTCTCGGGCGCAGGGTGATGCGATTGTCCACGCCCACTACGCCCGACAGTTTGCGCACGGCGCTTTCGGCGATTTCCTTCTGATATTGCCAGTCCACTTGGCCTTCCAGGGTCACCCAACCTTTTTGCACGATGACCTTGATGTCGCCTTCGGGCGTATCGGAACGCCACGAGATGATGTTGACGGCGCGGTTGGCGATGGTGTCATCGGCCGTACCTGCGCCTTTTTCCAGCCGGACCTGTATTTCCTCGGCCACGGCACGTACGCCTTTGATTGCCTTGACCGCACGTTCGGCGCTGACTTTCTGGGCGTAACTTTTCACGTGACCGGAGAGTGTCACAACCCCGTTGTCCACGCTTACGCCAATATGGGCGGCGTCGATATCGGGTTGAAACTCGAGCTCTTCCAAAATGGTTTTACGCAAGCTTAAATCGCTCATGATCGTGTCCTGTTCCGGATGACTGAAATGCACGGGCTGCGAAAGCCCATTTCTTTTTCTACGCCTGCGCGATACGAAGACATTGAGCTAAATCAAAAAGGCTGAAATGGCCCGCCCGGCTAATCGCCAGACGGTTTTTGATAAATGTCAGACGAGCGAGCACAGGTACTGTGCCTGCGCCACGGGAAGGTTATTTGCAAGTGCATCGCCACCGGCGGAAACAACAACCCCGGTTTCAATGCAGTGCCGGAGTGCCGGTGACGAGTGAAAGGGTTTATCGCGGACCACCTCAGCCATGCCGGTTGCGTTTACGCCCTGCGCGGCATGCCTGTTGCACCCCAGAATGCCCATTGCCGGCTTCCCGGCAATGGGCAGGGGATCACTGGACTCACTCGCCTTTGATTGGCACGGTTTTATCCGCTTTCATGGCTTCGGGCTTTTTCGGCAGCGAGACACTCAGCACGCCTTTGCTGTAACTCGCTTCGATCTTGTCGGCGTCCACGCCTTTGGGCAGGCTGAACATCCGCTCGAAGGATCCGTAGTGACGCTCGCTCAAGTAATAGCCCTTTTTATTTTCTTCCTTCTCCTCTTTCTTTTCGCCTCTGATGATCAGATTGCCGTTGGACAGCTTGATCTCGATGTTCTTTTGATCCATGCCGGGCAGTTCGGCAGTGATTTCGAAGCTCTTGTCTTTTTCGGTGATGTCCACCGCTGGCAGACCATAGCCTTTCAGCTCACTGCGCCAGAGCGGTTCAATATCGAACAGTCCACGACTGAAGGGCGACATCAATGATCCCCGATTGAAATCCTCGAACAGGTGATCGACCTGTTGCCGAAGCTTTTCAAAGGGCCGCCAAAGCTCTGTCGTCACGGGAACCTGACTCGATTTTTCGTCTGTGTGGACCTGCATTTTTTTTGCGGAATTGCTCATTTTCAACACTCCTCTTGGATAGGAGGCAGACTGCGGACATTCCTTTGAGTAGTGCGCCCCGAAAGACCAGACCCCAAGTACCGGTATTACAGAGTCAGCGTCCCTGACCACAGCATCCAGCCGGCGAAGACTGCCGCCGTCCAGATCATGATCAACAGTCCCGTCTCGGGGCCATTGAGCGGTTGTCCCTGACGAGCGCTCAAGGTACCCAGGAAAATCAACGAGCCGGGGGCATAGAGCAACGCGCTGAGCAGTATGTATTTGGGCCCGGCGGCATACAGCAGCCACAGGCAATACAGGGTGGCGACCGAGGCGATGGCCATGTCGCGCAGTTGCAGGGCGCGGTGGCCGGCGTAGGTCTGGCCCTGCCAGGTCAGCTTCAATGCATACAGTCCGCTGAACAGGTACGGCAGCAGAATCATCGACGTGGCAAGAGAGATAAGGGCCAGGTAAGTGGCGCTCGAATACAGGGTCAGCAACAGGAACAGCTGAATGCAGCCGTTGGTGATCCACAGCGCATTGACCGGCACCCCCCGGGTGTTTTCCACGGCGAATGTCCCCGGCATGACCTTTTCCTGTGCAGGCGTGAACATCGATTCCGCCGCCAGCAGCGTCCAGGCGAGCAGGGCACCGCCCACTGAAATGATCAAGCCGACGCTGATCAGGATCGCTCCCCACGGCCCGGCTACCGCCTCTAGCACGCCCGCCATCGAGGGGTTCTTCAGGGCCGCCAGTTCCGGTTGTTTGAGAATGCCCAGCGACAGCAGCGACACCGCAATCAGCAGCAACAGAGTGATGACGAAACCGATGACCGTGGCACGACCGACATTGGCCCGCTGCGCTGCGCGGGCGGAGAACACGTTGGCACCCTCGATCCCGATGAACACCCAGACGGTCACCAGCATGGTGCTTTTGACTTGGTCAAGGGTGCTGCCCAGGGCCGGTGTGCCCCAGAAATCGACTGCGAAGGTTTCACGTTGAAACGCCACGATCACCAGCCCGATGAACAGCAACAAGGGCACGATCTTGGCTGCTGTCGTCAACGCGTTGGCGCGTGTCGCGGTGCCCATGCCCCTGAGGATCATCCAGTGCAACGACCACAGCAGCACGGACGCTCCGGCAATTGCCGCTTTGTTGTTGCCTTCACCGAATAGCGGGAAGAAATAACTCAGCGCGGCAAACAGAATCACCAGGTAGCTGACGTTACCGATCCAGGCGCTGATCCAGTAGCCCCAGGCGGAGTAAAAGCCGAGGAAATCGCCGCCCAGCCCCCGCGCATAAGCAAACACGCCGTTGTCCAGCGCCGGTTGGCGGTTGGACAAGGTTTGATAGACCAACGCCAACGACAACATGCCGACGCCGGTGATCAACCAGCCAATCAGAATCGCTCCGGCGCCGGCACTCGCCGCCATGTTTTGCGGCAGGCTGAAAATGCCACTGCCGATCATTGAGCCAACTACCAGGGCAATCAGCAGACTCAGGGACAGGCGCTTGGGCTCAGCCTTTCGCAAGCTGCCTGCCATTGGGGCAGCGGCTGTCGGCGGAGCGACCGGTTGGGTGCCATGCACGTGCGTAGCCATGAGAGGCCTCCACAAGTCGAGAGTTTCTGCATCCATCGAATGCAATGGTGCGACTGCTGATTCTGATTCTTGCGGGAACGTCCCCAGCCGGTTTGATATAGATCAGAAACAAGGTGAAGACCTGCTTTGTCCGGGGGCAAGCCATGAGTTCTGTTGTGTCCTTCGCCTCTATGGCTCAGCCCTGGCCGACACAAAAGACTTTCAAGTCCTAAGCTCTACTCGATCAGTGGCAGATGATTGATCATCGGAGATGGGCAGTGTTTCGAGGTGCGCACATCAATGTTCAGTAAATGGCTGGACCCCATGCTTTTGCTGCTCACAACACTGGCGCTGCTGGCCGGGGGCGTTGCACATGTTGCGCAAAAGCCTGACTGGGCCTCGATGTCTTGGGCCGCAGGCAGTCTGCTGATGGCCTTGGTGCTGCTCGTCGAGATCGCCGGACGGCTGGCCCGGCGCGAAACGGGTGTAGACCTGATCGCACTGCTGTCGATCACCGCCGCCCTGGTTTTTCAGCAGACGCTGGTTGCGGCGGTGATTGCCTTGATGCTGGCGACCGGACGCACCCTGGAGTTTTTCACCAGGCAACGAGCCGAGCGCGAACTACGTGCGCTGATCGATCGCGCGCCACGTTTTGCCTGGTTGCAGGAGGAGGGCGGTTTGCGCCAGATCCCCGTTGAACGCATCCAGCCGCATCAGACTTTGCTGGTACGCCTGGGAGAGGTGGTACCGGTGGATGGCCGATTGCTGAGTCCTGCGGCCATTCTGGACGAATCGGCACTCAGCGGTGAGTCCTTGCCCGTGACCCGACGAGAAGGCGAGCAATTGCCCAGCGGCGTATCCAATGTCGGCGCCCCCATCCTGCTGGTCGCTACGCGAACAGCCGCGCAAAGCACCTATGCCGCAATCGTGCGGTTGGCCGAGGCGGCTCGCCGTTCGCGCGCGCCTTTTGTGCGGTTGGCCGACCGCTATGCGCTGTTCTTCATCCCGCTGACGTTGCTGATGGCGGCATTGGCCTGGCAAATGAGCGGTGACCCTTTGCGAGCGTTGGCGGTGCTGGTGGTGGCCACACCTTGCCCTTTGATTCTGGCAGTGCCCATTTCGATCATGTCCGGGATTTCCAGGGCTGCGCGGCGCGGGATACTGATCAAGGACGGAGCGACCCTGGAAGCGCTGGCCGGGATCAAGCAGATTTTTTTCGACAAGACCGGCACGCTGACCAGTGGGCACGCCCGCCTGCAGTCGATCGAAGTCAAGGGCCTGGCCGATTCGCAGCAATTGCTTGGCCTGGCCGCCTCGCTGGCGCAAGCCTCGACGCACCCTGTCTCCCAGGCCATCGTCGAGGCGGCGCAACAGCGCCATCTGTCCCTTAGCGTCCCGAGTGAGGTGGAAGAAAGTCCGGGTTCGGGTCTTTGTGGGCTGATTGATGGCAGGCGGGTGCGATTGGGCACGTTGTCTTTTGCTCACAAAGACGCTCCCGAGACCGACTGGGCCGCCGCCATGCTGCGCCATATGGATTACCTGGCGTGCAGTGGCAGCTTCATCGAAGTGGATGGGCAGCTCGTCGGCCTGTTGGTTTTCGCAGATACCGTTCGGCGCGAAACCCCGCAAACGCTGCGTCGATTGCGCAACAAAGGTATCGAGAGGATCGTCATGCTCACCGGCGATCGCCTGGAAACCGCCGAGATGATTGCTCTGTCTGCCGGAATAGACGAACTGCGCGCCGGCTTGACCCCGGAGGATAAAGTGCGTGCCGTACAGGAAGGTTGTTTGCGTACCAGCACGCTGATGGTCGGCGATGGCATCAATGATGCTCCCGCATTGGCGGCGGCGAACGTCGGTGTGGCGATGGGGGCCAACGGTGCCACCGCTTCTGCGCAAGCCGCCGGCGTCGTGCTGCTGGTGGATCGTCTGGATCGCCTGGTCGAGGCACTGGACATTGCCCGACGAACCCGCCACATCGCCCGCATGGGCGTGCTGGTCGGCATGGGCCTGTCATTGCTGGCCATGGTGGCGGCGGCCCTCGGCTACCTGGCACCACTGGTCGGTGCTGTGGTGCAGGAGGGCATTGATGTGGTGATCATCATCAACGCATTACGGGCATTGGGACCGATGTGGGGGCGCCGGCAGGAAAAGCTGACCGCGCAACATATTGATCGCCTACAGGATGAACACCGGCAATTGTCCAGTGTGTTGAGTGGCCTGCACCAACTGGCCAGTGACTTCGCCCGGCGCCCGGTTGCGCAAGCGCGAACCGACTTGCTGGAGC
>Ga0207428_10005178_pt1 | contig 12208 bp, 9 predicted proteins | sample RhiMethybrSRZTD1_FD_187600 | JGI IMG/M metagenome (GOLD analysis project Ga0207428, IMG submission 187600) | Populus rhizosphere microbial communities from Tennessee, USA - Rhizosphere MetaG P. TD hybrid SRZTD1 (SPAdes) (version 3) | ecosystem: Host-associated > Plants > Roots > Rhizosphere >... | reverse complement strand
CGATCACGTCTCCTTCGCCTCCGGGGCGCTCCGCTACAACCTCTACCTCGAGGCGGGCAAGTCCTCCGACGTGACCGTCGCGGTGCCGATGCACGATGCCGCGCAGGCGACGGCCGGCCTCCTGGCGCGGGACGCCATGCCGGTGGCGGAGCGGCTCCAGGCGGTGCGCGAGGCGTGGACGGCGGATCTGGACCGCGTCGAGATTCGCCCGCCGACCCCGCTCGGCCAGCGGATCGACGACACCATCCGGACGACGCTCGCCTACATACTCGTCAACCGCGACGGGCCGGCGCTGCATCCCGGCTCGCGCAACTACGCCCGCGCGTGGATCCGCGACGGGGCCATCACGTCGACCGCGCTGCTCGAGCTCGGCTTCACGTCCGAGGTCCGCGAGTTCATCGAATGGTACGCGCGCTACCAGGCGCCGGACGGGAAGATCCCGTGCTGCGTCGACCGGCGCGGCGCGGACGCCGTCTCCGAGCACGACAGCGGCGGCGAGTTCGTCTACACGGTCGCCGAGTACTACCGCTACACGCGCGACATCGGCTTCGTGTCGCGCCTGTGGCCGAACGTGGTGCGAGCCGTGGACTATCTCGTCGCGCTCCGGGCGCGCCGCCTCGGCGAGGAATACCGGACGCCGGAGAAGCTCCCGTACTATGGGCTCCTTCCCGAGTCGATCAGCCACGAGGGCTACTCCGCGCACCCGGTCCACTCGTACTGGGACGACTTCTGGGCGCTCCGCGGCTTCAAGGATGCGGCCGACCTGGCGGCCATCGTCGGCGACGAGGACCGCCGCGCCCGCTTCGCAACGCTACGCGACTCGTTCCGCGAGACGCTCTACGAGTCGCTCGGGCGGGCGATGGCCCTGCACAACATCGACTACCTCCCGGCGTCCGTCGAGCTCGGCGACTTCGACCCGACGTCGACGAGCGTCGCCCTCGCCCCGGGCGGCGAGCTCGACCGCCTGCCCGCGGCGCCGCTCCGCCGGACGTTCGAGCGCTACTGGCAGCAGTTCGAGGCGCGGCGGAACGGGACCGGCGACGGCGTGCAGTACTCGGGCTACGAGCTCCGGAACGCCGCCGCCTTCGTCCAGCTCGGCGAGCGCGAGAAGGCGCAGGCGCTGGTCGAGTTCTTCTTCGGCGCGCAGCGTCCGCCGGGCTGGAACGCCTGGGGCGAGATCACGTGGCGCGATCCGGAGGCGCCGCATTTCATCGGCGACATGCCGCACACCTGGGTCGGCTCGACGTTCATCGGCGCCGTCCGCAGCATGGTCGCATACGAGCGCGCCTCCGACGCCGCCCTCGTGCTGCTCGGCGGGGTGCCGCCGGAGTGGGCGACGGTGGAACCCGGTCTCGTCGTCCGGCGGCTGCCGACCCATCACGGCGTCCTCAACATGACGCTCCGTGCCGAGGGGCCGACGACGCTCCGGCTGCGTCTCGCGGGCGACCTCGACATGCCGAAGGGAGGCATCGTCGTGCAGTCGCCCCTTGCGCGGCCGCTCAAGAGCGCCGTCGTGAACGGGCGGCCGCTCGATGGCACGGGTCCGACGACGGCCGTCGTGCGCCAGTTCCCGGCCGACGTCGTCCTCCAGTACTGACGCAGCAACCTGCTACGGCCGGCGTTCGCCGCGTGCGTGGCCCACCGGGTCGAGCGTCAGCCGCGCCGCGCGCGTCGCCTCGGTGATGGGAAGCGCCACCACCAGCACTCCGTTCCCGAAGGTCACCGTCGCGGCCGGGCCGTCGAGGGGGACGTCGACGCGAATCTCGCGATGGTACGGGCCGATCGCCCACTCGTCGAGGAGGACGTCCTTGTGGCTGGCGAGCTCACCGCACTCGAGCCGCGGCGAGTGACAGAGTCGGCCGTCGAGCACGAGGCGGCCGTCCTCGGTGACCTCGACCGTGATGTCCTCGACGCCGAGGCCGGCCATCGGCGCGGCGACGGTGAGCGTGTCCAGCGAGCGGAACATCCGCACCGGCAGCTCCTGCGTCTCCAGCATGGAATCCAGCATTGACCGGGACCCGCCGGGGCACAACTACGCGCGGGCCTGCACCGTCGCGACATCGCCGCTCTCCGGCGGAGCCGCGATCGTCGCCAGGCGCCGCAGCTCGGTGGCCATCTCGCGAAGCGTCGTGCCCACGTGGTCGACGCCGGCGTGAAGGAGCGCTTTCGTGGTCTCCTCGTCCTGGAGCGAATCCGGTCCAAAGCGTCCGACCACAACCTTCAGGTCCGGCCGCGCCGCCCGGAGGCGCTTCGCCAGGTGGCGGGCGCGCGACGGCGGTGCGGGCGGCAGGTCCGCGATGCAGACGGCCGCATAGCGGTGATCGCGGACGAGCTCCACCAGCTCGGAGGTGAGAACCGTTCGGCTGCCGACCTCGAGCGCCACCGGGCCTGGCCCGAGCTCGTGCTCGAGCATGCGCAGCGCGAGCGCATCGGCCTCGCTGCGAGCGGGATGACCGAGCACCCGTACGCGTTCGTGCTCGGGAACGGCCTCGGCCTGCGCCTCGGCCGCGGCTGCGGCTGCGACGCTCGCCGCCACCTCCTCGACGATCTCGCTGGCGTTCGCGACGACCGCGGCCGCTTCCTCGTCGGAGAGGCGCCCCTCTATGCGATCGCACTCGGCGTGAGCAAGCGCCGGGATGATGATCGCGTCGTAAAGGGAGCCGGCCGTGTCGGCCTTCAAGTGCTGCTCGAGGATCTCCATCGCGTCGTCCTGATCGCCGGCGAGAAGGCGCTGATAGAGCCGAACGTCCGGCTGGAGCGCCGCCTCGTGGGAGATGAGTGCCGGCACGAGCTCGAGGCCGGGGATGTGCTTGCCGAGCACGGCGAGGCAGACGGTGAGCGGTGTGGCGATGATCAGCCCGAAGGGCCCCCAGAGCCAGGTCCAGAACGCGACGGCGACGAGCAGACCCACCTGTGAGAAGCCCGCGGCGTCCGCATAGACGATCGTCTCGAGGACGAGGTTCGTGAACAGCTCGAGGCCGATGAAGAGCGCGGCGACCATGATCGGCCGCGTCCATCCCTCCAGCACCGCGAGCGCGACGAGCAGCGGCGCCACGGCCGCCACCCACGGGCCCACGTACGGGATGAAACGGAGCACGGTGGCGAGGAAGCCCCAGAGGATGGGGTACGGCACGCCGAGCGCCCAGAGCCCTACGCCCACCCCGAAGCCATAGGTCAGGTTCACGAGTGACTGCGTCAGGAGATAGCGGCTCACGCGCTGCGCTGCCTCGTCCAACGCGCGCGTCGCCCCGGTGAGTTGGCCGTGGCCGAAGAGCCGGATCAGGCGATCGCGCAGATCCTGGCGCTCGAGCAGCATGAAGATGACGAGGACGATCACCAATCCGGCGGTGGCGAGCGGCTGCAGCACGGGGCCGAGCGCCGCGGGGAATCGCGACAGGCCGGAGACGCGCTCGCCCTGGACGACGACGGGCTGCGGCGGCGCCGCGGGGGCGACCGGCTCGATCTCCTTGCGAATGTCCTCGATGGCCTCCTTCACGGCGCCGACGGAGCCGTCGCCGGCGTCCCGGACGTCGCGGATCTTCTGCCGGATGTTCTGCCGGTAGGCCGGTAGCTCCTGAATGACGAGGGTCAGCTGCCGCGTCGTCGCCCAGCCGATCAGGCCGAGCGCGGTGAACGCGAGCACGACGACGACGAGTACCGCGGCGATCCGGCCGATGCGGCGCTGGAGCGGATTGACGACCGGCGTCAGCAGGAACGTCAGCAGGACGGCGATGGCGATCGGGACGAAGAACGCCTGCGCCAAGTAGAGAATTGCGATGACGAGCACCGTCCCGAAGAACGTGAGCCACGTCCTGCCGAATCGAACGCCATCCTGCACGTAAGCCCCCGCCGGGACGATTTGTAAGCATTCCACGTTCCAGCGCTCGCGCGCGCCCCCACGGGCCGCGCGCTATCACTTCTTCCTATTTCTCCACGCCCCTTTGTACGGCGCTCCACTGCATGGGCCCAGAATTTCGCCCCCATCGGGCGATCGGACCCCTGGCACGACCCTCGCAGAGGGGCAGGAGGAGGCACGACGTGGCAACTCGAACCTGCGGCACGATGACGATCTCGCTTCCGCCGGCAATGCTCGCCCGCATCGAACAGGCGCGCCTACTGGAGGATCGCACCCGATCCGAGTTCGTCCGCCAGGCGATCCGCGTCTACCTCGCACACAATGCTACCGAAGGGAGATTCCAGATGGGAAGTAGTGATGGAGCGGTGGACAAGGCCAAGGGCCGCGTCAAGGAAGCAGCAGGGGCACTCACGGACGATGACGAGCTCCGTAAGGAAGGCAAACTCGATCAGGCCGTCGGCAAGGTGAAGGACGCCGCCGGCAGGGTCGCCGACAAGGTCCGTGACGCCATCAAGGATGCCAGGGACCGCATCTGATCCGATGCTGCGGCGAGACGCCGCGAGGAGGGCTTGATGCTGCAATGGGCACTCATCTTCTTCATCATCGCCGTCATTGCCGCCGTGCTCGGTCAACGAGGCGCGGCCGGCATGTCGGCCCAGATCGGCTACCTGCTCGTGGTGGTCTCGGTGGTCTTCGTCGTGATCGCGCTCCTGACCGGACGAGGACCAGTCGTTTCACCGTAGCTCAGCTCCGCCGAGCGCCCGGCCGTCGGCCGCGAAGACGTACACGCGGTCGGGGTCGGGCGCGAGGCGAAGCTCGTCACCCCGCTCGCCCGTGAGCCGGGTGGGCAGGCGCGCGACGAGGCGAACGCCCTCCGCGCCAGGCATGCGGACGTGCGTCAGCGTCTCGTGGCCGAGCTGCTCCACGTGCTCCACGGTGACGCGGAGGCCGCCGTCGCCGTCGCGCGCGCCGGTGAACGCCTCGGGCCGCATGCCCACGGTGACGGTGGTGCCCGGCGCGAGGGCCTCGGCGACGCGCCGGCGCGGCACCGCCAGCGTCTGGTCGCCGACGGCCAGCTTCGTATTCTCGCCGTCCGTGGCCAGCACGCGCGCCGGAAGGAGGTTCATCGGCGGGTTGCCGATGAAGCCGGCGACGAACGCGTTCACCGGGCGGTCGTAGAGCTCTTTCGGCGGCGCGACCTGCTGCAGGCGTCCGTCGCGGAGAAGGGCGACGCGGTCGCCGAGCGTCATCGCCTCCACCTGATCGTGCGTCACGTAGATCATGGTGGTCGCGGCGCGTTCCTGCAGGTCCTTGATCTCGGCGCGGACCTGGACCCGGAGCTTCGCGTCCAGGTTCGACAGTGGCTCGTCGAGGAGGAACACGTTCGGCTCCCGGACCAGGGCGCGCCCCATGGCCACCCGCTGGCGCTGTCCTCCCGAGAGCTGGCGCGGGAAGCGGTCGAGCAGCGCGCCGACGTCGAGCAGGCGCGCCACCCGCTCGACGCGGGCGGTGCGCTCCGCGCGCGCGAGCCGGCGCATGCGCAGTGGAAACTCGAGGTTCCCGCGCGCCGTGAGATGCGGGTAGAGCGCGTAGTCCTGGAACACCATGGCGACGTTGCGCTCCTGTGGCGGGACGTCGTTCACGACACGGTCGCCGATGCGGAGCGTCCCGGCGGTGAGGTCCTCGAGGCCCGCGACGAGCCGCAGCAGCGTCGACTTTCCGCAGCCCGACGGCCCGACCACGACCAGGAGCTCCCCGTCCGCGATGTCGAGCGAGCAGTCGACGAGCGCGCGCGTGCCGTCCGGGAAGGTCTTGCCGACGTGCTCGAGGACGACGCGGGCCATCAGTCGAAGAAGCGCTCCGCCGCGAGGAGCGGCAGGACGCGCGCGATCACGGGATCGGCCGCGAAGTAGCGCTGCACCGCGCCGCCGGTGAGGACGTTCGCGGCGGCGAGGAAGATCATCGACTGATCGAGCGCGAGGTAGCTCTCGGCGACCCGGCCGGTGTGCGGGTCCACGGCATCGTAGAAGCCGAAGTCTCCGTAGATGGGATAGGTGGCGGCGAGGCGCCGGAGGTTCGCGGCGGCCGCGGGGAGATCGATCGGCAGGACGAGCGCCGACGCGTGTGGCGTGACGGCGCCGGCCTCGTAGCCGAGAATCCCGAGCGGGCGCACGCCGTACTCGCGGTAGTCGCCGCCCGGGGCGATGCTCGGCGAGAGCCCCCATACCGGGTAGCCGAGGGTCTCGAGCGCATAGCGCCGCTGGACCGTGGCGTGGGCCGCATCGTTCGCCCCGAGGCCCGCCGGCGCGAGCCGTGCCTCGTCGAGGACGAGCGTCGGCATGAGCGCCTCGAACATGCTCCCGCCCCACGAGGGCACGAAGCGCTCGTCCTGCCACGTGTACCAGCCGCCGTAGAAGCGGTGCTCGCCGATCCGCTTCTCGCGCCGCGCGTCGGGCACCCGCGTCTGCCATCCGCAGGACGGGGGCAGCGTGCGGGCCATGTGATACCAGTGCGATTCGGGGACGTCGCCCCTGCCTATCGCGATCAGGCTCCCGAGGCGCGACTCGGCGTACAGCACGCCGTAGTGATAGCGCGAGGGGCGCTCGCGGTGCACCCAGTAGCCGTGCGCCATGCGTCCGAGCTCCTCGTCGTAGAAGAAGCGGTAGCTCGCGGCGTCGATGAAGCGCGACGCGTCGGCCGCGAGCTCGGGAAAGGCCTGCCGCGTGACGATGAGCCCCGCGGTCAGCCAGGAGGAGTCGACGAACGAGACGAGGTTGCTCGTCCGCTCGAGCGACGTGGTGTCGTAGTAGTTGAAGAAGAAGCCGGCGTGAGTCTCGAGGGTGCCGAGCGTCGCGAGGACGCCGCGGAGGCGATCGGCGGCGGCGTCGCGCGTGAGAAGGCCGAGCTCGTGCGCGGCGACGATGGCCGCCAGGCGGAGCCCGATGGTGGTGACGTTCACGTAGTCGCCCACGCGCACGCTCGTCCCGAGATGGACGTGGTCGACCGGCAGCTGGTGGTCGCGGTCGAGGAGGCTCTCGAGGCCGCGCCACGTGTCGACCGCGACGCGCCGCACGAGCTCGCGGTCATCGGACGGAAGCGGGCGGACCGGACGACGCGACGGCAGTCCCGAGAGGCGCGCGGCCACGTATGGCCGCGCCGCCACCTCACCCCCGAGTGACGCCTCCCAAGCCTTCTTCTGCTTCGGAACGACCTGCTCGACGGCGCTGTCCTCGACCCGTCCGCCAACCACCTCCTGGCCGAGCTCGCAGGGCTCCTTGCAACGGAACAACCGGCAGGTGATTGCACGGGCGTGTTCGATGAGGCTGAGGTGCGGATATGCACTACCCGCGAAAAGGGCCGAATATGCAGGCAGGACAAGGGAAATTCCCGCGATGACGGCGGCGGGTCCGGAGCGCAGCACCGTCCCCCCCTTCGCAGAAGGTACGCCTCGGGTAAAGGACGAGGGGCGTTACCAAAATCCTTGGGATTAGCTATACTGCGCTGCGTCGTAACATGACTACAAAGCCGAAGAAGGTATCGAACGTGGAAGAGGTCGCGTCGGGAGTCTTCGCGCCGGACGTCCTCATGCCATCGCAGCATGCCGATCGCATGCGCCGTCGCACCGAGCAGGACGGGCCACGCCGCCTGATGATCGCCATTCTCGAGGACGCGCTGAACGTCTTCTGCCGTATGGTCGGCACGAACGACGTCCGCGCCCGCGAGATGTTCGTCGAGGCCGAAGAGTGGTTTGAGTCGCAGGATGACGAGTGGCTCTACTCCTTCGAGAGCGTCTGCGCCGTCCTGGGATTCGAGGCGGAGTATCTCCGACGCGGTCTGCGGGCGTGGAAGCGCCGAGCGCTCGAGGCGGGGCGCGTCACCGTGCCCGACATCACCCTCGGCGATCTCGAGACGGGTCTCCGCCGCGCCAGCGGGGAGTAGAAAGATCGGGCGGAGGGGCGGGGCGGTGCTCCTGCTCCTCCTGCTGCTCTGGTCCGTCGCGTCGACGACGGCGCGCGCGGCCGATCAGGCGCCCGAGCCGGCGGCCGCGGCCGAGGCGTGGCGCGACCCGGTCACTTACGGACCCGACACGCCGCGCGGCGCGATGGCGCGCTTCGTCGGCGCGTGCCGCAACGGGGAGTACGCGAAGGCCGCCGAGTACCTGAACCTCTCGCAGCTGAAGCGTGTGGAGCGCGCCCGGCGCGGACCGGAGCTGGCGCGCGAGTTCGAGATCGTCACCGACCGCGCCGCCTGGATCGACCTCGAGAAGCTGAGCACCGACCGCGACGGCGATCCCGACGACGGGCTCCCACCGCTCCGCGACTCGCTCGGAACCATCGACAAGACCACGAGCGGACCGGTCGAGCTCCTCCTCGAGCGGGTGACCGAGTCCAGCGGCCAGGCCGTATGGAAGGTCGCCGCGGACACCGTCGCGATCATCCCCGGGCTCTACGAGGAGTTCGGCTGGGGGCCGCTCGCGCGCGTGCTGCCTGCGCCGTTCTTCGAGCTGCGCTTCCTCTCGATTCGCCTCTGGCAGTGGATCGGGCTCGCCCTGTTCGGGGTCCTGGTCTGGCTGATCTCCCGCCTGCTGCGCGGGATCCTGATCCGCGCGGTGCGCCTCGTCCTCGCGCGCTCCGACGGCGCCGTGTCGCCGAGCACCCTCGCTTCGGCCATCGCCGAGCCCCTCCGCCTGCTGCTCGGCGTCGTGCTGGGCGCGTTCGGGCTTCCGCTCCTGGGCCTTCCGGTGCCCGTGCACCGGGTGCTGATGGGCGTCCTCAAGAGCCTCGCCATCGTCGCGCTCACCTGGCTCTTCCTCCGCATCCTCGACGAGTACGCGCAGCGCTTCGAGCGCCGCCTCGATCGCAGCCGCCATGCACGCGCCGTCGACACGGCGCACCTCGGGCGCCGGACGATCAAGGTGTTCGTCGTCGTCGTCGCGTTCATCGCCGCGCTCCAGAACTTCGGCTTCAACGTGACGGGTCTCCTCGCCGGCCTCGGCGTCGGCGGGCTGGCCGTCGCCCTCGCGGCCCAGAAGACGGTCGAGAACCTCTTCGGCAGCATCAGCCTCGTCGCGGACCAGCCCGTGCGTCTGGGCGACGTCTGCCGCTTCGGCGACACCGTCGGAACGGTGGAGGACATCGGCCTCCGCTCGACCCGCATCCGCACCGTGAGCCGCACGCTGGTGACGATCCCGAATGCACAGTTCTCGACCCTGGCGCTCGAGAACCTGAGCCTCCGCGATCGCATCCCGGTGCGCGCCACGCTCGTGCTCGCTCCCGGCACGAGCGCATCGCAGGTGCGCGACGTGCTGGCGCAACTCCGCGAGCAGGTGGCGAAGGTGCCGAAGGTCGACGCGGCGTCCGTCCGCGCCACGTTCGTCCGCATCGACGCGCAGGTGCTCGAGGTCGAGCTCTTCGTCTACGTGCTCACGACGCGCTGGGAGGAGTACGTCGAGGTGCGCGAGCAGGTCCTCCTCGCGGCCCTCGAGGTCGTGGGAGGCGCCGTGAAGATCGTCGCCGATGGCGGCTGAGATTTCGCCGGCCACGGGGGCCTACCCCCGGCGGGACGGGAATCGCATCCGGCCCCTGATCGACGGCGAGCCGGCCTTCCGGCGCATCGTCGCGGCCGTCGAGGCCGCCCGGACCCGGGTGTGGGTGACGCTCGCGTTCGTCGACCGCGAGGCGCCGCTTCCCGACGGCCGCGGCACCGTCTTCGACGTGCTGGATGCCGCGGCCGCGCGCGGCGTCGACGTGCGTGCGCTCATCTGGCACGAGCCCGAGCTGGACTCCATGCTGCCCGGCTCCTCGCACTTCCCGGGCCACGAGGCCGCGCGCGCGTGGCTGCGGGCCCGCGGCAGCCGTCTCCGCGCGCGCTGGGACCACGTCCGCGACTACTGCCACCACCAGAAGAGCTGGCTCGTCGACGCGGGCGGGCCCGGCGAGGTCGCCTTCGTCGGCGGCATCAACGTCGAGCGCGGGTCGATGGTGTCGCCCGGCCATCGTCCGACGCGCGACGGCGACGACGTCCACGACGTCTACCTCGAGATCGAGGGGCCGGCCGCCACGGACGTGCACCACAACTTCGTGCAGCGCTGGAACGAGGCGAGCGAGCGGGCCGCGCCGACGGGGACGTGGCCGGACGCGGCGACGGCGGGCGACCTGCCGTTTCCCACCGCGCCGTCGGCGATCCGCGGCGACGCGCGGGTGCAGATCGTGCGCACGGTTCGCGCGGGTCTCTACACCGACGACACGCCGTCTCCCGGCGGCGCCGCGTTCCCGATCGCGGCGGGCGAGTTCAGCGCCTGCGAGCAGTACCTCGCGGCCATCGGGGCGGCGCGCGGGAGCATCTATCTCGAGCAGCAGTTCCTCGCCTCGCCGGAGGCCCTGATGGCGCTCGAGGCGGCGCTCGAGCGCGGCGTCGACGTCTTGATCCTGATGCCGGGCGACCCCATGGAGCAGGTGCGTGCGGCGCGGCGAGACCCGCGCTACGCGCCGCTGTTCGAGCACCTGGGGACGCTCGGCCGCTTCCCGCACTTCACGCTCGCGGGCCCGATCGGCAGCGACGACCGCGGTGGGCCCCGGCACGTCTACGTCCACGCCAAGGTGGGGCTCGTGGACGACGGCTGGGCGACCGTCGGCTCGACGAACATCGCCACGCGCTCCTTCTACGGCGACACCGAGCTGAACGCGTCCTTCTGGCATGCCGAGACGGTGCGGGCCTTCCGCCGCGATCTCCTGCGCGAGCAGATCGGCGTCGACACGGCCCACCTCGACGACCGCGCCGCGCTCCGCCTCTACGCCGAGGTCGCCCGCGCGAACCGCACGCGCCTGTCTCGGCACGCGCCGCTCCAGGGCCTGGCCGTCGCGATCGACCCCGCCGAGTACGCACTCTAGCAATAGCGGTCTCCGCGCGTCCGCGCGCGGCCGAGCGCAGCGAGCCGGGGGAAGAGGCTCCACGCGGCTTTGCCGCGTGGAGAAGGGGGACGGAGTCCCCTTTGAGGATGACGGCCGCTCCACGCGGCTTTGCCGCGTGGAGAAGGGGGACGGAGTCCCCCTTTACTTAAAAGGCAACGTCAGGCGGAACGTTGCGCCCTGTCCGGGGCGGCCCTCGGCGCGGATGGTGCCCGCGTGGCGCTCGGCGATGCGGCGGCAGATCGCGAGACCGAGCCCCGAGCCCTCGACGTCGCCGCTGCCGCGGGCGCGGGCGAAGATCTCGAAGATGCGCGTCGCATCCTCGGCCGGGAAGCCGCGGCCGTTGTCCGCGACGCGGATCTCGTGGCGCGGTCCGATGCCGTTCTCGGCCGCGAGCGTCTCGGCCTCGACGCGCACGACGAGCGGCGTGTCGGGCCGGGGGTACTTGAGCGCGTTCTCGAGCAGGTTCACGAACAGGCGGCGGAGCAACGATGGGTCGGCCGACACGACGGGCAGCGGCCCGAGCTCGATGCGCGCGCCGGCGTGCTCGATGCGCGGCCTGAGGTCGCCGACGACGTCGGCAAGCAGCGTCCCGAGGGCCACCCGCTCCAACGACGGCGCCTGCGTGGCATCGGCGGCCAGGCGGAGCTCCTTCTCGACGAGACCCTTCATGCGCTCGATGGCGGTGCGCAGCTTCCCGAGCGGGCCCCGCAACGCCTCGGGAATCTCCCCGCCGGCGCTCTGCTCGAGCACGTCGGCCCAGATCTGCGCCGTCGCGATCGGCTGGCGGAGCTCGTGCGCGACGAAGGATCCGAACTGCCGTAGGTCGTCGTTGGAGCGCTCGAGGTTCGCGTTCGCGTCGGCCAGCTCGCTCGTCCGCTCCGCGACGCGCTGCTCGAGCTGGCGGGTCATCTCCTGGAGCTGCTGCTCCGCCTGCCGGCGCTGCGCCACCTCGAGAGCCAGGCGGCGGTTCGCGTGGCTCAAGAGGCGCGCGCGACGCTCGAGGTTGATGGCCAGCCGGAGCGCCACGGCGAGGGCCAGCGCGATGAGCAGACCGGCGGCGAGCACGATCTCCGGAAGCGCCGTGTTGATCGCGGCCTCGAGGCGCGGCGCCGGCGCCACGCCGACGGTCCACGCGATCTCGCCGGGGAGCGGGATGCGGCGGCTCTGCGCCCACGCGACGCCCTGATCGCGTGCCGCACCCGCCGCGGGGCTCCGGAACACCTCCTCGCCGTCGGCCGAGAGCGTCACGGTGAAGTCGGCCGCCTTCACGTCCGGCTCCTCGCTGAGCACCTCGGCGACCTGCACCAGCCCTGCCGCGAAGCCCGCGAACCGTCCGCGCGGGAAGATCGGCACGGCGACCCGCATGGCCCACTGCCCGTCGGGCAGCGCGAGGCGCCGGCTGATGGTCGGCTGTCCCGTGCGACGGGCGGCCTCGAGCGCG
>Ga0207428_10005169_pt1 | contig 12217 bp, 12 predicted proteins | sample RhiMethybrSRZTD1_FD_187600 | JGI IMG/M metagenome (GOLD analysis project Ga0207428, IMG submission 187600) | Populus rhizosphere microbial communities from Tennessee, USA - Rhizosphere MetaG P. TD hybrid SRZTD1 (SPAdes) (version 3) | ecosystem: Host-associated > Plants > Roots > Rhizosphere >... | reverse complement strand
CGCCGGCGATCAGCGCCCGCGCCACATCCTCGCCAACGGCGGGATCGGTCAGCCGCACCACCGCAACGACACCGGTGGCCTCCATTCTCCGCACGACATCCCCTCGCGCCATCGCGGTCGTGGTCATCGGAAAAACCTCACGACGCCGGTGAGACCCAGCCCGAGCGCAAACAGCAGCGTCACCGCGAGCACGGCATTGCGGCCGAGTCCGGCTTTGAACTCGCCCATGCGCGGCCGGTTGACGAAGAAGAAGATGATGGCGATCGCCAGCGGCGCGAGCAGCAAGTTCCCGGTCATCGCGATGATCGCCTTCAGCAGCGCCGGCAGCGACCAGAACGGCGTGAGCAGCGCCGGAATCGCAATCCACAGCGCGAACACCACCATGAACGGGCGGTTGGTGCGCGTGAAGCGCCAATCCTTGCGCGCGATGTCCATCGACAGGTAGGTCATCGTCAGCGACACCGAGATCAACGTGGTGAACCCGGCGCCCATCAGGCCGAGAGAGAAAAAGCGCGGCGCGAGGAAACCAAGAAAACCCGGGAACGCCGGACCGAGCACCTGTCCCGCGACCGGGATGCTCTCGATCTGCGAGAAGTGCGACACGCCCAGATACGAGGGGCCGCTGCCGGTATAGACGTTATGCAAGGCGGTCGTTCCCGCGACGATCACCACGACCGAGAACAGTCCCCAGATGAACCCGAGGTTCTGCACGGTCTTCCGAAACGCCTTCTTGATGTCCGCGGTGGTATAGCCGGCGTTGGCGGCGAGATATCCATACGTCAGGAACACCGTCGGCGGCAGCGCCTGCCCCGCGATCGCCATCATTTGCGTGAAGCCTTCACGCACGCGGGTTCCGCCGACGACGGGCACATCGGCCGGTACCGACGGCACGAGCCCGCGCACCAACTGCGGCCACGTGTACCAATCGAACAGCCCCTTCGCGGCGACGATGATGAAGCACACCAGCTTCGCGACGAGCAGGAACGTCATGATCTTCTCGACGCGCTTATAGCCGCCGAGCACCGCGAGCGACACGGTGGCGGCCGTGAGGACCACCGTGAGCAGCACGAACGGCAGGCTCACCGACGTCGGCGGCAACATGCCGACCGCGCCATACGCGCCTTCCGCCATCGCCGCCATCTGGCTCATGTTCACGACAATGTTCACGGCGAATGCCGAGAGGAACACCAGCCACGCGAGCGACACGCCGATGTCGTCGCGAATCATGCCGAGCATGCCGCGGCCGGTGTTGACCACGGCGACACGCGACGCCGAATCGAGCGTGAAGATCACCGCCGGAATGATGTACAGCGCGACCCATAACAACTCGAACCCGAACCACGCGCCTGCCAGCAACCGCGTCGCGACCGCGCCCGCGCCGATCATCCCCGCTGCGGTCAGCGCCGCGGGGCCAACGAATCGCGAGAACACGGTCTGGGCGCGCTGCAGCATGGTTAGCGACCCATCCATCCGCCGTCCACGACCAGCACGTGGCCGTGCACGTAATCGGAGGCCTTCGATGCGAGGAACACCGCCGCGCCGGCGACATCATCCGGCGTGCCCCAGCGTCCGGCCGGAATGCGTTCGGTGATCTGGCGGTTGCGCTGCGGATCCTCGCGCAGCGCCCTGGTGTTGTCGGTCTGCATGTAGCCGGGCGCGATGGCGTTGACGTTGATGCCATGCGCGGCCCACTCGTTGGCGAGCGCCTTGGTGAGCTGCACGATGCCGCCCTTCGCCGCCGCGTAACCGGGAACCGTGATGCCGCCCTGGAACGATAACAACGACGCGACGTTGATGATCTTTCCGGGACGGCCGCCGTCGATCAGGTGCTTGCCCATCGCACGGCACAACCGGAACGCGTTCGACAGATTCACTTCGATCACCGCGTCCCAGTCTTCGTCGGAATGCTGTGCCGCGGCCTTGCGACGAATGATGCCGGCGTTGTTGACGAGAATGTCGATTCTCCCGAACGCGGCGATGGCGTCGGCGAACAACTTGTCGGCGGCGGCGCGATCGGCGAGATCGGCCGTGAACAATTCGGTGCGGCGGCCGCTCTCGTTGCAGATGCGCTCGGCGGTGCTCTTGGCCGGCTGCTCGTTGCTGTGCAGGGCCACGGCCGCGCCCGCCCCGGCAAGGGCTGCCGCCGTGGCGGCGCCGAGCCCGCGCGAGGCGCCGGTCACGAGGGCCACTTTCCCGTCGAGCGCGAACAGGTCGAGGGTCATCTCGATCAGCCCTTGGCCTTCAGGAAGTCTTCGCGCGGCGGCGAGAAGATGTCGATCAGCACGACCTCTTCATCGAGCATCGTCGCGCCATGCTGGATGCCCGAGGGAAACAGCAGTACGTCGCCGGCACTCGCCGTTCGCCGCTGTCCTTCGACAAAAAAGTCCGCACGGCCCCGCTCGACCAGCGTGATCTGCTCGTGGACGTGCGAATGCACCGGCGTGACGGTTCGGGCCGCCAGCGTCAGCCGGCAGACCATCAGCCGATCACCGGTCACCATCTGGCGAGTGATCCCCTGGGCGACGGACTCGACGGGTATCGCGGACCAATCGAGATGTTGAAACACGGCCACGGCGTTGGGCGGCGTCATTTTTTCTCCGAACGGCCTTTGTCGAGGCCCGAGCCGAGATTGGCGAACTCCGGTTGAACGTTGACGACGCCGTACTGACGATCGTCGTCTTCGCGCACGGCCGCCATCATCCAGAGGAAATTGATCGGTCCTCCGGGCGCGGCGACGTTGGGGTGATAGCCCTGCGGCATCATGACGACGTCGCCTTCGCGAACGATCGTCGCCAGCTCTGGCTCGCGCGGATTGGTGTAGACGAGTTGAATGCCGAACGCGGGCGCCGGCATGTCGATGTAGAGATACGCTTCCTCGAGCATCGCCGCGTGCTCGTGCGGCGGCCACGACGTCCAGTTTCCCTGCTCGCTGAACGTCACGCCGGCCATGATGCGCCCGGCCTCGACGTTCTTGCCGATCAGGATGTTCAGATCGCGCTTCGTCGATGGCCCGCCGGCGTTGAAGTGCAATCCCGGATTGGCCTGCACGTCCGCGAAGCGAACGTGCTGCACCGGATGGCGCTTCGCCACCGGCGCCGCGATCTCCGCCAGATCGCAGCCGGATGGACCGGGCGCGATCGTGACGGCCGCGTCGCGCGGCACATACAGTGCGTCGTAGCGATCGATCGCGTAGGCCTTGCCGTCGACCGTCGCCGTGGCCGATCCCTTCAGGCCGATCAAGCCGGTCTCGCGGTCGCCCGTGTCGATGCGCATCGGCGAGTCGGCGGCGCGGAGAATCACGCGTCCATAGTGCAGATGGCGCGACGCGCCCGTGGCGCCGGGCGCAATCGCGACGGTGCGCCCGAGCCGCGACGCGGTGTCGCGAATGATGCAGGTTTGCGGAGTAATCGAATGCAGGTTCATCGCAGTCTCGTTCATGCCACCACCGGCGCGGCAAACGCCGGCGCCGCGACGAGCGCGGCAGCGCCACGCAGGCGCGGATATTCGGTCGAGGCCACGGGACGGATATCCGTCTCGGCAGCCGCCGGAGTGAGCGCGCGCTCGGCCAGCGCCGCGCGCACGGTGGATTCGATCAGGTCCCAGGCCAGCGTGATCTCGCCGCCCACGTAGACGCGCGCGGGATCGAGGACGTTGATCACCGACGCGAGACCGAGCCCGAGATACCGCGCGGTGCTGTCGAGCGCGGCGGACGCCTTGGCATCACGCGCGCGCACGCGCGCGATCAAGTCTTCAACCGTGAAGTGACGCTGCTCCGCCGGCGTCGGTCCGCGATGATCAGAGGGCCTGCCGAAGTAGCGGGCCAGGGTCGCGGGGTTCGAGACATACGCTTCCCAGCAGCCGTTGGATCCGCACGAGCATCGCGGCCCGTCCAACGACAGCGGCACGTGGCCAAACTCGCCGGCGATGTTGTGCCGGCCGCGCAGCACTTCGCCGTGAATCATCACGCCGACCCCGACGCCATCGGAAATGCTGACGAAGACCAGATCGCCCGCGAGACCGCCGAGGTCTTCGCGCATCGCCCAGGCCTGCGCGAGCGCGCAGGCGCGGCCCGAGTTTTCGATCTGCACCGGAAGACCCGTCGCGGCCGCCAGGCCTTCACGCAGATCGACGTTGCGCCAGCCAAGCGTCGGCGCGTGCAGCACGCGCATGGTCGAGTGCTCGACCATGCCGGGCACGACGACGCCCATGCCTTCGCAGGCGTCGACTTCCGGATGATCGGCGAGCAGCGCCTTGACGCGCGCGGCCAGTGCCTGGACCTGCTTTTTTGGATCGCGAATGGTCGGGAAACTGATCGCGCCGGTCATCGGCGTGCCGAGGAGATCGGCAAGCATCACGAACGTTTCGCTGGCGCGGATATCGGCGGCGACGACGGCGCGCCGCCGCGAATCGATGTACAAGAACGTCGGCTTGCGGCCGCGCACGGTCTCTCCCGTCGCGCCTTCGAAAATGAGGCCTTCGCGCAGCAGGTCGTTGACGATCAGCGTGACCGCACCACGGCGCACATCCATGGCGCGGGCGAGGTCGGCGCGCGAAATCGGCTGGCGCGCGCGCACGAGATTCAACACGATGCTGCGGTTGATCTCACGCGAGGTGCCGCGCGTCGCGACCTTGAAGCGTGACGGGTTGATGCGCCTCATTTGTATATCTAAAAGACTAAATAACCGTCATTCAGGGCGATGAATCGAACAATTACGCCAAAAATGGCCCGATTCCGAGCGTGCGGGTTGGGCCAAAAGAGGAACGAACGTCTATTAATCTAACGGTTGGACAAGATATGCCTGTCGCAACCGGGTGTCAACAAAAAGATCTGGCGGCTTACGGCTGCCCCATCTCCACGACGATTTCCGCCAGATCGTCGGCGGACTGCCCGGAGGGAACGACGGCGCCGCCGGTCTGCAAGTCGCGCCATCGCAACGGCCCATCGACGCCGATGATGGCGAACACGACGCGGTTGCGCGAGCGCTCGACCCTTACTTCGACAAAACTCTGAAAGAACGGCGCGCGGTTGAAGTCAAAGACCGCCGAGAGCGCCTCCACCGAGAAGGGCCATGCCCCATTGCGCCGGATCCACCACCACGCCGGCCATTTCCAGGCCGGCGTTTCGTTGTCGAGCTTCGCGGACACCGCATCGGTACGCGGATAGAACGCGTGATCGGCGAGCGGCGCGCGGGCCGGGAAATCCAGAGCGGTGCCGATGCTCAAATACGCGCCGCCACCGCCATCCACAAAATAGTGCGTGCGATCGTCGCGGTAGTACTCGAAGTCGTGCGTGTCACCGGCCAGCATCACGCGGACGTTATGCGCGCGCAGCAGATCGTGCACGTCCTTGAACGATCCGGCCTCGCCGATCTGCGATTGTCCCGCGGCGTAAAACGGATGACCGATGATCGCCATGATGAACGCGTCGCCGGCACGCTGGAGCGCGGCCTTCAGCCACTCGAGCTGTTTGTCGTCGACCTGTTTCTTGATGCCCGTATCGATCGCAATCAGGGAGAAGCCGCCGGCGTGCAGCTCGAAGAACGGCGCGTGCTGAAGGCCCACCTGCAGCCGATAGAGCGAACGAAGCCGCGTCGCCGATTCGATCAAGCGGGCGACCCGATCGTCGGTCGTGCTCGAGAGGTTGAGATCCTCCCTGACCCGCGCGTCGATCGCCGCCCGCGCCGTGTCCGGGGACATCAGGTTCGCGGCGAAACCGTCGAGCGCGTTGAACCAGTCGTGGTTGCCGGGGATCGCCAGAATCGGTTTGTCGACGCCCATCAACGGGAGATAGAAATTCGCTTCGTAGTCCCGCATCTCGCCGTTCGGGTAGATCACGTCGGACGCGATCACGATGAACTTGACCGCGTCGCGGCCCGCGGCGCGCAGCACCTGGTTGCGCAGCGCGTGCTGCGACGGATCGCCTTCGCCCGGATCGCCGATGACGACAAACGAGAAGTCGCCGTCGCGAATGCCCTCGGGGGCGACTTCGAACACGCCCGGGTCGGTCACCGCGGCGGCGCCGCGGACGCGCACCGCCGCGTCGATCATCGCTTCGCGCCAGTCGTCGACGCGCGATTCGGCGATCTTCTGCCACGCCGCGGTGGCCCAGTTCTCGCTGTTGAAATACCAGCTGAAGCCCCACACCGGGTTGACCGCAATCAACACGGCAGTGATCGGAAGCCCGGCACGCACCAACTGGCGCACCGCGCCAATCAGGCTGTCGTTCTCGAGATCGCGCGCCACCGAACGGCGCAGGCGCTGCTCGGCCCAGTAGCGCACGAGACGCTCGCTCCAGCGTTGCTGCGAGTCCGGGGCCGAGTCGTTCAGCGCGCGGAGCCACACGGCCCGCTCAACCGGACGGCTGGCGCGTCGAAACGCCAGTTCGAGCGGTAACAGCACGGCCAGCGACAGCACGAGCGCCGCGACGATGTCGCCGGCCGTCGCGACCGCGGGTGTCAGCAGGCCCAGCAGCGTCCACTCGGCGTCGACGCGGCCGACATGAATCGCGAAGAACACCGCGATGAAGATCAGGCTCCAGTAGAAATCCGTCGGCGTTCGCGATGCGGCCTGCACGATCGCATCGCGATGGATGAAGCCGATGATCTGGTGCGGCGGCAAACCGAGCGCCCGGTTGGGATGTTCATCCTCGGGCCGCGTGAACTCATCGGCCTCGATGCGCGGCCGCGCCGCGAGCGTCTGCCAGCCCGACGCCGCCATGCGCAGGCCAAGGAAGAAACCGAATCCCAGCGCGCCGATCGTGTCGCGCAGCCACCACACGATCAGCGCGAGGCCGACGTTCGCGAGACCGTTGAAAAAGTCCCAAAGCCGGCTGCCGTGACTCGATCCGCGCACCGCACGGATGACATTGGTGGCGCCATCGGCCAGCAGCACCAGGCTGGTCACGACCATCAGGCCGCTGAACGCGAACGCGGACTGCATCGCGATCAGTGAGCCGGCGACGACGGAGAACACGCCGCTGCTGTAATGCGTACGGCTGCGGTCCGAGTTCCACGCTTCGGCGAGCTCGATGATGCCGGCAATAAAAATGGCGCCGGCCACGAACGTGACGCCCCATACGGACGAGAACAGCGGCGCGATCATGGCGATCGCGCCGAGCACGACGAGAAGGATGCCGTTCAGTCTCGCGTTGAGCGGCACCTAGAACGATCCTCGCCGGGAGTCCCGTGACACCCGGCCATCCTACCGCGATTGGCTCAGCTTGAACGCTTCGCCGCTCGGCCGCGCGACGTCTTGCGCGAGCGCTGCGCTTTGGTGCGGCCTTCTGCCTTGCGCTGTTTGTTCACGGTCGCGGCGGCAATCTGCTTCGCGCGCTTCATGCTGCGGCCTTCCTTCTTCTCGCTGTCTTTGATGTGCTCGTATTGACGTTCGTCCTTCGCACTCCAGGCTTGTGGCATGAGTCGTCCTCCTCCCGCGGACGAATGCAGGAAATATTCCACTGGCCCGCATTCAACGCTTGACCTGAGGCGTGCGCCGGAGCACGATGCGCCGTCGGAGGATGTGATGGCGAAGACGATCGACGCCGGCCGCAATGAGCTCTGCCCCTGCGGCAGCGGCAAGAAGTACAAGAAGTGCTGCGCGCTCAAGCAGCGCTCGAACCGCGGCAGCACGTTGATGCTCCTCATCGTCGGCATCCTGATGGCCGTGGGTGTGATTGCGGGCGTCAGCGCAATCATGAGCGACCGCCGCGACGTCGGGAGGCCCGGTGGAGTGTGGTCGCCCGAGCACGGCCATTACCATTGATAAGGTGCCTAGGGTGCCTGAGGTGCCTGAGGTGCCTGAGGTGCCTGAGGTGCCTGGGTGCCGGTTCGTCATGCGGCGTTTGACGATTCCCGCGATCGTGCTCGCGGCCGCGTGCGGCGGATCGAGCGCGACGCCGGCGACACCAACCACTCCAACGACTTCGACGCCGCCACCGGTGGCGGCGCCCGCGCCCACGACGCCCACGTCAACGCTCGTCCAGCTCAATGACAGTTTTGCGGGCCGCGTCCTGTTTCCGTCCGACAACTGGTGGAATCAGGAGATCACCAACGCGCCGATCGATCCGCAGTCCGATGCGTTCATCGGCTTCATCGGCCGCACGCAAACGCTCCATCCTGACTTCGGCCCGCCGCCGTACGGCATCCCGTATGTCGGCGTCGGCGGCAGCGAGCCGCGCGTGCCCGTGACGTTCGTCGACTACGGCGACGAAAGCGACAACGGTTTTGGATCGGAACGCGGCTATCCCATTCCCGAGGCCGCGAAGACGCAGCCCAACTTCATCGAGGGCGCGGTCGCCGGCGGCGGCTCGGACGGCGATCGCCATTTGCTGATCGTCGATCGCGACCGGTGGCTGCTGTTCGAATTGTTCGCCACGAGATGGACGGGCCAGCGATGGGAAGCCGGCTCGGGAGCGGTGTTCGATCTATCGGCGAATGGACGCCGCCCCGAAGGCTGGACGTCATCTGACGCGGCAGGCCTCGCGATTCTTCCGGGGCTGGTCCGCTTCGACGATGCGATGCGGGGGCCGGTGCGTCACGCGCTGCGCGTCACGGTGCGTCGCAGCAACGGCTATGTGTGGCCGGCGTCGCATCGCGCGGGCACTACCGCGGGCGCGCTGCCCTTCGGCGCGCGGCTGCGGCTCAAGGCCTCGAAGGATCTGTCGCGCTACCCCGCCTACATCCAGAACATTTTTCGCGGCATGCAGACCCACGGACTGATCGTCGCGGACAACGGCAGCGACATGTACATCTCGGGCGCGATGGACCCACGGTGGAACAACGACGAGCTGAACCCGGCGTTCCGCACGCTGAGCGCATCGGACTTCGACGTGGTGCAGTTAGGCTGGCGCTGACGGCCTGTCAGGCTGGAGCCTTGGCGAAGGCGGATACGTCGGCCATCAGTTTCATCATCTCGATATCACGAGCAGCGCGCTGCCCGCTTTCCACCGCGCCATTCATGTAGCCCTGCCACTCGCGGCTGGTGTGATCGCCGGCAAAGGCCATGCGGCCGAACGATCGCGCGAGCTCGGCGCGCCACTCGGGCTTGAAGCCCGGGCCGAACACGGCGTAGCCGCCGCGCGCGTACGGATCAAGCTCCCAGCTGATGCTGCGGAAATCGCGCGCCTCTTCGGTTTCGCCGAGCCACGCCATCCGCCGGATCACGCGCTGCGGTCCGCCTTCCTCGAGCAAGTCACGCAACGCGCGGCTGGCGCTCCCGCCGGCGAGCAGCGTGAGGCTGGCAGGGCCCGTGCCCGACGTTTCCCACACCGCGCCGCTATCGGTGTTCGTTCCCCACGCACGCGGGCGCCCGGGCTTGCGCCACCAGCCCTTATCGAATCGCACGTGCGCCTTGGTGGCCGGGCCGCCGTCGAGCGCCTGCCATGCGCGACGCAGCGCCGCGGGTACCGCCGGTGTGAATTCCATCGCGCGGGCAATCGCCGCGGGCGTCGTCAGCACCACGTAATCGCCGGTGATGAGCGTGCCTTTCTTGCTGCCGTCGGCGGCCATGACCCGAACGCCCTTGTCGTCCTGATCGATTCTGTTCACGACGGTTTTGGTGGTGATCCTCAGGCCCTTTTGTTTCGCGAGCGCCTGCACGAGCCGATCGTTGCCGCCTTTGATCCTCGACACGTTGACGTGACCCGGATCGGTGGGCTTCATCGCCAGCTCGACGCCGACGAGCGCCGACAGATCGTTGGCGTCGGCAAGGAAGAACCCGCGCAGCGCCTGCGCCATGGCCATCACTTCGCGCGACGCGCCGCGGGCAGCGAGGAGCGCGCCGAACGAATGCGGCGCGATCGCCTGCGCGATCGTCGAGCTCCAGTCGCACTCGACGGCCTTGAAGGCGCCGGTCTCGCGCGACAACAGCTGCTTGAACTCGCTCCAGATCTGGCGCGGCGAGTTGAACAGTTGCACGCGGCCGTTCACGTCGAGCGCCATGCCGAAGCCGTCTTTCAACACCGGCTGCAGCGTCAGCTTCAACTCCCGGCAGAGCGCGCGGATCGCCTCCTGATCGCCGTCGATGAATTCGCCGCCGAGCTCGAGCGGCGTATCGCAGAATTCCTTGTCGTGGATCGTCCAGACGCGGCCGCCGAGGCGCTCGCGGGCTTCGAGGAGGTGGACCTCGGCGCCGCGCGCGATCAAGTCGCGCGCGGCCGACAGGCCCGCGAGTCCGCCGCCGATGACGAGGACGCGCTGACCCTTCAGCGAAGGCGTCAGCGGTTTGGGCACGATGAGTTCAGCAATCGGTACGATTCGACGTCGAGGATCGGCGGCGGCGGTCCCGGGTCGACGGCCACTCGGCCATTCGGACTCGGCATGACCGGCGCGATGCGCACGCGCCCGCCGGCGATGCCCACGCCTGGTTGAACCACATCGGATTGCTTCATCAGGCCGGTGACCTCGACCATCGAACCCTCATGCTTCTTGATTCCGGCGAGGACTTTCTTGTCGCCCTCGAGCCGCACCTTGGTGCCGAGCTCCATCACGAAGCTCGATTCGTGCTCAGGATCGCGGCCGACGGTGAACACCCTGCCGCGGGCGCAGCCGGATATCGACAACCGCGTCGAGTCTTTTGGCACCGGGCGTTCCTGCTGTGCTGAGAGCAGGCTCGATGATGCCGCGGCGAGCGCGAGCGCGAGCAGGGTCTTCTTCATGCCTCCAGCTTACCGCCACGCCGGGGCCCCCGCGACGCGGACTTTGCGTCGTGGGGTGGACTCTCGTTGACGGATCGAGTTTCGGCGGGCGGGGCCCGCGCGGCCGGACGCCGGCAACGAGCGGCCCGTATTCGAGCTCCTCGCCGCTGGCGGCGCTTCTCAGCAGCAAGCCGCCGCGGCTCATGTCGCCGCGGCCGACGAATGCAATCGGATAGCGCAGCCGCTCGCCGAGAATCGGCAGAAGTACGTCCACGTACTTCCCGCTCGCAACGCTGCCGAGCAGCACGACCCGGGCCGTGGCGCCGATGCGTGAGGCGAGGGAGATGACATCCTTTTCAAGCGCGGAACGATATTCGGGATTATCGAGACTGACATCGCCGACCGCGAATTCGCGAAGCAGCGCCATCGAGAACGGGAGATCGGGATCCTGCAGGCCCCGCGTCGGCGTAATCACCAGCACGTCGCCGAATCGCTGCGCGTAGGTCAGCTTGCCGCGAAAGTACAAGCCGCTCATGAACGCGAATGCGCCGCCGAGCGACAACCGTCCCGCGCGCATCTCGCGCGTCGTCACGGCCTGGGACTTCGGGTTGAGCAGGATCGACGCGCGGCGGCCGCCGCAATACGCGGGAGAAAGCAGGAATACCGTCTTCACGTGCAGGAACGATTGTATCTATTTCCACTCGCCCTGCAGGCCGAACGCCGCCCAGTAATGCGGGTTCGACCAGCGCGGATCGTTCATCAGCGAGAGCTGCGCATCGCGGAGCGCGGCCGCGGGCGCCAGCTGCCTGGCGCGCATCGCGTCGTAGAAGCGCGACATCAGGAGCGCGCTGGCGCGGTCGTCGACATTCCATACGCTCGAGACGACGCGCGACGCGCCGGCGTACATGAAACCGCGCGTCAGTCCGATCAGGCCCTCGCCGTGCACTTCCCTGCCGAGCGCGGTGCGGCACGCGCTGAGCACCACCAGATCGGCATGGAGATCGAGGTTGTAGATCTCGTGCAGGCGCAGAAACCCGTCGATCGGCTTGCCGCTCTTGTCGAACAGCGAGAGCACGAGGCCCGACAACTCGGGATGCTCGGTGTTGAGCGAGCCGTGCGTCGCAAAGTGCAGGACGCTGTATTTCCTGAGATCGCGCGACACCACGGCAGACTTGCTGGCAGCGAAGTCCAGCGCCTGGAACGCGCCTGGCGCGCGCTCGCCGATCGCCTCCGCCTCGCGGCGCGAGAAACGCAGCCGCCCGTAGACGCCGTCATCCGCGGCTCGCGACTGCGGCATCGCGGCCGGGTCGCTTGTGGCGGCAAGTCGAGGATCGGTTTTCGAAAACACCGGATCGGCGAACACCGCGGTCGAGGCGTCGAGCGTCACGCGCTTGCTTCCGGCGCGAAGCGTGGCGAGCACCGACGCCGAGGGCAGATACACGACTTCGTGCGCAGTGAGCACCGGAGTACCGGCGGCGGTCGGTAACGCGGCAAACGGCACGTAGTGCAAGGCGCGATCGGCCACGATCAGCAGTCGTCTGCCATTGAGGCGCGATTCGATCGGCTTCCACACGAGCGCCGCCA
>Ga0207428_10005168_pt1 | contig 12219 bp, 10 predicted proteins | sample RhiMethybrSRZTD1_FD_187600 | JGI IMG/M metagenome (GOLD analysis project Ga0207428, IMG submission 187600) | Populus rhizosphere microbial communities from Tennessee, USA - Rhizosphere MetaG P. TD hybrid SRZTD1 (SPAdes) (version 3) | ecosystem: Host-associated > Plants > Roots > Rhizosphere >... | reverse complement strand
TTTCCAGGGTCATGAGCAGCGCGAAGTCTTCGGCGCGCTCGGTGACCAGCTCGAAGGCCCGGCGCAGGATCTCGCCGCGCTCCCGCGGGGACACCTTGGCCCAGGAATCCTGGGCAGCCGCGGCAGCATCGAGGGCAGCCATGCCGTCCTCGGCACCCGCGTCGGCAATGCTCAGCAGCACCTTGCCGGTGGAGGGGTCTTCGACGTCGAAGGTCTTCCCTGACGCCGCCGGACGCCACTCACCGTTGATGAGCAGGCCGGTGGGAACAGATGCGAGCAGTTCGCTTTCACGTTCTGCGGTAACAGTGGACTGTGTATTTACAGACACGGTGACTCCCTCGTCAGCAATTCGGGTTTGCGGTTTATCTGCAGCTCCCGCATCCGGCATCGGACCGCCTGCGGGCTGCTGCATGCTTGGCTGGTTTAATGCCACGCTACTGCCCGTGTCTCACCAGTGTCTACGCATGCACGCACTACGCATGCCATCATCCGCTGTGCAACTGCACAACCTTGGGCCGGACCGAAACGAGGCGGGAAATTAGCGGGCGGCGAGCACTGCGGCATACAGCTCGCGCTTGCTGACGCGCACTTCTTCGGCCACGGCTGCCACCGCATCCTTGAGCCGGATGCCCTGCGAGACGAGTTCGTTGACGGCCGCCACGCTGTCCTCCGGGGTCCCGGGGGCCCTTTCCGGCGCCCCTCCAACGACGACGGCGATCTCGCCGCGGACCTCGTTGCCTTCCGCCCACTGCAGCAGCTCGCGCAGCGTGCCGCGGATGACCTCCTCATAGGTCTTGGTCAGCTCACGGCACACCGCCACGTTGCGGTCCGGCCCGAAGCGCTCGTGCAGGGCCCGGAGCATGGCTTCGAGCCGGTGCGGCGCCTCGAAGAAGACCATGGTGCGGCGTTCGGCGTCGAGATCCGCCAGGCGCGACGCGCGTTCGCCGGCCTTTCTCGGAAGGAATCCTTCGAAACAGAAGCGGTCGGTGGGAAGCCCGGAGAGTGCCAGTGCGGTGAGCACGGCGGAGGGGCCGGGAACGGCTGTGACGGTGAGCCCGGCGGCTACGGCACCTTCGACGAGACGGAAGCCGGGATCGGAAACCGAGGGCATGCCGGCGTCGGTGACCATGACCAGCGTTTTCCCGGCGCGGACCTGCTCCAGCAGCTCCGCTGTCTTGGTGGCCTCGTTGTGCTCGTGGTAGCTGATGACGCGTCCGGCGACGGTGACGTCCAGGCTCTGGACCAGCCGGTGCAGGCGCCTGGTGTCCTCGGCGGCGACGATGTCCGCGGAGGACAGCAGCTCGATGAGCCGTGCTGACGCGTCGCCGACGTTGCCGATGGGCGTGGCCGCGAGGACAATGCGTCCGGGACCGCCGGCAGTGACGTCCTGCCCCGAGTTTGCTGGCGGTTCGGAACTGCTGGTCTGGGCGTTGCTGGGGTCTTGGTCCACAGGTCCAGCCTACTGCCGGCCGGAACCATCACGGCACAGGATCCGGAGCAGGACTCCATGGGCAACAGCGCGAACGAACACTTGCGGCCCCACGAGAGCGGGCCTCAAGTGTTCGTTCGCGCTTCAAGGGGGCACATGGCCGGGCGTCAGCCGACTCCATGGGGCGAAAGGTAGCATGGGCAGGTGACTCAGACCTCCGTGCGGCCCGGCGGGGCCGGATCAGCCAGCACCCCGGATTCAGCCTCGGAACCCCCGGGCGGCAAGCCGGGAGGTGCCCGCTGGATCAGCCGCCCCACGGAAGCGTTCACCGCTGAGGCCCTCACCCAGCGGCTGCTCGGCGGCATCCGCAGCTGGCGGGACTACCCGCCGTCGCTCAGGCTTTGGTTCTGGCTGGTTCCTGCCCTGACCGCCGCGGTGGGCGGCGTCCTCCGGTTCGTCCGACTGGAGGTCCCCCGCAGCCTGGTATTCGACGAGACGTATTACGTCAAGGACGCCTATTCCCTGCTGGTGAGCGGCTATGAGCGCAACTGGCCGGAGAAGGCGAACGATTCGTTCATCGCGGGTAATCCCGGGGTGCTGTTGAACACGCCCGAGTACGTGGTCCACCCTCCCGTGGGCAAATGGATGATCGCCGCCGGCATGTGGCTGTTCGGACCGGACAACCCGCTGGGCTGGCGCTTTGGAGCGGCACTGACGGGAACGCTGTCCATAGCGCTGCTCGCGCTGATCGCCCAGAAGCTCCTCAGTTCCCTCATTCTGGGGGCGCTGGCAGGTCTGCTGCTCGCCGTCGACGGGCATCACCTGGTGATGTCACGCACCTCCCTGCTGGATATCTTCCTGACGTTCTGGATCCTGGCCGCCTTCGGGGCACTGCTGATGGACCGCGACGACGGCCGGCGCCGGCTGGCCCTCCGGCTCGCCCGGCAGGCAGCCGCCACCCCCGCCGCGCGGCCGTCGCCGCTCGAGCTCCTGTCCGGCCCCTGGCTTGGCATCCGGTGGTGGCGGATCGTGGCGGGCATGTGCCTTGGCCTGGCCGTGGGAACCAAGTGGTCGGCGCTCTTCTTCGTGGCGGGCTTCGGTCTCCTGACAGTCTTCTGGGACCTGAGTGCCCGCCGGATCGCCGGCATCCGCGGCTGGATCAGCGGCGGCATCGTCAAGGACGGCCTCCTGGCGTTCGCGAGCATCGTCCCCGTTGCCGCGGTGACGTACGCCGCCACGTGGACCGGCTGGTTCCGGTCCACCGATGCCTACTACCGGCAGTGGGCCGCCTCGAATCCGAGCGTGCAATGGGGCTGGCTGCCGGACTCGGTCCGGTCCCTGGCGCACTACCACCTCGAAGCCTTCAAGTTCCATCAGGGGCTCAGCTCGGAGCACCCGTACGAGGCAAGCGCCTGGAGCTGGCTGGTCATGGGCAGGCCCACGTCCTTCTTCTATGAGTCCCCGAAGCAAGGCACACCTGGCTGCGACTTTTCCAGCTGCACGTCGGCCATCCTGTCCGTGGGCAACCCGCTGATCTGGTGGGGAGCGGCCGTCTCCCTGGTGGTCCTGCTGTTCTGGTGGGCGGGCCGCCGCGACTGGCGCGCCGGTGCCATACTGGCCGCCGTCGGTTCCGGTTACCTGCCCTGGTTCATGTACCCGGAACGCACCATGTTCTTCTTCTACGCCGTGTCCTTTGAGCCGTACCTGATCCTCGCCCTCGTGTACTGCCTGGGGCTGGTGCTGGGGCGCAGGACAGACCCGCTCTGGCGCAGGCGGTCAGGGCTGTACGGGGTGGCCCTGTTCGTTGTGGGCGCCGTGCTGCTCTCGGCGTTCTTCTATCCGGTCTGGACCGCCGAGATCATCCCGTACCAGGACTGGCGGGTCAGGATGTGGATGCCCTCCTGGATCTGAGGCACGATCCGGCACACGCCGGCGCGGATTACAGCCGGGAGGGCTCGGCCGCACCGGCTTCGGTGTCTTCGGCGCCGGCCTCTGCGGCGTCTTCCTTGCGGTCCTTCTTGGCGGCTTTGGGCAGCCCGCGCCGCCGGCGCGTGGGCCAGGTCAGAACCAGGGTGACCACCGCGGTGACGAGGACGAGTGCCGCGATGACGATACCGGCATCGATCCAGAACTGCCCGGGGAAGAGCCGGATCAGGGTGTCTTCCAGGGCAAACGTCCAGGAGCCGTTGGCGAAGAAGATGCGGTGGAATTCGGTGAAGAACTGCTGCCAGCCAAGCGCGGCCAGCGTGCCGAGGCCGATGATGATGACCAGGGTGACGATGGAACCGGCGAACAGCCCCCGGCGGACCCCGCCCCGGCTGCGGCGGCGCAGGTAGATGACAGCCGCGATGCTGATGAGGGCCAGAAGCGCTCCGGCGCCGAATGCCGAGAGGATCACGAGCTTGACGTCGGCCATGTGGCTGACTTCGCCGTCCTTGAACAGCTTGTCACCGCTGCGGTTGACGAGTTCGCCCAGGTAGCGCGGGCCGGACCAGTTGCTGAGGTAGTCCACGGCGTAGGAACCGTAGGTCATGCGGTCGTCGGCGTTGAAGCCGTAGCCGTCACCCGGGAAGCCCGGCCGGTGGTACTCGACCCAGAGAAATAGCGGGCTGGTCACGGCGCGCACCGCCAGGACAAGGAGGACCACCGGGTAGAAAACGGCCAACAGGACCTGCAGGATCCGCGGCAGCACCGGTTTGGCATTCGCTGCCTGTTCGCGTTCGGCGTTGCGCCGCTCCACGTCCTCGCGCGGCGGACGCACCTGCAAGGCCGAGGTGGGCAGGGGTTCGCTGAAGTGGGCGCCACGGGCGGGAGCGGAGGAGGCTGCGGCATCCGCCGGCTCGGCGGCATCCGGATCCTCGGCATTGTCCGCAGCGGCCGCCTCCGCAGCCTTGCGGTCCGCGCGGGTGCCGGGCTGGGCAGCCGTGTCCGTGGCCGCGGTCATGCCGCCGGCGGCGGCACCATCCGCGGCGGCCGACTCCCGGCCGGCGGGGGCAGGCTTCATCCAGTCAAACGCAGGCTCATCGGAATTGTCGGCAGGATCAATGACCGGCTCATTGGCCGGATCCAGCTGCGGATCGAGCCGTCTGGACGGGGTCGGAGTATTGTCGTTCACTGCAGCTTCACTTCCGTAGGCGTCCGCGCTCCGGGTCAGGGGCCGGGCAGCGCTGTGTATCTCCTGAAGAGCCTACCGTCAGGCGCTCCGGCACCGCGAGATGCCACCCCGCGTCCGGGCGGAATCACGCGGCTATTTCTCCGTAGCCGGCGTCCTGGGCGTCAAGGTCGCCCGCTGCCCCGGCGCGGTATGCCTTTCCTCCGCAGACGAGCACATACCCCCAGAAGGCGGCCAGCACGGCCGCGCCGATGCTGATTTTCGCCCATACCGGCAGTGCGCTAGGTGTCACGAAGCCCTCCACCAGGCCTGACACGAACAGCACCAGGACCAGTCCCAGGGCAACGGTAATCATGGACCGCCCCTCGGCCGCCACCGCGCGGGACCTGGTGCGCGGCCCCGGCGACACCATCGCCCAGAAGATCCTGAGCCCCGCGGCGCACGCCACGAAGACCGCCGTCAGCTCCATCAGTCCGTGCGGCAGGATGTAACTGAAGAAGACGTCCGTCTTTCCCACCGCGGCGAAGATGCCGGCAGCCACTCCCACCCCCTGCGCGTTGGACAGCAGGATCATGGGGACCCAGAACCCGGTGATGCCCAGCGCCACCGCCTGCGCACTGATCCAGGCATTGTTGGTCCACACCGCCCCCGCAAACGAGGCAGCCGGGTTCTCCGAGTAGTAGTCGATGAAGTCCTCCTCCACATACCGCCGCACCTCTGCCTCCGACGCAACGGCCCGCAGGGCCTCGGGAGACGTTCCGATCCACCAGGCATAGGCGCACCCGATGACGCAGAACACGATCCCGCAGGCCAGCGTCAGCCAGCGGATACGGAACAAGGCGGCAGGCAGCGCCACAACGAAGAACTTGGCCAGGTCCTCCAAAAAGTTCGACCGTGCGCCGGTGAATCGCGTGCGTGCCTGCGCTAGCGTGGCGGACAGCGACGCCGAGAGTCCGCTTTCCGCGCCGGTGGAGCGCAGCAGCGACAGATGCGCCGAGGTCGCCTGGTAGAGGCGCAGCAGTTCGTCGGCGTCAGCGCCGCTGAGGCGCCGCTTGTGCGCGAGGAGATGGAGCCTCGACCATGTGTCCGAGTTGACGGCGGAAAAGGCATCCATGTCCACGCCACTACCCTAGCCTGCCGCGAACTAGACTTAGTCGACCGGCAGGCCGCACGAGGTACGGGGCAGGAATTGAGTCCACTGATCACAGGCGAGGCAGTTGTCCTTGAACTGCGCCCGGCGTCCTTTGCGGCCCGCGCCCTGGGGCTGCTGCTGGATGTCCTGGTGAATGCCGCGCTGCTCGTCCTGATCCTGCTGGCAGTGGCCGCCGCGGGCGACGAACTCGACCAGGCTGCGGTGCAGGCCCTCATCCTGGTCAGCGTGGTGTTCTGCCTCGTTATGGTTCCTGCGGCCGTGGAAACGCTGACCAGGGGCCTCTCGCTCGGGAAGCTGGCCGCGGGGCTGCGGATCGTGCGGGACGACGGCGGCGCCATCCGCTTCCGCCACGCGGTCATCCGGGCGTTGATTGGCTTCCTGGAGGTCTACCTGACGTTCGGCGGCATCGCCATCGCCGTTGCCCTGTTCGATGACAAGTCCCGGCGGCTCGGTGACATTGTGGCCGGAACATATTCGCTGCGCCGGCGCGTGCCGGTGGAGCCGCCGGTCGTGGCTGTCACGCCCCGGTATCTTCACGCCTGGGCTGCCGCGGCGGACATCGGCCGGATCCCGGATTCCCTGGGCCGACGCGCGGCACAGTTCATCCGGCAGGCACCACGGATGTCCCCGCTGTCACGCAGCGGCATGGCCGCGTCCCTTGCATCGGAGATGGCGGGCTTCGTGGCCCCGGCCCCGCCGCCCGGGACGACTCCCGACGATTACCTTGCGGCCGTCCTGGCCGAGCGTCGCGGCCGCGAGCTCCGGCGCCTCGAGGAAGCCAGGAAGCAGAGCGGCAGGATCGGCGAACGCCTCCACCGCCTCCCGTTCAGCGCTGGCCGGGACGCCTCCGCGGACTAGCGTTTGGCGTACTGCGCCCAGGGGATGTTCCAGTCGCCGTAGCCTTCGAGCGGTTCGACGGCGGCCGCGCCGGTGTTGAGGACCTGGACCACGTCCCCTGTCTTCATGTTGTTGAAGAACCACACGGCGTCCGCGGGCAGCAGCCCCACGCAGCCGTGCGAAACGTTGGAGACGCCCACGTAGCCCCACGCGGACTCAAGGGCCTGATGGACGTAGACGCCGGACGACGTGAGCCTGTTGGCGTACTCCACCGTGAGCGGCGGGTAGTAGCCCTTGTCCCCCGGCTTGAGGCCGATGCTGCCGGCGTTGAACTTGGAGCGCCGTTCCTGCTCCATGATCACGGCGTAGCCCGTGGGCGACCGCCATTCGGGATTGCCGAGAGTGACGGGAGCAGTCTTGACGAGCTTGCCATCAAAATAGACCTTCATGGTCTTGGTGATGTCGTCCACGACGGCAAGGCGCTGCGTGCCGACCTTGAACTGCACTTTGGCGTTGAAGTTGCCGATCATCTTGTTGCCGAAGTCGACGCCGAAGAGCTTCATGTCCAGGGTGACCTGGCTGTTGGAAGCCCAGAACTTCTCCGGCCGGATGCGCGCGCGCTGGTCCGAGTACCAGTGCCAGGCCACGGGCTGCTTGGAGGAAACGGTGATCTTCACAGCCTTCTCCACGGCTGCCTTGTTGGCGACAGGCTCGCTGAAAACGATGTCGATGGGCTGCCCCGCCCCGACGGTGGATCCGTTCTCCGGATAGACGGCGGCATCCGCCTCGTTGGCGCTTTCAACAGTGTGGAAGGTCTGGGTCTTCTTGGTTTCCCGGCCTGCCTCGTCCACGATCGTGAAACTGTAACTGTAGGCCGTGTTGAAGAGCAGCGGGTCCACGGTGGTCCACGTGCTGCCGTCCGCACTCACGGTGCCCTTGACCGGTGCGCCGCCCGAGGTCGGCGCCAGGACGACGTCCTTGACGAGGCCGTTGACAGCCTTTACCGACGGTGCAACCGCCGGATTGACGCCCTTGGCGCCGTCCGTAGGCGTGACACCCAGTTCCACGGCCTTGACCACAGGGGCGGCAAGTCCGGGCTCATTGCGGACGGGCGTGGAAGCCTCGGATTCAGGGGCGGGGTTGGCCCAGCCGGGAGCGGTGGCTACGCCGATTCCTCCTGCGGCAACCGCAGCGCAGATCGCCACGACGGCGAGGATCTTGCCGATCTTCCGCGTGCTCTTATCCGTCATGACTGATTCTCCATGTCCCCCGCCGGGCCGCCCGTCGGCGTCCGTCCGTATGCCCAGCAGTAACGCTGACCAGTCAATTTTATCGCACGGCAACGCAGGGCCCGCCCGCGCCGTGCGGGCGGGCATGCTGGCCGGGTGCCGCCCTCCGGGGCACCCGGCACGCCGATGCCTAGTAGCGGTAGTGCTCCGGCTTGTACGGACCGGCGACGTCCACGTCCAGGTAGTCAGCCTGGTCCTTGGACAGTTCGGTCAGTTCCACGCCCAGCGCACCGAGGTGCAGTCGTGCCACCTTCTCGTCGAGGATCTTCGGCAGGACATAGACCTGGTTGTCGTATTCCTTCGCGCCCTCGGGCTGGTCCTTCTTCGTGAACAGCTCGATCTGGGCGATCGTCTGGTTCGCGAAGGAGTTGCTCATGACGAACGACGGGTGGCCGGTCGCGTTGCCCAGGTTCAGGAGACGTCCCTCGGAGAGGACGATGATGGACCGCGCATCGGCGCCGGCCGCGGCCTCGCCGTCGAAGACCCACTCGTGGACCTGCGGCTTGATTTCGACCTTCCTGATGCCGGGAACCCGGCTGAGGCCGGCCATGTCGATCTCGTTGTCGAAGTGGCCGATGTTGCCCACGATGGCTTTGTTCTTCATCCCGACCATGTGCTCGGCCATGATGACGTCCTTGTTGCCCGTGGTGGTGATGAAGATGTCGCCCTGGGCGAGCACCGTCTCCAGCTTGGCCACCTGGTAGCCGTCCATGGCCGCCTGCAGCGCGCAGATGGGATCGATCTCGGTGACGATCACCCGGGCGCCCTGGCCGCGGAGCGCCTCGGCGGCGCCCTTTCCGACGTCACCGTAACCGCAGACGACGGCGACCTTGCCGCCGATCAGGACGTCGGTGGCCCGGTTGAGGCCGTCCGGGAGGGAGTGGCGGATTCCGTATTTGTTGTCGAACTTGCTCTTGGTCACGGAGTCGTTGACATTGATGGCGGGGAAGAGCAGTTTGCCCTGCTCCGCCAGCTGGTACAGGCGGTGCACGCCGGTGGTGGTTTCCTCGCTGACGCCGTGGATTCCGGCGGCCAGGCGCGTCCACTTCTTCGGGTCCTCGGCGAGGGTCCGGCGCAGGAGGTCGAGGACGATCACATATTCCTCGGGATCGTTCGCCCCCGCGGCCGGAACGGCGCCGGCTGCCTCGAACTCGACGCCGCGGTGCACCAGCAGCGTGGCGTCGCCGCCGTCGTCGAGAATCATGTTCGGCCCCAGCTCGGGGTTCGTGTCGGCGCCCGGCCAGGTCAGGATCTGCTCGGCAGTCCACCAGTATTCCTCAAGGGTCTCGCCCTTCCAGGCAAAGACCGGGACGCCCTGCGGGTCCTCCGCGGTCCCCGAGCCGACCACGACGGCGGCCGCGGCCTCGTCCTGGGTGGAGAAGATGTTGCAGGATGCCCAGCGGACCTCGGCCCCGAGCGCGGTCAGGGTCTCGATGAGGACGGCCGTCTGCACCGTCATGTGCAGCGAGCCTGCAATGCGTGCGCCCTTCAGCGGCTGACTCGGCCCGAATTCCCGGCGAAGGGACATCAGTCCCGGCATTTCGTGCTCGGCGAGGCGGATCTGGTGGCGTCCGGCCTCGGCCAGGGAGATGTCGGCAACCTTGTAATCGAGAGTCATGGGAATCCTTTGCTGTATCCGGCGTCTTGCCTTCTGCGGTGCGGGCTGGAGTTTAGGCTGTGGGCGCGGCCGTTGCGGGGCCGTCGTGCTGGTCCGAACGTGCAGCATTGGCCGCCGCCAGGAGTTCGGGGGGAAGAAGCAGGGGGATGCCGTCTTCGATGGTGTAGCGGATCAGTTCGCCGCCCTCTGCCGGGGCCGTGGAGACGAGTTCCTCGCCTTCCTGGGTCAGGGCCGATCCGGTGACCGGGCACCGCAGGACGGACAACAGTTCAGGACTGATCTTTGGCATGATGGTTGCTCCCTGCTGGGCGCGGCGCGCTGTGGCTGACGGATTTGCAGCTCCCAGCCTACCGCCAGTTCGGCGTCAGGACGGTTCGCGCAGGACACGCAGATGGCCTCGGCGGGCACCCTCCGTGCCGGGGGGCGCCTCGAGCGCCGAATGGGTGCCGCGCTGCCCTTGGGCAGGGGCTGACGACGACGGCCGGGAGGCGGCCTCACGTACGGCGTCGGCCAGCGCCAGCAAGTCATCCGGGCCGGGCTGTGGCGGCTGCGACGGCATCGCCAGGCGCAGGACTTCCCAGCCCCGCGGCACGGTCAGTGAGCCGGCGTGCTGCTCGCAGAGGTCGTAACAATGCGGCTCGGCGTAGGTGGCCAGCGGCCCGAGGACCGCCGTGGAATCAGCGTAGACGTACGTCAAAGTTGCCACCGCGGACTGGCGGCAGGCTGACCTGGAACATTGACGGATAGCACCCACGACATCACAGACTACTCCGGGTGGGGCCCAATTTCCGACATTGACGGCGGCCCGCGCCACGGCCGCGCCCCCTGGCACGGATTATGTCGCGCAAATCATCCGGCGGGTTTAGAGTCTGTATATGCAGTCATCGCACCATGATTCGGGTTTTACGGTCCGGTTGGCTGACCCCGGCGCTCCCCTCGACGCCACCGGCTCGGTCCCCGCGCGAAGCTTTGCGCAGCGCAGGCGCAACCGGCACGGACGCGGCCTGCGCGGCGAACTGATGCTGCCCACGCTGCCTGCCTACCGCACCCGTTCGGACCGTTTCGACGAATTCGTTATGGACTCCGCCGAGCGCCTTCACGACATCTGGGGCAAACCGCTCGACGGCGTGCGGTTCGCCGTCGAGGAGATCCCGCCGAACCTGGAGCAGCTCGTGGCTGACCGCTCGCCGGCTCCCCTGGGCGCCTACACGCCCGCCACCGAGGACGAGGGACCCACTATTACCCTGTACCGCAGGGTGGTCGAGCAGGCGTGCCCGGTCCCGGAGGAGCTTCAGGACCTCGTGCACGACGTTGTGGTTGAGCACACGGCGGAAATGCTTGGCGTGGCGCCGGAGACCCTGGACCCCGTTTACCGTCGCCGCTACTAGCCTGAGCTACTGGCCCAGCGCCACCCGCACCTTTTCCTGTCCCTCGGCGCCCGGAGCGATGGCAACCGTGGAGATGTCATTGCGGCCTTCCCGTTCAAGGAGGACCGTGCCGTATGCCGCGCCGCCGGAGGCGGACACCAGATAGGCGACCACCGGCGACTTTCCGATCGAGGCCGGCACCTTCAGGGACGTCGTGGTGCCCCCGGCGATGTTCGCGCTGGCGCCGGGGCGGAGCTTCCCGTCCGCCGTGATGGGGGTGTAGGAAATGGTGGCCCTGTCATCCAGCGCGCCGAAGACCATCAACCGTTCGCCGCCCTGCGGAACCGGCACGACATGCTGGCTGCCGAGCTGGGCCGTTGACGGTGCCCAGCCGAAGTCCAGGCTTTGGCTGGCCTTCAGCCCCCGGCTCACGCGGGCGCCTGCCACGATGGTCACGTCCGACGTTGCTGACACGGTGTACTGGCCCGCCGGAACGCCGGTGAGCGGAACTTCCGTCACCGTCCCGGCCTTGGCGGTGACGACGCCCCCGCCGGGCAGCGCCTTCTGCCCGGCGCTCCCGAAGATCTTGACTTCCACCACGGCATCAATCGGCCCCGGAACGGTGATCTGGAGGGAGGGCGCGGCGTCGCGGAAGCCTGGCGCGGCGGTGAGTGCCGCCAGGCCGTCCGGGTCCTGGATGTCGATTCCGGTCATGATCTGGCGGGACGCGGGCGCGGTCCCCGGCGCAATGAAATCGACGCCGCCCGGCGTCAGTCCCCGCAGGACGCTCTGCTGGATGAAGGCGCTCACCGGTCCGCCGGTGCTGCGGGCGTGGACGCTTAGCCGCTCTTCGCCCGGAGCCAGGCCTGCCAGCACAATCGAGCGGGTGGACTTCGGGGCAACAAGCAGCCCCCGGCTGCCGGGGGCCTTGATCTGGCCGCTCTTGCCGAAGAGCTCCAGGCTCACGGTGGCTGGCGTGGTTGAGGCGTTGGTCAGGTTCAGGACGCTGCTGCGGCCCACTGCCGTGTTGGCGCCCGTGAGCCAGAGGTCGTTCGACGGCGCTTGGCAGGCAGCGGCGGCCGATCCTTGAAGATCCCCGTCCGTTGCCGTGTAGTTCATGGCGGCGGCTGCGGCCGGCTGCCGGTTGCCCAGCGCGTCGGCGCCGAGGACGCTGACGTCCTTGACGCTCCGCTGGGCGATGATCCCCGCGAGCTGGCCGGAGGCGCCGGCCGGGGCAGTTGCGGTGCCGGGAACGTCGGCGATGCGCAGCAGTTCCGCGCCGCCCAGTGCGGACAGCCTGCTGCCCGGCAGCGAACCCCCGGCCGCGCTCACGACTGCCGCGGAGACCGAGGTCCTGGCCGTCGCCGATTCCGGGCTGAACTGCGGGTCCGTTCCCACGGGCGTTCCTTCGAGG
>Ga0207428_10005165_pt1 | contig 12220 bp, 7 predicted proteins | sample RhiMethybrSRZTD1_FD_187600 | JGI IMG/M metagenome (GOLD analysis project Ga0207428, IMG submission 187600) | Populus rhizosphere microbial communities from Tennessee, USA - Rhizosphere MetaG P. TD hybrid SRZTD1 (SPAdes) (version 3) | ecosystem: Host-associated > Plants > Roots > Rhizosphere >... | reverse complement strand
CGGCCAGGGCGACGGGGGAATCCAGCAGGGCATAGCCGATCGTCTGGGGCCGGGTGGCCTGCTCCAGGAAGTAGCCGAAGCCGCTGGCCCGGAAGGTGGCGAGCGCGTCCGCCGCCGCGCGTTCCTGCTCCGAGGGGTTCGCCGGTGGGGGGCCGCCGCCGGCCAGCATCGTCACGAGCAGGTTGGTGTGGATGCCGACCAGCCCCCGGGGTGCCTGGCGTCCCATCGCGTCGGTGATCACGGCGCCCACATCCCCGCCCTGGGCGACATAACGGCCATAGCCGAGACGGCCCATCAGCTCCGCCCACGCCTGCGCGGTGCGGCCGGGGTCCCAGCCGAGCTCGGCGGGCTCGCCGGAGAACCCGTAACCAGGAATGGACGGCAGCACCAGGTCGAAGGCGTCCTCAGCGGCTCCGCCGTGGGTGGTCGGGTCGGTGAGGGGGCCGACGGCCTCGAGCAGCTCGATGACCGAGCCCGGCCAGCCGTGGGTCATGATCAGCGGCAACGCGTGCTCGTGGGGTGACTTGAGGTGGAGGAAGTGGATGTCGACCCCGTCGATGGTGGTCGTGAACTGGGGCAGCGCGTTCAGCTTGGCCTCGGCGTTGCGCCAGTCGTACTCGGTTGCCCAGTAGCGGGCGAGCGCCTGGTTCGTGGCCAGCTGCACGCCCTGGGAGCGGTCGGTGACCAGCTCCCGGGAGGGCCAGCGCACCGCGGCGATGCGGCGGCGAAGGTCGTCCAGTGCCTCCTCTGGAATGTCGACCCGGAAGGGGCGGATGGTGGTGTCCGCGGCCGCTGCGTTTGGCTCGGTGGGACGCTGACCGGCCGTGGCGCTCTCCGACATTGCCGTTTCCTCCCATGGGCGCAGAGGACGACCGACGGACAACCCATCAGTCGTCCGGAACCTGCCACGCAGTGCGGTGTCGACACGGTGTCGGTGGCCCGCCAAGTCTGGTTCGCGCCGGCCAGCGTTCGCATCCGCCACTGGCCAGTAGGGGTGGCCAGTCGTGGTCTGGCGGTGCGCCGACCGGGACGCTGGCCGACCGGCGGGCCAGTCCGGCTTGGCGCTGGCCCGGACAGGCCGACGCCGTCGCCGCCAGCGACGAGCATGAACGGCTCAGTGTGCGCTTCCTTCGAGTGTCCGCCAGCGGCGTAGCCAGCGGGTCAGGTCCGAGGGGGTGATGATCCCCACCACCTCGCCATCCTGGACGACCAGGACCCGCCCGGCCTCGCCGTCCTGGAGCTTGCCGAGCACGCCGTCCATCCGGGCATCGGGGGCCACCACGACCTGGTCGCCGAGCGGGACCATGAGCTCCCGCACCCGGCGGGTCGGCCACTGCTCCCTGGCTACCCCCCGGACCCTCCGCAGGGGCAACAGGCCGATCGTCCGCCCCTGCTCCTCCACTGGGAACGCGCTGTGGTTGTAGCGCATGAAGTAGTCGTCCACCGCGTCCTGCAGCGTCAGCTCGGGCGGGATCCGCACCAGGTCGGCGGCCATCACGTCTTCGGCCTCCACCCTGGCCAGCAGCTGCTGGAGCTGGAGTTCCTGGTAGGAGGAGCGGGCGGCCTGGACCAGGAACCAGCCGATGAAGGCGAACCAGATCCCGCCGGCCAGGTCCCCGGCCAGCAGGAAGGCCACCCCGCCGGCCACCAGCAGCCAGCCCACGCCCTGGCCGGCCAGCGAGGCGATCCGGGTCGCCCGGTCGAGGCTGCCGGTGGCCTTCCAGATGGCCGAGCGCAGCAGCCGCCCCCCGTCCAGCGGGAATCCCGGGACCAGGTTGAAGGCGGCCAGCAGCAGGTTGGTCCAGGCCAGATACCCGAAGGTCCCGGCCAGCGGTGCCGACAGGACGTCACGGCCCAGGCCGGCGACGGTCCCGAACAGCCCGGCCAGCAGGCCGCTGGTGAGCGGTCCGACCAGCGCGATCAGGAACTCGTCGCCCGGGCCGCGGGACTCCACCCGGGCCCGGGTGGCCCCGCCGAACAGGAACAGGGTGATGTCCTGGACGCGGATCCCCCGGGCCTGGGAGACCACCGCGTGGGCCAGCTCATGGACCAGGACCGAGCCGAAGAACAGCACCGTCGCCAGGATGCCCAGCGCGACCGCGCCGCCGCCTGACAGCTCCGGGTACAGGACCGACGACCGCAGATACATGCTGTAGGTGATCAGCAGGGCGATCACCGCCCAGGAGCTGTCGATGCGGATCTCGATCCCGGCGATCCTGCCCACCCGCCACGATGTTCCGAACATCGCTATCAGCTCCTCTCAGCCGCTTCTGACATGGTGAACCGACCAGGGTCAGCTCGCGGCGAGCAGTTCCATGACCTGCTCGACCAGGAAGCCGCGCTCGTGGCGGTCGGCCAGGCGGCGGAACACCTCTAGCAGGGCGTCGGTGACCTCGAGCGGGACCACCCCGAGGACCTCGGAATGGGTGATGGCCAGCGGCACTGCACTGTGGGGCAGGAACCAGTGGTGCAGCAACTCGATGCCGACCTCGTTGACGCTGCGGCGGCCCCTGGTCCAGGCGGCGACCTCGTGGGCGAAGAACGCCTGGTTTTGGTCGGCCAGGGCGTCCACCAGGGTCTTGGGGGACCGCCCGGTGAGGTCGTCGTCGAACAGCCGTGAGGTCGGGACGCGCCCGGCGTGCTCGAACACCTCGCCGGCGTCGTAGGCCACCAGGTCGCCGTCGCGGCTGGCTACGGCGGTCGCCCGGCGCAGCGGACCGCCCGGTTCCTCGTACAGGAGCCCGGTCAGGAACAGCGGGTAGCGGCGGAAGCCGAGCGCGGTGACCAGCTCGGCCAACCTCGGGTGCTGAGCGAACGGCTGGGGCGGCTGGGTCATGGGAGCGCTCCTCCTAGTCGTCTCGGCCGCCGAACAGCGACAGCAGCAGAAGGAATACGTTGAGGATGTCGAGGAAGATCGAGGCCGCGAGCAACGGAGCGCTCCGGATGTCTTGGCTGCGGCGAAGGCGCTGGAAGTCGAAGGCCGTCAAGCCCGCGAAGATCACGAGTCCAAGGATCGCATAGATCAGCGCGCCATTCGGGATCTGGACGAAGATCGCAACGATGCCGAAGATGATCAGCCCGATCAGGGCCCAGGAGAGTAGGCGTGCGAGCGCCGAGAGGTCGCGGCGCGTCGCGTAGCCGGCGGCCCCGAACCCGGCAATGAACAGCGCCGTCGCTCCGCCCGCCTGCCAGACAGCCTGCGGATCCGCGCTTGCGTAGTAGCTGAGTGTCGGAGCCACAGCGAGTCCGATGAGCGCACCGAACCCGAACAAGAGGGTGACGGCGAGCCCCTGCGATCGCTGGACCGCGACGTTCATGCCGATGAGGCAGCCGAAGGCGGCGATGAACCCCAGCCAGCCCCACTGGTATGACAGGTTTCGGCCGAGGTAGGCGCCGACCGCGAACAGGCCCGCGGTGACCGCGACCAGCCCCATGGTCTGCCCGAGCAGTGTCCCCGCCGCATCACGGGTCATCGGCGGCCCAAGTGGAACGCTGTCCGAACTCATCCGTAGCTCCCTACGTGACGTCGGAGACAGTTTGTCCCCGACCTGGCCGAAGGTGAAGGCGTAGGCCTGGACCCGGGTCGAGGAAGGTGATCTCGAAGGCGCCCTGTCCGCCGAGTGTCGGTCGTGCTGGCCGGCGGGCTACTTCGGCCTGGTTGTGGCCGGGTCGCCGGGCAGGGCCCGCTCCAGTTGGCCGCGGGAGCTGATGGCGAGCTTGGCGAAGACCTTGTGCAGGTGGTACTGGACCGTGCGGGCGCTGATGAACAGCCGGCTGCCGATCTCGGGGTTGGAGAGGCCGTCGCGGGCCAGCCGGGCGATCACGGCCTCCTGGGCGGTCAGCTCCTCGCTCGTCTCGATGGTGCGTCTGCGGGTGGTCCCGCCGGCGGCCTGCAGCTCGCGGCGGGCTCGCTCGGCGAACGCGTGGATGCCCATGGTGTCCAGCAGGTCGTGGGCGGTGCGCAGCTGCACCCGGGCGTCGAGGCGGCGGCGCCGGCGGCGCAACCACTCCCCATACAGCAGATGGGCTCGCGCGAGCTCGACGCGAACCAGGGTCCGCCTCAGGTGGGCGATCGACTCGCGATGCAGCCGGTCGGCGGCGTCGCCCTCGCTCAGCAGGGCGCGGAGCCGGGCCTCGATGCCCAGCGCCCACGCGGAAGGCGTGACCTGGGTTCGTTCGGAGAGCCAGTCGAGTGCGGCCCTGACCAGTTCCACGTCACCGGTCCTGGACGCCGCCTCGGCCAGCTCGGGCACGACAAACGGCCCATACCCGAGCTCGTCACCCATGAAGGCCCGCCATGCGGCGTCACGCGCGAGGTCGTGGCGGCCGAGGCCGTTGTCGAGCACCGCGCTCGCGTAGGCGGCCAGCTTGACCATCGCGCCCTGACCGCGTGCGGTCGCCACCCGGACGCTGGCCTCGAGCAGCTCCGACGCCTGCGCCTCCCGACCCCGCCAGGCCGCGAGTACCACCGCGGCGTATCCGGCTGGCGGGTTCCCGGTGACCTCCGCGATCAGGCGATCCTCTTCGACCAGCCGTGCCGCCGTGGTCAGCTCGCCGGCGAGCAGGTGGGTGGTGGCGAGGGAGTTGAGCGCGTCCTGCAGGTGCACGGGAGCGCCGGTGTCGCGGGCGAACTGTGCCTGGACGGCGGCCAGGGTGTGCGCGGATTCGGCGTCCCACAGCTCGAGGGCGGCGATGGCGATGGCTCTTCCACTGCCGAGCCAGCGCCAGCGATCGACGTCGTCGGCGACGTCCAGTGTGAGACCCAGCTCGAGCGCTCGGGTCAGCAACGGCGCGGCCGGCCCATATCCCTCCGTCAGCCGCAGCGCGAACCCATCCAGCAGGACGTCAACCGCACGTGGCGGTTCGGGACCGGGGGGCGCAGCACGCGCGGCCTCGGCCGCCGCCGGCAGGCCACCGGGACTGTCCAGGTCGCCAGCCCACATCGCGGCCCCGAGCGCCTCCAGGTACGTCTCGCGGGACAGGGGAGCATCGAGGGGTTCCAGGCGTCTGGCCGCGCTCAGGAGGAGCTGCGCACCGTCGCCGGCGCGTTGCTGTACGAACGCGATCAGTCCGCGCAGGCGCTCCGCCTCGGCAGTCCGCAGGGCGTCGTGCGGGCCGGCCTCGACCGCGACCAGGAGCCCCAGTGCCTCATCCAGCGCGCCGGCGGCGCGCTTGGCCCTGGCCGCCGCGAGCAGGCGCCGGGCTCGGTGAGCGGGTTCGGGCGTCAGCATCGCCGCCCGTTCGAGGAACGCGGCCGCCGCGGCCAGGCCCCCGCGCGCCTGCGCGCAGCCGGCCGAGTGCTCGAGCTCGGCGGCGATGTCCTCGTCCGGTCCGGGTGCGGCCTGGGCCCGATGCCAGGCCCGACGGTCGGGGTTGACCTCTGGACCGGTGACCTGGGCCAGGGCGCCATGGACGGCCTGCCGCTCCTGAACCGACGCCGACCGGTAGGCCGCCGACCGCACCAGGGGATGACGAAAGAGAACGCGGGCGCCGACCTCCAGCAGGCCGGCCTCGGCTGCCGGCATGGCAGCCTCCGCGCGGATGCCGAGCCGCCTGGCTGCGCGCCACACCAGCACCGGGTCGCCGACCGGGTCGGCCGCCGCCACCAGCAGCAGCACGCGGGTGTCGGCCGGCAGCGCGTCCAGCCGCCGCCGGAAGCTCTCCTCAATGCTCGCCGAGAGCGGCATCGCGTCGGGGAGGGCGAACCCGCCGGCCAGCTCGGCCGGCGTCACCCCTCGGGGCAGTTCCAACAGGGCCAGCGGGTTTCCGTGGGCCTCGGCGACGATCCGTTCGCGGACCCGTACGTCCAGTGGCCCGGTCAGTACCGCCTCCAGCAATGCGCGTGCATCGGCCTCCGGCAGCCCCTCGACCATCAGCTCCGGCAGCCCGGCCAGCTCGTCGCTGGGAACGCGGGCCGCGAAGACCAGGCCGACCGATTCCTCCGCGAGGCGGCGGGCAACGAACCCAAGGACCTGCGCCGAGGCGTGATCCAGCCACTGCTCGTCATCCACCAGGCAGACCAGCGGGTGCTCATCGGCCACCTCCGCCAGCAGGCTGAGGGTGGCCAGGCCGACCAGGAAGCGGTCCGGCGCCACCCCGGGACCGAGCCCCAACGCGGTCCGCAGCGCAGCCCGCTGCGGAGCCGGGAGCCGCTGGAGGCGGCCCAGCATCGGCGCGCACAGCTGGTGCAGCCCGGCGTAGGCCAGCTCCATCTCCGCCTCGACCCCGGCGACGCGGGCCACCCGGCAGCCCGAGGCGTGCTCGACCAGGTAGTCCAGCAGCGCCGTCTTGCCAACACCTGCTTCGCCGCGCACCACCAGCGCCCGGCTCTCACCGGCGTGAACCGCGTCCAGGAGTCGGTCCAGCAGGTCACATTCGCGGCGCCGGCCCCGCAGCTCCGCGGCGCGTCCCCGCTGGCGGGACGGTCGCCATCCTCCCGGAAACGACACTACGCCGCCTCCATCATGCCGTGACCTGACCCGCGGCTCATAGCCAGCCGCTCGGGCGTGCTGTAGCTCAGCGCTCGGCCTCCAAGCTGCACGACATCCTTGCCTGCTCCAGCTTGGCGTCGATCCAGGCTTGCGTCATCGCCCATCACGGATGAAGCTTCGTCGCTCGCGCTACGCTCGACGCAATCGTCCGAGGACAGCACTGGACCCACGGTGCTATCGCCAGTTGATGGTCAGCCGGTCGGCCTCCTCGTCCACGGTGGTGCCGAGGGCGGCGCAGGCGGACCGGAACCGGCGCCGCATCCAGGCGGCCTCGGTGCCGCTGGCCAGGCGGGTGTGGCAGAAGTCCAGCTTGAGGGGGAGCGCCTCCAGCCGGACCGGGCCGCGGGTGTCCAGGGTGACCAGGAACAGCAGGCCGAGGTCGTTGCGCAGCCGCGGGTCGACCCGGTAGTCGTCCAGGAAGTCGCCCAGGTCGTACAGGACGGGGCCGGCGACCCCGTGGGGCAGATGGGCGGAGTGGCCGGCGACCAGGGTCGCGCCCGCGTCCACCAACGCGGCGGCGGCCCGGCGGACATGGCCGACCGGTTCGCTGGTCATGTTGGGCCCCCAGTGGGGCGTCACCAGCACGACCCCGGCGCCGGCCGCCCGGATGGCTTCGGGCAGCCAGTCCGGCATCCTCCGGACGAGGTCGGCGAAGGCGACCCCGGGGCGGTCGGGGCCGGCGGCGAAGTCGGCCGGGTGGTCGGTGACCCCGAGGACCGCGACCCGCAGCCCGCCGGCGGCGAGGCTGGCCGGGCGCCGCGCCCGCTCCAGGTCCGGTCCGGCCCCGACCGCGGCGATGCCGGCGTCGGCCAGGTGCTCCAGGGTGTCGGCCAGGGCGTCGAAGCCGTAGTCCAGGGCGTGGTTGTTGGCCAGGGTGACGCAGTCGGTCCCGAGCAGGGCCAGCAGCTCGACCGCCCGTGGCGGGGCCCGGAAGAAGAACGGCTTGCCAGGGGCGTCCCAGGGCCGTCCCCGCTCGGAGATGCAGCACTCCAGGTTGAGCACGACCAGGTCGGCCTCGCCCAGCGCGGCCCGGACCTCCGGCGCCACCAGAGCCTCCGGTGGCGTCGTGGCCAGGGCCCGGGCGACCCCGCGGCCCAGCATGGTGTCCCCGGCCAGCGCCACCGTGACCGTCATCGCCCACCCCAACCTTCCCGGGCCGGCGCGCCGTAGGCCCGAGGGGCGGCGGCCGCGACCACGATCGCCTGGTAGGGTGCGTGCTCGGGGACGCCAAGGGTGCCGTGCGGGATCCGGGCCGGCTCGTCCAGGTAGGCCCCTGGCCGGTGGCCTCGGCCGGCACGAACAGGGCCTTGGGGACGGTCCGGAACGCGGCCAGGACCCGCCGGTCCCGGATCCCCTCGGCCCGCAACACCCGAACCAGGTCCTCGGGCGACCCGGCCCCGGGGGGAGGCGGCGGCACCGCCACGGCCGTGGCCGGCTAGGTCGTCGCCTCCTGGCCGATCCGGTTGACCAGGTCGTCGGCCGCCATCACGACTTCTCTCCAGGGCTCGTGCCTATCCGAGCTGGACGATCTTGGCTACCGACGGAACGCCGGAGCCATCGACCGCCACGACGTAGTAGAGGCCCTTCACGGCCACGTTGGCGCTGACGGTGAGCGACCACCGGGCTCCGGACCGAACGGCTCCGAAGTCCCCTTGGGCGGAGTTGAACTGATGTGTCACGGCGCCCATGCGGTACAACCGTACCGCCTTGACAGTCCGCCCCGAGGCCACCTTCACCCCCAGGGTGAACGGCGTGTTGCGCTTGATCGAAGACGGAACACTGGTGATCACCGGCCGGTCGCTCCGGCCGACGTACCACGGGTCAAATCTCTCGATCACGGACTGCACCACGCCGCGCTGCGGATTCCCGCCCAGCATCCACACAGACCCCCTGAGGTCGGTGAACCCGATCGTGTGGTACTGGTGGGCGAACGAGCTGTAGTTCACGGTCGAGATGACGTTGCTGGTCGGACGGTACAGTCCTGCCCACGTCACGGGGTTCCCGGAGGTGTCCTCGCCACCGAAGAGCAGCTCTCGCTGGTCGAAGGTGGGCGAGTGGTTCAAGTACCGAATCGGCAAGGGCAAGCTCGGTCCCGCCTTGTACGACGGATTCGCGACGTACAGGTCAACATAGGCCGAGCTGGCAGCTGCACCGCCGACAACGACCACACGACGACCCTGCGATCCGCCTGCGAAGAAGCTCGCTCCCTCGTCGCGCCGGGCGTTGGACAGCCCGGGCACAGCCTGGAACGCACCCGACGCCGGGCTCAGGAAGCCCACCTTGTTCAGGGAGGTTCCGAAACCGACTCCCGTGAAGAAGAGCCGGCCGCCGGCCGTTGGGAGGGCATGGGGGTAGGTGGGTGTCGTGAAGTTGTAGCTGCTCACGCTCCACTTACTACCTGTCCGCGCGGGATCCCAGGTGAGAACCCTCGTGTTCAGGTTCCCGTTGTGGTCGATCCCCGACACGAGCGTGATCTTCCCGTTGTAGAAGCCCGAGGGGTACCACAGCCCGATGGGCATGTCCGGGAGCGTCGTCAGCTGGCCCCCCAGCCAGCGGACGTCGTAAGGGGCTCCCTTGAACGGGTCGTACGCCAACGTGCCACCGAGTGACCGCAGCGCGGTGTTCTCCCTCACCAGTACCGAGCAGAAGAGGTCGTTGCTGAGAGGCAGGCGCGTGTACGTACACGCCACCGGGTCGAATACGCCATGCTCGAACAGGCCGGCGTTGAAGTTCCCGACGTTGTTGCCGGAACCGGACATCACCCACAGCTTGGCGTCGCGCATGACGGCACCGGCAATCGGGTTGACCCCGTCCGGCAGTGAGCACGGCGCGGACCACCTGCCCGCAAGGGCCCCGGTGACCGGCGGCGGCAGCTGGGCCGCGGCCTGCAGTCGCTGCGCCATCTGACGCTTGGTCGTGGGCTTGACGCCCTTGGCCTTTGCGCCGATGTCCCGCAGCGTCTGCTGCAGGATCGTCTCGGCCTCGGTCGGAGGTCGGCTCCGGGCGCTTACCGCGCTTGCGGCAACGACCATGATCGCACTGGCGACCATGACCGCCAGCATACGTCGTGGGGCCATCGCTTCCCCCTTGCACTGTCACCTCAATTGAGGCATAGGCCTCTGCAGAAATCAAGCCCACCATCGTTAAGCCCAGGCGCGATAATCCGTATATACAATTATATGAGAATAGATCGCACATATGATTTAGCGCATATTCGCGGCCTGTCGATCTGCGCTGGTCTTGGTCGCTCAGCCTGCTGGGCGCTGCCAGGGGTGGAAGGCATTCACGACCGAGCTCACGGCCGAGCCGACGCCCGGATAGTGGCGGCGCAGGACACTCGCCATGGTGTTGGCGTCGATCCAGTCGAGACCAGCCTGGGTGTAGACCTCCGCCGTGTAGTCGCTGGTGAAGAAGCGGTCGCTGTTGAGACGGCGCGATGCCATCAGCGCGAAGATGCGGAAGGCGGTGTCGCTGAATGCGAACCCCTGCGGCCGCCGCTCGGCGTACATCCCGATCATGAGGTCGACGCGCTCGATGTCGTTGTCGTAGAGGCGACGAAGCTCCTCCGCCCACTGCGGGTTGTCGGTGAGGGCGGCAAAGTCCTTGGCTGGAGCCAGGTGCAGCAGGCGCCGGAACTGGTTGTAGCGGGGCACGCCGAGCTCGCGGACCCGGAGGATGTCGGTGGCGGCGAGATCCATGAGCTGCCCGTCCGGTCGCCGGAAGGTCTGCAGGTCACGAGGGTAGTTGTGCAGCGTGACCAGCCCCGGGTGCATGGTGCCGAAGGTATAGAGCAGGTCGGTCATCGACAGCCTGTCCATGACCTCGAGGGCGGCCGGGCCGGCGATGTCGCGAAGGGCCATCGGCTGGAGGAGGCGGTCGTCGGCGGCCGATCGGAACTCGTAGTCGTCGGGGACCAGCGGGTGCATCCGGTAGACGGCGACGAACTCCTCGGTGAGCGCATAGGGAACGCCGAAGTGCTGTGTCCTTGAGCCGGGGATGCCGCTGAGCACCTCGTTGGTGCTCACCCGCCCCAGCAGTCTGTGGAGACGCTGGCCGAGCAGGCCCCACCAGTTCCCGTGCATGGCCGCCACGGTGGTGGGATGGCTGATGAGCGCGGGGGTCCACTCCACGGTGTGGATCTTGGCGATAAGGGCGGCGTTGATCAGCCGGGCCCGTTCGAACAATTCCTCGTCGTCGTCCAACGACGGGTAGGCCGTGCGGAGCCGGTCGCAGATTGCGTTGTGCTCGAGCGTGAACAGCGTCTGCATCATGGCCAGCCCGAGCCAGAAGCCGGGAACCATGGCCGGATTGCGGTCGGCTCCCGTCGGGTACAGCGGCAGGCCGTTGGGGCCCAGCCGGAGCTTGCCGTGGCTGCCGCTGCGCACGAACTTCTGCTCCTCGAGGCTCTTCCCATAGATCTGAGAGCCGTCCCACCAGTGGGTCTCGGTGCTGGCCCAGGTCAACGGCAGCTTGCTGGGACCGGCCGGCCGGGTCGGATCGGGTCGGGTCCGCATGATCAGCATCGGGGCAGGCTGCCAGTCGTCGTCGGCGGTGAGCTCCACCGACCAGGGGTGGTCCTTGGGGCTCGGCCCGTGGGAGAACCAATCGCGGATCATGAACTGCAGCCACGCCGCCACCAGCGCGTTCGCGCCGGTCGCGGACTGGAGCTCGTGCCTGGTCAGGAGCCTACGGCTGACCTCTCGGGGGCTCGGGGTCAAGATGGTGGCATCGGGCTCCGGCCAGGTCTGGTCGATGGGCACGTTGCGACCGAAACGGGAGCCGGCCCTGCCCATGGATGGCCGGTCCAGATCGTTGTAGGTGCCGTCGATGCTGCGGACCGTGAGGTCGCGCGGCTGTGGTCCGACGGGCGGCGCGTCGACCGCCGGCTGGTCGGTCGTGTCGTAGAGGTTGTGCTTGCGCAGGTGGCTGCGCAGGCCGATGAGCACGGCCAGGCCGATGGGCTTGGGCAGCCGGTCCCATCCGCGCGCCCGGTCGGCGAACAGGCAGAGGCGCTCATAGCAGCGCCAGAACAGGGACTGGTGGTAGCCGGCGCGAGCCGATCCCCGCCGCGACACCGGCGCCGTCGGCCGGGTCAGGGTTCGCTTGCTTGCCATGGACATGCCACCCCCGCCGCTGTCTCCCGTGATCCCTTGACCAGCTTGCGCCAATGCGCTGCCAAAGGAAGGTGGCACCGTCACACAGCAGGGGTGATCCTCGTCACATGTCCCGGTCAGCGGACGAACGGACCGAGTCCCGGGGTCGGTGGCTGGTCAGTCGGCGACCCGGAGGGCCACGGCCGGGCGGATGCGTGCGGCCTTGCGGGCCGGCCAGGCGGTCGCGGCCAGCGAGGCCAGCGCCGTGGCGGCCGCCAGCACGGCGATGCTCACCCAGGGGATGGGAAAGCCGGTGCTGGCGTTGTCGAAGCTGGGGTCGTTCTGGAACAGCAGGTAGGTGGTGACGAGGCCCAGCGCGCTCCCGAGCAGGATGCCCTCAAGGGCGACGAAGGAGCTCTCGGTGAGGAAGGCCCGCTGGACCGTGCCGGCCTGGAAGCCGAGCGCGCGCAGCACCCCGATGGTGCGGCGGCGCTCGCGGACGGCGCGGACCATGACCACGCCGAGGCCGGCGATCCCGACCAGCAGGCCGAGGGCCAGGAAGCCCTGCATCGGCCGGAAGAAGCTCCGGTTGGCGGAGAAGTTCTGCTCCACCGAGGCCCGGACCCTGGTGGTGGG
>Ga0207428_10005163_pt1 | contig 12222 bp, 6 predicted proteins | sample RhiMethybrSRZTD1_FD_187600 | JGI IMG/M metagenome (GOLD analysis project Ga0207428, IMG submission 187600) | Populus rhizosphere microbial communities from Tennessee, USA - Rhizosphere MetaG P. TD hybrid SRZTD1 (SPAdes) (version 3) | ecosystem: Host-associated > Plants > Roots > Rhizosphere >... | reverse complement strand
TGCACAACGACGGCCTCGCGTGGCTCGCGACGACGTTCGGCGTGCCCTACCCGTTCGGCAAGCTGGACCTCGTGCTGCTGCCGGGCTTCCCGTATGGCGGCATGGAGCACGCGGGCGCGATCTTCTATCGCGAGCAGGCGCTCGCGTTCGATCACCCGCCGACGGCCGCCGAGCTCGTGCGGCGCAGCACGCTCGTCTACCACGAGCTGAGCCACCAGTGGTTCGGCAACCTCGTCACGATGAAGTGGTTCGACGACCTCTGGCTCAAGGAGGGTTTCGCGACCTTCGTCGGCTATCAGGCGCTCGAGGCGCTCGAGCCCGAGCAGAAGGCATGGTTGCGCTTCCTGCAGCGCGTGAAGCCACGCGCCTACGAAGTCGACGGCACGCCCGGCACGACGCCGGTGTTCCAGCAGCTGCAGAACCTCGCCGACGCGAAGTCGGCCTACGGCGCGATCGTCTACAACAAGGCTCCGGCCGTGCTGCGCGAGCTGCACGACCGGCTCGGCCCCGCGGTGTTCCGCGAGGGGCTGCAGCGTTTCCTGAACGCACACGCGTTCGACAACGCCGACTGGCGCGATCTGGCTCGAGCGCTCGAGGCGGCGTCGCGCGCCGATCTCGGCCGCTGGTCGGAGCGCTGGCTGCTCGCGCCGTCGATGCCGCGGGTCCGCGTGCAGTGGAGCGCCGACGACAACGGCCTCGTGCGCTCGGCCGCGGTGACGCAGCAGGCCATCGGCGGCGACGGCACGTGGCCGCTCGAGCTCGAGCTGCTCGTGTTCGATCTCGCGGGTGGTCGCAAGACCGTGCACGTCGTGAGCGATGCGGCGCGCACGGAGGTCCGCGAGCTGGTCGGCCGCGCCGCGCCGGCGGCCGTGCTCGCGAACCCGAGGGACGTCGCCTATGGCCAGTTCGTGCCCGACGCGGCGAGCCGCGCCTGGCTCGCGAAGAACGTCGTCGACGAAGCCGACCCGCTCGTGCGCGCCGTCGCGACGTCGGCGTTGTTCGAGGCCGTGCGCGAGGCCGAGCTCGACCCCGCCGCGTTCTCCTCTCTCGTGCTGCGTCTGCTCGCGCGCGAACGCGATCCCGACACACACGGCTGGCTGCTCGACGCGCTCGGCACGAGCTTGTTGCGCTACATGGACGCCGCACGCGCGGAGCCGCTGCTCGCCGAAGCGACCACGCTGCTGCTCGGCCAGCTCGAGCACGAAGCCAGCTCGGGCCGCGAGCTCACGACGTTCCGCTTCCTCGCGCGCGCGAGCATCGACCCTCGCGTGCTCGAGCTCTGTCGCGCCGTCGCGCGGAACGGCGAGCTGCCGAAGGGTCTCGTGCCGGGCAAGCAGGACTGCTTCCTCGCGGCGGCCGCACTGCTCGCCGCGGGGCAGGCGAAGGACGAGCTCGAAGTACTGCAGCAGCGCTTTCAGAAGGAAGACGTCGGCAAGGAGCTGTTCCTCGCGCGCGCCGCGATCGGCACAGCCGAACAGAAGGCCGAGCACTGGGCCGCCTACGTGCAGCTCGACACGCCGCCCGAACAGTGGACCCAGGACAGCCTGTCGTGGTTCCACTGGCCGCGCCAGAGTGCTTTGACGCTGCCGTATCTGCGGCAGGCGCTCGACAAGGTCGATTGGGTGAAACAGAACCGCCGCATCTTCTTCATGCCGGCCTGGCTCGACGGCTTCATCAACGGCCACAGCTCGGCCGAGGCGCTCGCGATCGTCGACGAGTTCCTGCGCACGCAGGAGCTGAGTCCCGACGTGCGGCAGAAGCTGCAACAGTCGCGCGACGGCCTCTGGCGCGCGGTGCGGATCCGCGCCGCGTTCGGCGGGATGTCGCGCTGAGTCGCCGGTCAGCCGCTCGTCGCGCTGCGTGGCGCGAGCCGGCCTTCGAGTCGCGCGGCGTCGTCGCCGAGGAACGCGAGCGGCAGCCGTTCACCGAGCTCGCGCAAGACCTGCACCGACGCGACAACGCCGGCAGCGCCCGTGGCGACATCGAACTCGGCGCGCGCGAGCACGGTGGTGCTGCCGCCCGGATCGAGCCGCTCCGCCTTCGCCAGCTCCGCAGTGGCACTCGGCATGTCACCGCGGGCCAACGCGATGAGGGCCGCCGTCGCGTGCCATGCGCCGTGTTTCGGCCGCCGGCGCAGCACGCTCGCGATGCGCTGCCAGGCCTCGTCGACCTGGCCGGCGCGGCGCAGCACGGCGGCAAGCGTGCCCTCGGCAATCGCATTGCCGGGCAGCGCTGCGAGCAGCGCGCGCGCCGACTCGACGCCGCGCGGTGGATCCATCCTGCTCAGCAGGACGGCGGCCCAGTGCTGCGCCTCGCGGAACCGGGGCCACTGCTGCTGCAGGCGCTCGAGCTCCTGCACGGCTGCCTGCCGTTCCCCGAGCGCTGCGCGCACGAGCAGCACCTGCAGGCGTAATTCGGGAAGCCGTCGCCAGCGGGGCTTCAACCGCTCGAAACACTCGAGGTAACCGGGGAGGTCGCGCCGCAGCAGGCGCAGCTTCAGCTCGCGATACGCGCGGCGTGCTCCGCGGCCTACGAGCGCGACGAGCACCACCCCGAAGACGGCCATCACGAACGGCAGCCAGACGAGCCAGCCTTCGTCCGCCATCCATGGCAACAGCGCGAGGGAGCCGGTGACGACGGCGATCATCGCGACGATCCGCAGCGTCTTCCTCCACAACGCCCGGAAAACGGTCCGCGCGTGGAGCTGGAACGCGTCGCGCAGTTCGCTCAGGAACACGAGATACGGCAGCACCGGCACGACGAGCAACACCGTGCCGAGCACCGCCGCCGCTCCCCATTCGCCTTGCACGCCGAGCAACACCTCCACAGCCAGCAACGTGGCCCACAGCATGACGGCGATCCGGCGCACGCGTCTGCAGCGCTGCACCAGCGCGTTGTCCACAGCGATGCGCGCACGCTCGTCTTCCGGTGCCGCGCGAGCCAGATGGAATGCGCGCACGGCCGGTGCCGGATGCGACAGCACGGCGTGGAACCACGGCGTCGGGTCGGTCTGCAGGCCGGCGGCGTGGATCTTGTCGAGCGCCGCGGCCACGTCGGCGAAACCGGCGCAGCGTCCCGCGGCGAGATCGGCCTGGATCTCGTCCCGGTGGCCGACCAGCGTGCGCACGAATCGCAACGCCGCGAACCACCACAAGAACGCGAGGTAGAAGGGCACGAACCCGCTGAGCAGCACGGTCGCCACGCCCACCAGCGCGAGGGCCGCCAGGTATCGCAGCACCGACCGATGGCGGACGTGCGCCAGCTCGTGCGCGAGCACCGCGTCGCGCTCGGCCGGGCTCAGTCGATGCACGATGCCGTCGCTGACGACGACGACCGGAGCAAGCAGGCCCGCCGCGAAGGCCTGCACCTCCATCGTGCCACCGACCGTGGCGGTCTCCACGACTAGCGGCGACCGCAGGCCGAGCCGCGCCGCCAGTTCCGTGATGCGCGCGACGAGCGCCGGCTCACTGACCGGTGGCAGCTGCTGCAAGTGGCGCAGGGAACGCGGCAGCCGCAAGCTCTGCAGCGCTGTGTTGAGCAGTGCCCACCAGAGCAACAGGATGACGATGACGTCAGGGCTGCCATCCGGTTGGTGGACGACGAGTTCCCCGCTCTCCCGGTCGAGGTCCTTGCCGTCGTGCGCGCGCTCGAGATCGACCACACGGCCGGCGCAGCCACGCAGGAACGACCAGCCGAGCACCAGCGTCGGCAGCGCTGGTGCGGCGATCCCCGCCGCCAGACCTGCCGCCACGAGCAGACGCCTCCACCGGGACGCGACCCCGCGACCTGCGCGCCAGCAGACCGGCGCCAGCACGGCGAACGCGAGCGCGAACAACACCAGCACGAACACTGTCCCGGCGAGCCACGTCACCGCGCCACTCTCGGTGGCCTCGCGCGCTGCTGCAAGATCCGGCTGCAGGCTATGCGCCCCCCGTTGCCGCGCGCCCCGACGACTGCCCTCGTTCGAGCCAACGCGATGACGTTGGCCGCCGGCCATGCAGTCCAAAGCCACGACCGTCGCCGAGCATCTCGACTCGCTGCCGCCCGAGCGCCCGTGAAAGTCACGCCCTCGTTGCCGTGCTTACGTGTTGCTGACGCTGCGCGCGGGCATACGACGCTTCGATCCCCGTCACAGATGACCTGCATGCGCTCCCTCCTGCTGCTCCTCCTGACCTGCATGCCTGTGCTCGCCCAGGATCCCGAGGGCCAGCCGGCGTTCGTGCGCGTGCGCTTCGTCGGCCAGGGCGACGGCCTGCCGCGTCCCGGTGTGACGATCTACCAGCGCGGCGACACGAGCCCTGGCGCATTGGCCAGGAGGACCGGGTTCGTCGTCGCCGAGCAGCAGCGAGTCAGCTGGCTGCGTTGCGCGGTGCGGAGCTGGCGCAGCGACCCGGCCGGAGAAGTGCTGTTGCCGCGCGCACTGCTGCGCGATGGCGGGTGGCTGGTCGCCGGCGAACCGTTCGCGCTCGGCAAGGTGGGCGAGGAGGCCGACGGCGTCGTGCCGTGGAAGGTGTACGAGACCGAGCCGGTCGGCGTGCGCGCGCTCGACACCGCCGGCCGACCGCTCGCGAACTTCCCGGTCGCGCTGCACACGGGCGGCAAGGACGTGTCGGTCGCCCTGACCGATGCCGAGGGCCGCGCGCTGCTCGGCATGCCGAAGGACCTGACGGCGCGCGTCTGGCTGTCGCCGGCGGGATGGATCGGCTCGCGCGACGGGATGCCGACGATCGCGACGGCACTCGCGGGCCGGCGCGGCACCGATCTCGTCGTGCCGCCGTACGGCTCCGTGCTCGTGTTCGCGACGCGCGGCGGCCTGCCCTCGAAGACACGTCTCGGCAGCATCGCGGTACACCTCGCCGACGAGTACGAATGGGCGCTCGACACCTCGCCGGGCGGCCCGGTCGATGCCTTCGGGTTCGAGTTGCCGTTCGTCGCCGTCGGTGCCTCGCTGCAGGGCCACGTCGGCCTGCCGCAGAGCCAGGAGTTCGAGGGCAAGGGACCGCAGCGCGCCGGGGAAACCGCCGCGATCGAGGTCGTGATCCCATGGCACCCGCAGCTGAGCTTCCGGCTCGAAGGGCCAGGCCTGCCGCCGTCCACGCGTGACGTGCGCGTGCACTTCGTGACCGACGCAGGCCACAACGATGCATGGTCGTCGCGTGATGCGAACGGAGAATGGCAGCTCGGCCGCGAACCCGCGCTGCGCGGCTCGGTGCTGCAGCGCATCGATTTCGACGTGTTCACGCCCGCGACGGCGAGCACGCCACCGCGCAGCTGGACCGCGTCGGTGCCGCTGTGCGCCGATCTCGCGACGCCGGCGTTCGACCTCGGCACGGTCGAGATGGTCGTCGGCCGCACGCTGCACGGTTGCGTCGTCGACGCCGAGGACCGGCCGATCGCCGACGTCGAAGTGGTCGCGCAGCCGAAGGGAGCCGGCACAGGCGGCTACCTGTTGCGCAGCGACGCCAACGGCCGCTTCGCGTGGCAGATGCCGCTGCCGCGCTCCGACCTCGGCACGCCGATCCCGTTGACCGCGATGGCGAGGTCCGGCGACCTGCGCAGCGCGACCGTCGAGGCGGCTCGAGATGGCGGCGAGATCGTGCTGCGCCTCGTCGAGCCGGTCGCCGACGCCGCGAAGGCGAAGCCGCGCGTGCTCAACGCCGGGACGCTCGTGGCAATCGTCGACGCGCTCCCGCCCGACCAGAACCGGAGCTGGTTCCTGCGCTCGGCTTCGGGCTTCGGCGCCAAGGCGCGCGCGACGCGACGCGGCGACGGCACGCTCGAGCTGCGTTTCGAGCGGCTCCCGGCCGGGCGCTACACGCTCACTGCCATCGATCGCGAGGTTGCGACGCACATCGTGTTGATGGGTCTCGACGTGCCCGACGACGGCCCGTGCACCGATGCGCGGCTCGCGCGTGTCCGACTGCCGGAAGCGCGCGTGTTGAAGGTGCGCGCCGTCGACGCGCAAGGCATCCCGATCGCCGGCGTGCGCCTGACGGTCCCGGGCATGATGTTCACGACCGACGGCAACGGCCAGATCCGCATCTGCCTGCACACGGACGGTCGTCTTTCAGGCACCTTCGAAGGCACCGGCTTGCGCACGCGCGAGGTCGCCGAGCTCACCGACGGCATGGACGTCGTGTTGACGGCGGCGAAGACGTTCCGCGTGTGCATCGCAGGCCTGCCCGACGACGTGCCGCGCGAGCGCATCCTGGTGTGGGTCCGCCACGAGCAGCGCGAGCGATTCCTCGGTCCACAGGGCAAACCCGATGACAAGGGACTCATCGAGGTCCCGACGCCGCAGGCCGGCCGCTACAAGGTGGAACTGTGGGTCAAGCGCACGGCGCGCAGTGAATCCATGACGCTCGTCGCGATCAGGCCCGAGCCGGTGACGATCGGCGACGACGGCGCGCCCGACGTGCAGTGGCAGCTCGACGCGGAGAGCGTGCAGCGGTTGCGCGAGCGACTGCGCTGACGCGGCCCGGGCGTTGCCGACCAAACGACCGTAGGATGCGCGCCCGATGAAGCTCCTGTTCGGCTCCGACGCGAACAAGCTGGTCGCCGCCGACCACCTGCTCGTGCTCGCCAAGAAATCGTGTTTTGGCCCGCGGGCGCGCGGCGCGGGTGCCTTCGAGAAACTGCTCGGCAAGCCGCTGGCGGCCCTCGCGATGGAGCTCGGGCGCGAGGCGGATCCGGGTCTGCTCGGCGGTCTCGCGACTTCGCTGCAAGGTTCCGACAAGAGGCTCACGGTCGGCGCGCTCGCGGATGCGACGTCGCGGCACGCGACTCCGGCGCGCGCCGAGGCGATCCGCAAACTGGTCGCCGCGGCGGGCCTGTCCGCCTCGGGCTCCCATGCAGTCTTGCTCGTGCTCGACGATGCGGCGCACGTGCTGCCCGCCGTGAACGCGATCGGGCGCGCGCTGCCGACGTTCACGCACAAGAGCCAGCCGAAGACCGGCGGCAAGCTCGCGATCGTGTGCGCCGCGCAGAGCGGCGCGATCCTCGACGTCGATGCCGCGACGCGCGACATCGTCGAACACGCGCGCGCCGCGGCACACCTCGTCGACACACCGCCGACCGAGCTCGATCCGGCCGCGTTTGCCGCAGCCGCGAAGAAGGTGCTGAAGCCGCTGCCACGCGTCGACGTGAAGGAGATCGCGGGCGACGCGCTGCTGCAGAAGGGGCTCGCGGGCATCCACGCCGTCGGCCGCTGCGCGCGTTCCGCCCCGCGCCTGCTCGTGGCGACGATCGAGGGCCGCGGCAGCGGGCACGTGGCGCTCGTCGGCAAGGGTGTCACCTACGACACGGGCGGCCTGCACCTGAAAGCGCGCGGCAGCATGGAGACGATGAAGAGCGACATGGGCGGTGCCGCCGCCGTGCTCGGCGCGTTCGCGGTGCTCGCGCGCCAGAAGGTGCCGGGCCGGCTCTCGCTGCTGCTCTGCCTCGCCGAGAACGCGATCGGCCCGCAGGCCTACAAACCCGACGACGTGCTGACGCTGCACTCGGGCAAGACGGTCGAGATCAACAACACCGACGCCGAAGGCCGGCTGCTGCTCGCGGACGGCTGCAGCTACGCGGCGCGCGTGCTCGGCGCCGACGTCGTGCTCGATGCGGCGACGCTCACGGGCGCGCAGGGCGTGGCGACCGGCGACTTGCACGCGGCCGTGGTCAGCAACGACGAAGCCGTCGAAGCGGCGTTGCTCGCCGCGGGCCGCACCACGGGTGACCTCTGCTGGCCGCTGCCGTTCGCGCCGGAGTTCTACCGGTCCGAGTTCCACAGCCCGATCGCCGACATGCGCAACTCGGTCAAGAACCGCAACAACGCGCAGGCCAGTTGTGCTGGCGAGTTCGTGCACTGGCACCTCGACGGCACGAACGCGCGCTGGGCCCACGTCGACCTCGCGTTCCCGGCCTTCCGCGGCGACCGCGGCACGGGTTTCGGCGTCGCCCTGTTCGTCGAAGCCGTGCGTGCGCTCACGGGCCGTTCCCATTCCTGAGGCAACACGGGTATGCTGCGCGGCTGGAGGAACGCATGCACGCTCACGCCTTGTCGGCCGTGTCGACCATTGCCGTGTTCTCGGCCGCGCTCGCCGCGCAACAGAACGAACTGCAGAAAGCCGAGACCGAGTTCCACAAAGCCGAGCAGGCGGTCGCTGACGCGAAATACGCGTCTGCGCGCGCGCTCTACGCGCAGGTCGCGAAGCGTTACCCGAACACCGCGTGGGGCCAGCTCGCGGGCAGACGCACGGAACCGACGGCCTACCTCGGCTGGGGTCAACTGCAGCGCAACGGCCCATCGAACAACCGCGTGGACGTCGTCGTGATGGGCGATGGTTTCGCGCTCGACGACCAGAACGAGTTCGACGACATCGCCAAGTCCGTCGTCGACGTGTTCCGCACGCACAAGCTGCTCGGCGAGTACTTCGCGTATCACAACTTCCTGCGCGTCAACCTGACGAGCAAGGACCAGGGTGTCTCGGGGTTTGGCCGCACGAAGGAAACGGCGTTGGGCGGACGCATCGCGGGACAGATCCAGGGTCAGGTCGGCATCGACCACGACAAGTGCGTGTTGTGGTTGAACCACCTGCCCGAGCAGGACGGTTACGCGATCGCGATCGTCAAGGCCGGCTCGAGCGGCACCGGCGGCGGCGGCATCGCGGCGATCGGTGGCCGCGCCGACGACACGCTCGTGCACGAATGGGGCCATGCGTTCGGCGGTCTCAGCGACGAGTACAGCACGTTCACGGGCCACCGCGGTTCGCCGCGCAACACCGTGAACGTCAGCACGAGCGAAGACGAGAAGCAGGCGCCGTGGAAACACTTCATCGACGCGGGCGTGCCGGGTGTCGGCGCCTATCGCGGCGCGGACGGCCGGCTCAAGGGCGCCTGGAAGCCGACGTCGGGCAACTGCACGATGGAGAACGGCGTGCAGTTCTGCCCCGTGTGCCGCGAGGCCATGGTGCTGCAGATCTACCGCCGCGTCGATCCGATCGAAGCGCACGAACCCGCGACCGTGCGCGACAAGCAGAAGGCGATCCGCGCGAGCGAGACGATGGCGTTCGAAGTCACGGTCATGCAGCCGAAGACCCACGCGCTCGACGTGAGCTGGTATGTGCTGCCCGCGGCCCAGGCCATCAACCCGGCCGACGACGCGCGGCTGCCGGACCGCCTGCAACGCGGCAAGCTGCAGCCGATCGCGGCGAAGGGCGACACCACGCCGGCGGCGGGCGGCAAACACCGGTTCAAGCCTGCCACGCGCAGTCTCGAGCCCGGGCTCTACCAGGTCGTCTGCCGCGTGCGCGACGACAGCAAGCCGTCGGGGCAGCAGTGGCCGTGGGTCATCAAGGACGATGGCGAGCTGCTGCAGAGCGAACGCGTCTGGTGGTTCGAGGTCGCGCCGCGGTAGTCGGCCCCGCCGGCGGCGGTCTACGGCTCAGGCGGCACGGAGCCGCGTTGCACTTCGCGCTGGCCAGACGGCAGCTGCGCGAGCACGCGCCAGCGGATCTCGCGGTCGACGGGCGCATGGCGCCAGGCCCAGGGCGGCACTGGGTAACGCGGCTCGCGGATCGCAGGCCCGCCCATCGGGTCCTTCGTCGAGAACAGGATCGACGCGAAGCCATCGAGCGAGAAGTCCAGCACGTACTCACGCGCCCCTGCGACCGCCTCCCACGCCAACACGGGCGGTGCGCCACTGCGGCAGCGCTTCTGCTGGCGCGGATCGAGCACCGCCGGCAGGGCTTCCAGTTCCTCCGTCCGCGGCACGCGCCTGCCCTGCAGCAGCCGGTCGACCTCGATCGGGTCGCTGATCTGCTTGATATGCATGCAGCCGCGGCAGGCGGTCACCGGCTGCTTGGTCACCATGCGCTGGCGCATCGCGCGGTACGCGTCGTTGTTCCACACCTGCTCGAACGGCTCCTGCGCCACGTTGCCCAGCACCGGCATGCCTATCACGCAGCAGGGGCCCACGTGGCCGCCGATCTTCACGTAGGTGCGGTTCCAGAGGAAGTCGCACCACCAGATCGAGTCGCCGGCCACAGCCTGCGGATCACCGGCGCGCCGCTCGGGGAAGCCCGAGCGCGCATAGGCCTCGGTGCGCCGCTGCTGGATGGCCGCGAAGTCCGGCGAGCGCGTGTCGAGCAGCGGCCACGGCGGCCGCCCTTCGCCGAAGTACTCGCGCGCCTCGAGCCCCTCGACGACGCCGTCCTGCTGCGAATACACGCGCGTCATGTCGGGGCCGAGCGCCGTCGCCGCCGTCAGCTGGTCGAGCGCCTCGATCCGCAGCGGGAAGCGCAGCTCCTGCGCCACGCGGAACGCCGCGTCGATCCGCTCGCGCGCCAGATCGCGGTGGTGCACGAGGGACTGCAGGCGCATCTCGGCGGTCACCGGGTACACGTGGTAGCAGCTCATGTGGTCGAGCCCGAGCTCCTTGGCCAGCCGCACTAGGTCCGGCAACTCCCTGACGTTCTTCTCCATCAGCGTGCAGTTGAGCCCGAAGCTCGGCTGCTGGTGCCCGGGCAGGTGCACGCGGCACCAGTCCACGAGGCGCCGCACCTTCACCACTACGTCCTCGAACACGGCCCCCTCGCGGATCGACTCGAAAGTGGCCTTGGTGGCGCCGTCGAACGAGATCGTGAGACCACCCAGGTTCGGCCCTAGCCGCTCGATCATCGCCTCGCTGAGCAGAGTGCCGTTCGTGAACACGTCGCCTTTGACCCCGAACTGCTCGGCGATGGCGAGCATGTGCTCGAAGCCGCGCGACATGGTCGGCTCGCCCGCCACGCTCGGCTGCCAGCGCTCCACGTAGGGGAAGACCGAGTAGGCGATGCGCTCGAACTCCTCGAGCGGCATGTGCGGGCCCGCAACCGTCGTGCCGTCGTTGAACTGGACGCACATCCGGCAACGCAGATTGCAGAACTTCGTGGTCTCGATGTTGGCCCACTGCGGGGGCGGCACGCGGCCGTCGAACGGCTCGGCAGGTCTGCTGCGCGAGGGCATGGCGGTCATCATACTCTGCCCCGCCTCAACAGGTCGCCTGCCCGGTGCGCGCGCTCTATCGCTTCTTGCAGTACTCGATCCACTGCTGCTCCAGCTCGGCGACGCTCGCGCCGTAGACCCGGCGCTCACTTCGCCGGCGACGCATTGCGCGTGTACCAGGCGACGCCGTGCCAGATCGAGGCTTCGGCCCCGCGGCCCACGAGGCCTGTGCAGCGGATCTCGTAGACGCGCGTGAGCGCGAGGTCCTCGACCTGCAGATCGACCGTGAGGCCATCCGGGGCCACGCTGGCCTCGCTGACGCGATGCGCATGCGTGTCACACGGTTTGCATCCGTACTCCTCGTGATGATCGTAGGTCCAGGGTCGTCGAGGTGCCGAACGGCGATGTGCCCGGGGGGTCGAGCCGCGCCCGCGCAGCGGGCGTCGGCTCCAGCTCGGGCGGCCCCGGCCCGCCAGTTGGCCAGCTTCCTGGTCTAGTAGGTGCGCTCGCCGACGAGGAAGCGGCCGTAGTTGCCGGGCTGCAGGAAGAGGCCGTTCGGAGCCGTGAGGTCGAAGTCGAAGCCCTGCTCCCAGAGCACCGTGCCGCGCAGCGCGAGGGTTCCCGGGATGGGGATCCGCAGCTCGACGACGCCGCCAGCGTCCGCGAACACCGTGCTGACGACGTCAGGGCTCACGTTCAGGAAGCACATGCCGACCGTGCCGCCGAAGAGGCCCGCCAGGTCGATGGGCGGCGGGAAGTTGGTAGTGCCCATCACGTGCAGCCCCGGGAACAGCGGCGTCATGTTGGTGATGTGACGGATGAACAGGCTGCCGGTGGCCGGCACTTCGCCAACGGCGGGAGTGGCGCCCGTCAACAACGTGACGAGCGTCGGTTGCGGCGCAGCACCGCACCCGGCGTTCGACGCAAATGTCACGTAGCTGGCGGCGACATACGGCGCCGGCATCAACGCACTGGTCTCCAGCTCGTAGTCGCCGAACGCGCCTGTGGTCGCGGCGGGTGCGGTGACGTCGATGTAGTAGGTTCCAGGCGTCAGGTAGAACGTCACGACGATGCGGCCGTGCGGGCCGCTCGTGCTGTTGCTCGGCACGTCGAGGACGTTGCCGGTGGTCGCGGTCAGCGCGATGGCGCCGGTGCTGTCACGCAGGTTGAGCGTGCTGTCGAGCATCGGCGTCGCCGACGCGGCATTGCGGCGGGTCTGGAACGTGATCGAGCTCGGCACCGGGATCACGA
>Ga0207428_10005161_pt1 | contig 12228 bp, 11 predicted proteins | sample RhiMethybrSRZTD1_FD_187600 | JGI IMG/M metagenome (GOLD analysis project Ga0207428, IMG submission 187600) | Populus rhizosphere microbial communities from Tennessee, USA - Rhizosphere MetaG P. TD hybrid SRZTD1 (SPAdes) (version 3) | ecosystem: Host-associated > Plants > Roots > Rhizosphere >... | reverse complement strand
TCCTGCTCCGGGCCGACCTGGCCGAGCCGGGCGCCGCCCGTGCGCTCTGGCGCGACTCCGTCGCCTGGCGCGGCCGGGTCGACGTGGTGGTCGTCAACGCCGCGATCGCTCCCGAGACGGCGTTCGAGGGCACGGACGAGGACTGGGACGCCGGCTGGGACGCGACGCTCCGCGTCAACGTGCTGGAGCCGGTGAGCCTGATCCGCGAGGCGGTCAACCACTTCCGCGAGCACGGCGGCGGCATCGTGATCACGCTCTCCAGCTGGTCGGCGCAGCAGGGCTCGGCGATCTCCTCCCTCCCCGCCTACGCGGCATCGAAGGCGGCCGTCAAGGCCGTCACGCAGACGGTCGCGCGCGCGTATGCCGCGGACGGCGTCCTGGCGTACGTCGTGGCGCCGGGGATCGTGCGCACCCGGATGTCGGAGATCTCGGCGACGGCGCGCGGGGGGATCGAGGCGGTGAACGCGTTCCTCGCGATGGGCGAGATGGTGCCGCCCGAGGAGCTCGGCACGCTGATCGCGTTCCTCGCCAGCGGACGCTGCCGGCACCTGAGCGGCGCGACGATCGACGTCAACGGCGCGACGTACGTCCGCTGAGGAGGCGGCATGGAGATCAGGCGGATCGATGTCTATGCAATGCGCTACACCCATTCGACGGGCCCGTTCGTGCTGTCCGGGGGGCGCGTCTCGACGGGGCAGGAGGGGACGGTCGTCCGACTCGAGACCGATGACGGGCTCGTCGGGTGGGGCGAGCAGTGCCTCATCACCCCCACCTACTCGGAGGGGTACGCGCCTACGACGCAGGCGATGCTCGGTCTTCTCGCCCCCGCCCTGCTCGGCGCGGACCCGCGTCGGGTCGACGTCGCATACGCCCGGATGGACGCCGCGACGAAGGGCTACCGCTATGCGAAGGCGGCGCTCGACATGGCCTGCTGGGACCTGCTCGGCCGTGCGACGGGGCTGCCGCTGGCCGACCTCCTCGGGGGGATCCACGCGGAGGAGTTCCCGCTGTACACGGGCATCGGCATCGCCGCGCCCGAGGAGATGCGGCAGCGCTGCGCCGAGGCACTCGCCGAGGGCTACCGCCGAATCCAGCTCAAGGTCGGCACGGGCGTGCGTGAGGATACGACCCGTATCGAGGCGTGCCTCGAGGTGCTCGACGACGCGGAGTACGTCATCGCGGACGCGAACGGCTGGTGGACGCAGGCCGACGCAGCGCGCGTGATCGCCGGTGTCGAGCACCTCGACGTGATGATCGAGCAGCCCTGCGCGTCACTCGACGAGTGCGCACGGCTACGCAACGCGTCCGCGCGCCCGTTCGTCCTCGACGAGAGCCTCGTCCAGCTCGACGACATCGTGAAGGCGCGGGCTGCGGGTGGAATCGACGCCGTGCGGATCAAGCTGTCGCGCTTCGGCGGCATCACGCCGGCGCGGCGTGGACGGGACCTCGCGGTCACGCTCGGCCTCCCGGTGACGGTCGAGGACGCCGGTGGCGGCGACCTCGTGTCCGCTGCGACGGCCCACTTCGCGGCCTCGACCCCGCCCGCCCTCCTCCTTGCGGGGTTCCTCCCGGGCTCGATGGCCGCCGAGCGGATCGCGACCGGCACACCAGAGCCGAACCGCGGCAGCGCGAGTGTCCCCACCGCCCCCGGACTCGGCGTCCAGGTGAACGAGGAGGCGCTCGGCGAGCACCTCCTGCGCGTCGAGTGACGTTCGCATTGCGGCCGGGCGACCGTCCTGCGTACAGTGGGGGCATGGCCGTCTCCGTCGCCGCCGCCTCCGAGCGCGTCACGTCCCGCCTCCGCGACCCCGAGCTGTTTCGCGACGATCTCTTCGTCGCGGGCGACTGGGTGCCGAGCGCCGACGGGGCGCGGATCGAGGTCGTCGACCCGAGCGACGGCGCCCCGCTCGGCTCCGTCGCGAGCGCGACGCGCGAGGACGTGCGCACCGCGGTGTCGGCCGCGGCGGCCGCGTTGCCCGCCTGGTCGGCGATGCCCGCAACCGAGCGCGCCAAGATCCTGCATGGCTGGTACGACCTGATGGTCGAGGCGGCCGACGACCTCGCCGTGATCCTGACCGCCGAGCAGGGGAAGCCGCTGCCGGAGGCGAAGGGCGAGATCCTCTACGGCGCCGCGTTCGTCGAGTGGTTCGCCGAGGAGGCGAAGCGTGTCTACGGCGAGACGATCCCCGCGAACACGCCGAGCCGGCGGATGGTCGTGCTCAAGCAGCCGATCGGCGTCTGCGCCGCGATCACGCCGTGGAACTTCCCGACGGCGATGATCACGCGAAAGGCAGGCCCGGCGCTCGCGGCGGGCTGCACGATGGTGGCGAAGCCGGCGAGCGCGACGCCGTACTCCGCGCTGGCGCTGGCCGAGCTCGCACAGCGGGCGGGCATCCCCGCAGGCGTGTTCTCCGTCGTCCCCGGAGCCTCGTCCGTGGTCGGCGACGAGCTCGCCACCAACCCGACGGTACGCAAGCTCACCTTCACGGGCTCGACCGAGGTCGGCCGCGAGCTGATGGCGAAGTGCGCCGGGACGATCAAGAAGGTCTCGCTCGAGCTCGGCGGCAACGCGCCGCTCCTCGTCTTCGACGACGCGGACCTCGACGCTGCGGTCGCCGGCGCGATCGCCTCGAAGTTCCGCAACACGGGCCAGACCTGCGTCTGCGCGAACCGGCTCCTGGTGCAGGCAGGGATCCACGACGAGTTCGTCGAGCGCCTGTCCGACGCGGTGCGGGCCCTGAACGTCGGCAACGGCTTCGACGGCGGCGTCGAGCAGGGCCCCCTGATCGACCATGCCGCGGTCGCCAAGGTCGAGGAGCACATCGCCGACGCCGTCGAGCGCGGAGCGAGCGTCGTGGCCGGCGGCGGCCGGCACGCGCTCGGTGGCACGTTCTTCGAGCCGACCGTCCTGACGGGCGCCACCGGCGCGATGCGCGTCGCGAACGAGGAGACGTTCGGCCCGCTCGCCCCGGTGTTCCGCTTCGAGGACGAGGCGGAGGCGATCGAGCTGGCCAACGCAACCGAGTTCGGGCTCGCCGCCTACCTCTTCACGCGGGACGTGGGCCGGGTCTGGCGGGTGGGCGAGGCGCTCGAGTTCGGGATCGTCGGCGTGAACACCGGCGTGTTCTCCTACGAGGGCGCCCCCTTCGGCGGGGTCAAGCAGTCCGGTATCGGCCGCGAGGGCTCGCACCACGGGATCGACGAGTTCCTCGAGGTGAAGTACCTCTGCCTCGACGGCATCGACCGCTGAGGACGGCGTGACGGTGTCACGGCGATTGCCCGTGCGGCGTGGGATGCGTTAGCGTCGGAGAACGCCTCTGCGCGCCGTCTCGGAGCGGTGCGTCTCGAACCGGGAAGGGTCCCCGTTGACGCTCGAGCGCGAGATCGTCTGCCGCCGGAACCGCATTGACACAGCGCGCGCACGCGCCCGCCCGCGGGGCCGCCGGCACGCCGCGACGTTTCTTGACACCGTTGTCGCGGTCGTCCACTATCCGGACACTCGGCCACTATGCGTACGCCGCTCCCGACGATGAACGAGCCCCGCCCCACGGCTGCGCCGCCGGCGGAGCACCCCGGTGTCAGGCCCGAGCAGGTGGTTCGGCTCGAGGGGATCCACAAGTCGTTCGGCAAGAACGAGGTGCTCCACGGAGTCGACCTGACCGTCCACCAAGGCGAGCACGTGGTGATCTTCGGCCCGTCGGGCTCGGGCAAGTCGACGCTTCTGCGGACGATCAATCTGCTCGAGGAGCCCGACTCGGGCTCGGTGCAGGTGTTCGGCGTGGAGTACGGGCCCGGGCTCACACGAGGGGGTCCGCGCGGAAGCGCGATCGAGCTCCGCCGGAAGGTCGGGATGGTGTTCCAGCAGTTCAACCTCTTCCCGCACCTCACGGCACTCGGCAACGTCGTCCTCGCGCTCAGGACGACGAAGCGACTCGGCCGCGCCGAGTCCGAGGAGCGCGCCGCGCGGGCGCTCAAGCAGATGGGGCTCCTCCGGTGGGCGGCGCACTACCCCGCCGAGCTCTCGGGAGGCCAGCAGCAGCGCGTCGCGATCGCTCGGGCGCTGAGCCTCGACCCGAAGGTGATGCTCTTCGACGAGCCCACCTCGGCCCTCGACCCCGAGCTCGTCGGCGAGGTGCTCGGGGCGATGCGCGCGCTCGCCGAGGCCGGGATGACGATGGTGATCGTCACGCACGAGCTGAACTTCGCCCGCGAGATCGGCGACTTCATGGTGTTCATGGACCAGGGGCTGATCGCGGAGTCCGGCCGGCGCGGGTTCCTCGACCGGTGCGAGAACCCACGGACCCGGCAGTTCATCGCGGCGGTGCTCTGAGTGGATCTCCTCGCGAACTACGACTGGTCGCTCGTCTGGGAGCACCGCAGCGAGCTCCTCCACGGCCTCCTGACCGCGCTCGAGGTCGCCGCGGTCGCGCTCGTGATCTCGACGGCGGTCGGCCTGCTGCTCGCGCTCGCGCGGATGGGCAAGCCGCCGCTCTCGTGGCTCGCGGTGATCTACATCAACGTCTTTCGCGGAGTCCCGGCGCTCGTCAGCGTGATCTGGGTCTACTTCGGGCTGTCGCTGATCATCGGAATCAGCTTCTCCGTCTTCCAGGCGGGCGTGATCGCCCTCGTCCTGCTGTACAGCGCGTTCATCGCGGAGATCTACCGCTCCGCGCTCGGCGCGATCCCGCGCGGCCAGCGGGAGGCGGGGCTCGCGCTGGGGATCCATCCCGTTCGCGTGTTCGCGCGGGTGATCCTCCCCCAGGCCACGAAGATCGCGATCCCGAACATCGGGAGCATGTTCATCGGGATGGTGAAGGACACCTCGACCTTCACCGTGATCGGCCTGCTCGAGGTCGTCCGCGTCACGCAAAACCTGAACTCGACGACGTTCCAGCCGTTCGTGCTCTACACGGCGGCCGCGGCCCTGTACGTCATGGCCGCATTCGGGATCGACCTTCTGTTCCGGACGATCGAGAAGCTCCTCGCGACCCCGCCGTCGGGTCGCGTCGCGCGGGCGATCTCTCGACGTCGGCGAAAGCGCCTCGAGGCGGTGATGCTGAGGCTCGATTCGGCTTCGGGCAGGACGTAGGCACGTGCAGGTCGATGTGCAGACCAAAGGAGGAGGAAGCGACGTGGTACGCAGACGAACAAGGTGGGCCGGTCTTGCGGCGCTCGCCGCCGTGCTCGCCGCCGTGTCCGTGGCGGTCGGTGGCGCGGCGGCCGGCGACAACGCAGCGAACCCGCTCAAGCTGAACAGTCCCGGGACGCTCGTCGTCGGGATGAACCTCCAGTACCCACCGCAGATGTACCTCGACAAGAACGGCAACCCGGCGGGCTACGACGTGGTCCTGCTGAAGGCGCTCGCCAAGCAGATGAAGGTGAAGCTGAAGATCCAGAACCTGGACTTCAACGGCCTGATCCCGGGTCTCGTCTCGAAGAAGTTCGACATGGTCTCGGTCGGACTCACCGCGACCCCGGAGCGGAAGAAGGCGATCAGCTTCAGCCGGCCGTACGTTCCGTACGCGCAGGTCCTCGCCGTCCGCCCCGACGACACGACACCCGCGACGATCGCGGCCTGGAACAGCTCCGACAAGACGATCACGTCGCTCCAGGGGTCGACCGCGGAGCAGCGCGTGCAGAACCAGTTCCCGAACGCGTCGTCGAAGTCGTTCCCCGACCAGAACGCCGCGTTCCTCGAGGTCGCGACGGGTCGCGCGGACGCGATCGTGGTCGAGAACTACCTGGTCGCGCAGTTCAACAAGTCGAACCCGGGCAACAAGCTCAAGGAGGCGCCGTTCAAGCGGCCGCTGACGGTCGAGTACGGCTCCTGGGCGGTGCAGAAGGGCAACACCGCCCTCGCCCGCTATCTGAGCGGGTTCATCTGCAAGGCCCAGAACAACGGGACGCTCGCGCGCTTCTACCAGAGGACGGAAGGGACGAAGCTGCCCCCGATGCCGGCCTGCAAGTAGCACGTTCGCTCAGCGGCCCGGGCGGTGGTGACACTGCCCGGGCCGCTCGCCGCCCGATGAGCACCACGGCCGACAAGCGCTACGACGTCCTCGTGGTCGGCGGCGGTCCGGCAGGCCTCGCCGCCGCGACGACGGCGGCCGGGCTCGGCCTGGACGCCGGCCTCGTCGACGAGCGCCCGACCCTCGGCGGCCAGATCTACAAGCAGCCGGGGCCCGGCTTCGTGGTGAAGGATCCCGTCCGGCTCGGACGCGACCACCTCCGCGGCCGCGAGCTGATCGACCAGGCCGAGGCGAGCGGCGCCGAGCTGATGACCCTGACGAGCGCCGTCGCGATCCGGGACGACGAGGTGGTGCTCGTGCCGGAAGGCGGGCACGCCCGCACGGTCTCCGCGGGGCGGCTCGTGGTCGCGCCGGGCGCCCACGACCGCCCGGTCGTCTTCCCCGGCTGGACGCTCCCCGGCGTCCTGACGGCCGGGGCGGCGCAGACGATCGTGAAGACCCAGCGCGTCCTCCCGGGCGAGCGCCTCGTGTTCGCGGGCAGCGGCCCGCTCGCGCTCGCCTTCCCCGCACAGCTCCACCACTACGGCGCCGACGTCATCGTCGCACTGGAGGCCGGCCCCGGCCCGGGGCCGAGGGACGTCCTCGGCCTGCTGAAGGCCTCGCGTGGCAACACCGCGCTCCTGCGTGACGCCGTCTCGTACAGGTCGCAGCTGCTGCGGGCACGCGTGCCACTCCGTTACGGGCGGATCGTGGTGCGCGCCGAGGGCGAGGGCAGGGTCGAGCGAGTCGTCCATGCGGCCGTCGACCGCGACTGGCGCGTCGTCCCCGGAACGGAGGAGCAGCTCGAGGCAGACACGCTCTGCGTCGGCTACGGGTTCGTCCCTTCGGTGGAGCTCCTCCGGCTCGCGGGCTGCAGCTTCCGCTACGAGGAAGACCTCGGCGGCCCGGTCGTCGTCGTGGACGAATGGCTGCGCACGACGACGCCCGGCATCTCGGCAGCCGGCGACGGCGCGGGGATCGCGGGCGCCCTCGTCGCCGTCGACGAGGGGCGGCTCGCTGCGCTCGGCGCGGCGCTCGACCTCGAGGCGCTCACGCCCTCCGAGGCCCAGCGGCAGGCGAGGCCCGTCCGGGCGCGGCTCGCACGCAAGGCCGCGTTCCGCAAGGCGCTTCGCCGCCTCCACGCGATCGGACCGGGCGTCTACGAGCTCGCGACCGACGACACGGTCGTGTGCCGCTGCGAGGAGGTGACCCGGGGCGAGATCGAGGCTGCCTCGGAGGACACGGCCGACCTGAACGTCGTGAAGAGCCTCACACGTGCGGGGATGGGGCTCTGCCAGGGCAAGACCTGCCAGCGGCAGGTCGCCGCGACGATCGCGGCGCGCCACGGCATCCCGATCGGCTCCGTGCCGGCGGCCACACCCCGCTTCCCGGTGCGTCCCGTGCCGATGGGGGCCATCGCGGATCCGTCGATCGAGGACGATGGGCTCTTCTATTGAGCATCTCGACGAGCCCACCGCTTCCCTCCTCGACCGACGTGCTCGTCGTCGGGGGCGGCCTGACCGGGACCGCGCTCGCGTACTTCCTCGCGGGCGAGGGCGTCGACGTCGTGGTCGCGGAGCGCGGCGAGCTGAACCGCGAGGCGTCGGGGACGAACGCGGGCAGCTTCCACTTCCAGATTGCGATCCACCACCTCACGGCCTTCGAGACGGCGAGCGTGCGCGGCCGGCTGCTCGACGAGGTCCGTCTGCTGCGCGAGGCGGCCCGCGTGTGGGAGACCCTCGAGGAGGAGCTCGAGGGCGAGCTCGACGTCCACGTCACCGGCGGGCTGATGGTCGGCGAGACCGACGACCAGTTCCGGCTCCTCGTGGAGAAGCAGGAGATCGAGCAGGAGGCGGGGCTCGAGACGCACCTGCTCGGCCCCGCGGAGCTTCGCGACTTCGCGCCGTACCTCGCGGACGACCTCACCGGCGCGACGTTCTGCCCCGGCGAGGGCCACGCGAACCCGCTTCTCGTGGTGCCGCTGTTCGCCCGGCGCGCGGTCGAGCGGGGCGCGGTCGTCTGCACGCACACCGCGGTCGAGCGGATCGAGCGCGAGGACGTGGCAGGCGACCGGCGGTTCCTCGTCTCGACGAGCGCCGGGACGATCTCCGCGCGACGGATCGTCAACGCCGCCGCGGCCTGGGCCAACGACGTCGCCGCGCTCGTCGGCCTCGCTCACGCCTACCGCCCGGACGGCCTCCACGTCAACGTGACGGAGGCTCGCCCCCGCCTGATCGAGCCGATGGTGCAGCACATCGGCCGACGGCTGACCCTGAAGCAGTCGTCGAACAACACGTTCATCATCGGCGGGGGCTGGCCCGCCCGGCCCGAGGCGCCGCCGTCGCGCTTCTCGAACCGCTGGGACAGCGCGGCCGGGAACACCGCGGTCGCGATCCGGGTCGTCCCGGCGCTGGCCGGCGTCCGGGTCGTGCGCACGTGGACGGGCGTGATGCCGTTCACCGACGACGGCACGCCGATCGTCGGCGAGTCGAGCGCCGTCCCCGGCTACTTCGTCTGCGTCGCGACGACCGGTTTCACGTTGATGCCGCTGCTCGCGCGCATGCTCGCGGAGCACCTGGCGTCCGGCGTCCCGCTTCCGCCAAGCTTCTCTCCCGACCGCCGATCGTCCCACCCGGCCCCGACCATCTGAGAGGACGCATATGAACAGAGACGACGTCACCTGGCGCGGCTACTGGCCGGCGTGCCCGACACCGTTCCACCGCGACGGGAGCTATGACCCCGAGTCGCATCGTGCGCTCCTCGAGCTCTACCTGGAGATGGGCGTGCACGGGGTGCTGATCAACGGGACGACGGGCGAGTGGTTCTCGCAGACCGCCGACGAGCGCCGCCTGGTCGCCGAGACCGCGATCGACCAGGTCGCGGGCCGCGTGCCGGTCGTGGTCGGCTGCGCGGCGTACACCGCCCGCGAGGCCGCCGAGGTCGGCCGTCACGCGATCGCGGCCGGCGCCGCAGGCGTCGAGTCCACCCCGCCCCCGTACGCGAAGACCTACGACGACGAGACGGTCGCCTACTACGAGGACCTCGCGGACGGCGTCGACGGGCCGATCCTCGTCTACAACTGGCCGCACGGGACCGCGATCGACATCGGCCCGGAGCTGGCGAGCCGGCTCGCGGAGATCGACAGCGTCGTCGCGCTCAAGGACTCGACGCCCAGTGCCGCACAGTTCTACGAGACGACGAGGGCGGTCGTCGACCGTGTTCGGGTCTTCGGCCCGTTCATGTCCGCCGAGGGGTTCGAGCAGCTCCTCGCCTACGGCGGCGACGGGTTCATCGGCGGCGGCTGCATCTTCGGTGCGCCCGACCCGCAGTTCTGGGAGGCGTACTGGCGGGGAGACCACGACGCCTGCCGCGCGCACGCCGAGCGGGTCGACCGCCTCTTCCCCAAGCTCTGGCTGCCGGGCGGCTGGGGCGGCGTCTACGCCGCGTACCAGAGTCAGCTGAAGGCGATCATGGCGATGATCGGCCAGCCCGGGGGCTGGCCGCGCCGCCCTCGCCTGCCGCTCACCGATCCGGCGAGCCTCGAGGCGATCCGGCAGATCCTCGCAGAGGAGTCGCTGCTCCCGGAGGAGGCGGGCGTCGTATGAGCACCGCGCTCTTCTCCGGCGTCGACCACGTCGGCGTCGGCGTGGGCGACATGGACGAGGGAATCGCGTTCTACGGTCGCGTCGGCTTCTCGGACGTCCTCTTCGACTGGACCGGCGAGGTGCCGGGCACCGACGTCTTCGGCGGCGGAAGCCCGCGTCGCGCACGCGTGGCGATGCTCTCGAACCCCGGGGCGACGCCGATCGGCCCGGGCCGCGTCAAGCTCGTCCAGGTCCTCGACGGGGACGGACCACCCCGCGTGCCGGCCGGTCAGGGCTGGGGCGAGGTCGGGGTCTGCGAGATCTGCCTCCACGTGCGCGACGTGTACGCGGTCCACGACCGGCTCGTCGAGGCCGGCGCGACGTCGCTGATGGCGCCGCTCGAGGGCTCGGTGATGCCGCACGACGTCTCGCTCGACATCGGCTACGTCGCCGACCCGTGGGGCGGGAAGCTCGAGCTGATCGAGTGGACGGGGCTCTGGAAGTCGCTGCCGGGCGACCCGCGCGCGGAGGGCGTGAACCACGTCGCGTTCGGCGTCGCGGACATCGACGCGAGCCGCCGGTTCTACGAGACCCTCGGGTTCGGGGAGATGCTCTTCGAGTCGACGGAGTTCTTCGAGCCGATGGCGCCCTGGTACGACCGCGAGCTGCCCGACCAGCACATGGTGATGATGCTCTCCTCCCAGGGAGGCGGCATCGAGCCCTGCAGGCTGACGCCGCTCGGCCCCGACTGCCGGGGCGAATGGGGCCACCTCGGGCCGATGGAGTTCGCCGTCGGCGTCTCGAACCTCGAGCGGGCCTGCGACCATCTACGCCGCGCGGGGATCGAGCTCCTCGGCGAGCCGCACAGCGTCGACGTCGGCACGGGCGAGTGGCGCTACGCGCACGTCGCCGACCCGGACGGGCTGTACGTCTCGCTCGTGGAGCCGCGCTACTAGAGGCTCGTCCTCTAGGCAAGCGCGGGCCAGGAGCCGCCCAGCCCGTCCTGCAGCTCGACCCGCATCCCGTCTCGCACCCAGGTCATGCAGGCGCGCGTGTTCGGGACGTCGTCGACGACCACGAGGCAGTCGAAGCAGACACCCATCCCGCAGAACACGCCGCGGGGCTCGCCGCCGACCGTGGTCCTCGTCCGCGTGTTTCCCTCCGCGAAGAGGACGGCCGCGACGCTCTCGCCGAGATAGGCCGTCGTCGGCCGGCCGTCGACCGTCACGGTCACCTCCGGCCCGCGCTCGAGCTCCTCCCCGAGCGGCAGTCTGCGCGTCGCCTTCATGCGCGCATTCTGACGCGTGCTCGTCGTCACGGAGGCGACACGGCGCTGACACACACAGATGGGCACGCCCGTCTTGACAACGGCATTCCGGGGCGCGAGAGTTCGCCGGCCGTCAGCCGCCCGGGGTCTCCCGGGCCGACAGGAGCTGCGGCGCATGAGCCTTACCGATCTGCTGGTCTGGGGCGTGATCCTGGGCGGGTTTGCGGCGGTCGCCACGACCGTCGTCTGGCTGACCCACTGACTCACCTCGGGTCCCCGGCGAGCGGGCGGATCCCCGGGCCCGTCGATGGTCCAAGCCGGGCCTGGCCCAACGGGCGGCGAGCGAGCCGGGCGTCGTACCGACACTGAGCACATGACCATGCTCTTGAGACGCTGGCGCCACTGGGTCTCGCCGGCCGCGCGGCGCGGGCGGGAAGCCCACGCTGCATGGGTCGCCAGCCAGGCGCAGAACCCCGCCCCCACGAAGAAATAGCGCACCGTGATCGGTCGCCCCGTTCGGCCGTGACCACGCGCCGGTCGGGCTGCGCTACCGCGTGGCCGTGGATCGTTCGTACATGAAGAACCGCGCGGCGCCCGGTGGGATCCCAACGGAACCGTCCATCAGGGCGAACGCGGGGAATCGCTCGTGCACGTCGCGGGCGACGGGTCGGTGCCGCACGTGTCTAGCGGTTCGTCCCTCACCGTCGGTCGAGTAGATCACCACGAACCGTTCCGCAGCCCCGAATAGCCGCTCCAGGTAGGCGTCGTAGATCGCGTCCTCGACCAGGTGGTAGAGCACGTCCAGCGAGAGCGCGAGGTCTGCCCGCTCTCCCCGGTACTCGGTGGAAAAGACCTTGCCGGGATCGTTCCGGAACCTTCGCCTGCAAGTTTCGACGGCGTCGGTGCTCACGTCGATCCCGAGATACGTGTCGTAGGTGGCGAGCGCCAGTTGCTGGCCGTCTCCGCACCCGAACTCGATCACGCTCCGCACCCCATGCCGGCGGACGAACTCGTTCACGACCTGCGCCTTGTACGCAGCTTCAGGGCCGCTCGAGCCGGAGCCCGAATCGCCGCCGAGCCGGTAACGGGCCTTCCAGTAGCTCTCGGAGCCACGGAACCACAGCAGCGGCAACCACCGGGCGAGCCTCAGACCCACCCCGCGCACACTACGCCCGGCCATGCCGCAAAGTCACCCCGACCTCTCGAGTCGATGGGGACTCTAGGATCCGCCGATGCGTCGGACGAGCGAGCGGAATCTCCCGACCGGCGGGAGCCCGGAGGACTCGATCAGCCGGGACCGGCACCGATTCGCGTACGAGTCCGCCGCGCAGCGCCTCACGGCGACCGACGATGTCCTCGACGTCGGCTG
>Ga0207428_10005156_pt1 | contig 12233 bp, 7 predicted proteins | sample RhiMethybrSRZTD1_FD_187600 | JGI IMG/M metagenome (GOLD analysis project Ga0207428, IMG submission 187600) | Populus rhizosphere microbial communities from Tennessee, USA - Rhizosphere MetaG P. TD hybrid SRZTD1 (SPAdes) (version 3) | ecosystem: Host-associated > Plants > Roots > Rhizosphere >... | reverse complement strand
CTCGTTCGACTGGTAGGCGATCCAGCGGTTGTCCGGCGACAGTCGTGCCCAGCCTTCACTGAACGGTGTCTGCAGCAGAGCTGCCTCGGTCTTGCGCTCGATTGACAACGCATACAAATCCAGCGCGCCGGCATCGGGTCCTCTCGTGAACAGGACGAACCGTCCATCGCTCGACCAGCCGGTTGGGAGGCCGGCGACTGGTTTCCCAAACGGTGGCGCGGCGTCGCTTGTACCATCGACGTCCTTCACCATCAGACTGAACGACAAGCTTGCCGACATCCCCGACCGATAGGCCAGCCGGCGGCTGTCGGGCGCCCACACCGGCGCCACCTCGCCATCGTCGGTGAACGTCAGCCGCGACACCAGGCCGCGCGCGAACTCCACGATCCAGAGGTCTGGCGTGAACTGCGGCGACGTCACCATCAGGACGGCGCGCCGGCCGTCGGGCGCCACGGCAACCGAATTGGGGCCGCTGGAAATCGCCATGTTGTCGCCGATCTTGCCGATCATGGCGCCACTGCGGCTGTACCACGCCAGCTGCTCATTGGTAATGCCCGCCGCGCCGCCGGTGCGATAGGCGAGCACATCTCCCCCGGCTCCGAAGGACGCGAACGAGCCGGCGATGGCAATCCGTTCGGCAACCGGTTGCGCGTCGCCCGACAACTGAATGCGATCGGGATCGAACGGTTGAGACATCAATGAGCCGTCGCGCATGAAGAGCAAACGTGGCCCTTCCGCCGATTGCAGGAGTGCGATCGGTCCCAAGGCGAGCGGCAGCAGGCGCTGCCGATCCTGTTGCGCGGGAGCGCTGTCGATGGAACCGATGTAGACGCCCTGTGTTTCCTGCAGAGCGGTCAGCTTGACGTACAAGAACCGCTTCTGATCCGGGAGCAACATCGGAAACGAGTGTCCCCGCTCCTTGGCGGCTTCATCGACGTCAGTCAGCGGCACGGGCGTGCCGCCGCTCGCCGGCACTCGGTACATGGGCCCGAGGCCTCGGGTGCCGACGACAATGACGCCGTCCCGGCTCCATGCGCCCATGCCCATCGTCGTTGGCGCGTCGGCGATCTTCTGCGGCGGGCCTCCGGACACGTCGACCTTCTTGAGCGTTCGGCCGTCGGCAAACGCGATGAACTTGCCATCGGGCGACCAGAACGGACTGCTGGCATTGTCGGTGCCCGGCAACCGGCGGGCTTCGAGCGAGTCGAGGTCACGCACCCACAACGCGGCACTGCGATCGCTGTCGGCCGCAGTGAAGGCGAGCCGGCGGCCGTCGTGAGACAGACTCAAGTAGGTACCGAATTCGTGTCCGGGCGGTGCAGCAAACTGGAACTGCGCCATCGCCGGCGGCGCCGGCGGCGATGCCATGAATCGCATCGATGCCAGCGCAATCGTGGTGAGCGCGAACAAGCCCACCAGTGACCATGCCAGCCCCTGCGATCGCGGCGAGCCTCCCGCTGCCGGCGCCTCCGCCACATCGTCGAGCAGATCCCAGGCATCGCCGATGTCGTGCAGGCGCTTGCGCGGATCTTTCTCGAGGCACTTCTTCAGCAGTCGCGCCGCGCGCCGCGGAACACCGGTCCAGTCAACGTCGGATTTCAGGATCGCTGCGAGCGTGTCGGAGACGTCTTCGCCGGCGAACGCCTTCCGGCCGGTCAACATCTCATAGAGCACGCAGCCGAACGCCCAGATGTCGGCGCGCTTGTCGACGACACGGCCCTTGGCCTGCTCGGGGGCCATGTAGGCCGCCGTGCCGAGAATCATGCCGCGCTCGGTCATGGCCGGAGAGGTGATCGTCGGCGAATTCGATAACGCCTCTGGTCCCTGATCCCCGATCCCTGATCCCTGATCGAGCGCTTTCGCAAGACCAAAGTCGAGGACCTTCACCGTGCCATCGTCGCGCAGCTTGATGTTCCCGGGCTTGAGATCGCGGTGAATGATGCCGCGATCGTGCGCGGCCTGGAGCGCCTCGCCGATCTGTCTCGCGATGGCGGTGGCGTCATCGAAGGCGATCGGACCGCGACGAATCCGCTCCGACAGGTCTTCCCCTTCGACGAGCTCCATGATCAGCGCGCTCGTCGGCTCGACATCCTCGAACCCGTAGACCTGGGCGATGTTGGGATGATTGAGCGCGGCGAGCGCGCGTGCTTCGCGCGCGAAGCGGGCGCGGCGTTCAGGATCGGTGCTGACCGCATCGGGAAGAATTTTCAGTGCAACTTCGCGGCCAAGCTTGGTGTCGTGGGCGCGATAGACCTCGCCCATGCCGCCGGCGCCAAGCGAGCCGACGATTCGGTAGTGACCCACACTGCTGCCAGTCGCAAGAGCCATTCAGGGGACGCGCGCATTCTACCGGAACTACCCGTCCTCCCCGTTCGGGGGATGCGAGCTGGAAGTCACGAGCGAATGATCGCTTCCCACCCCCCTGGAAAAGTGCAGCACCGCGGCCGTCCCTTGCTGCGGATGGCCGGGTCCGGCCCGATCAAGGAGTTCCAGCGATGCGGTACGTCACCACGGCAGCAGCGGCGCTGATCGTCTGTGTCCTGATGGCCACGAGCGCGCGCGCGCAACAGCAATCGTTCGACGAGAAGTTCCAGAGCGCACAGGTCAGTCTCGACGAGCACATCGACCAGAATCTGCGCTGGGCGTATGCCGCCCGCATCAGCCTGATCATCGTCATCTCGGTCGGGCTGCTCGGCATTGTTACGGCGGGCCTGCAGGCGACGAGCGCCAAGTGGAAAGGCATCGCCACCGCCGTGGTCGGCGGGCTGATCAGCGGCGCGACCGTGTTCAGCACGGCGACGATCCCGGCCGACTACAAGACGCTCGATCAACTCGTGGCGAAGGGCGGCCGCCTGATCAAGTCCGCGCAGACGTGGATCGATTCGGGACGCAAGGGTGCAACCGACGCGTACCGTGAATACGCGCTGAACGAGGTCGAGAAACGGCTCGTGGAGTTGTCGACCCTGACGGTCGCGAACAACGGGCCGAAGGCGCCCGCGGGCCTGTTGGAGCGGATCAGCATGAACGGTTTCGTCGCCGTCCTTCACGCCAGCGAGATCCCGGCGCCCGGCCCATGCGGATGCTTCAAGTCCGTGCCGCAACGCAAGGGCGACCTCTTCGCCTGCGGCACCGCCGCCGCGGCGTCGCTGAAAGACGCCCACGAACTGGCCGTCACCGAGGCCGCCAAAGAGATCGCGTCGCAGCTGCGCAACCTCAACAAAGGTCTTGGCGGCAATTGGAGTGATCGACAGCTGGTCGACTATGTGAGCCGGGTCGCGACCGAGTTCGATTCGTGTCCGGGACGCGGGCCGAAGCCGGAGATCGCCGTGATGCTGCGGCTGCCCGAAAGCCTGGCGCGCGAGCAATCGATCGTGGCGTTCGGGTCGCGTTCGAAGGCACCGGCGACGGTCACGGTGTCATCGATCAAAGTGATCCAGGACGGCTCCGCGGGCGACACCGGCTGGATGTTCGATGTGATGGTGGACGGCCGGCTGGTCACGCGCATCCCCGCACGCGACTACGACGATCGCCCGGCGGCGAGCCAGGTGATGCTGTCGGGCGCAAACGTCATCGAGGCGCCGGTCGATCTGCCAAAGGGCAGTTACTGGCTGGTGGAGATCAAGGGTCAGCGCACGAAGGCCAGCGACACCGCCATCGGCGGCGCCGCCGTGAGCGATGTCGGGCGGCCGGTGCAAGTGGCGGTGGCGAATGCCAACGCCATGAACGGCTCGTTCGTGTTCACGGTCTCGTTCGCGAAGAACCAGGTCGCGAGACGATGAATTCTGGACGGTAGTAGCATTGCCATCATGCGCGCGATCCTTCTTGCCGTTGGCATGCTCGCGGCCGTTCAGCCGGGCGGGGTGCCGCGCTACGACGTCTACGCCGTGCGCTTCGCGCATGTACCGTACGCCGAATCATCGCTGGTGGCCGGCGCCGCGAAGGGCCCGCAAGTCGATATCGCGTTCACGGTCTGGCCAATTGTTGACGCCTCGAGCGGCCGCGTGATCCTCGTGGATGCAGGCTTTTATCGCGACAAGTTCATGGCGTCATGGAAACCGCAGGACTACGTCCGGCCCAGCGTCGCGCTGGAGAGTGGCCTCAACATCCCGCCCGACCGCGTCACCGATATCATCGTCACGCACTCCCATTGGGACCACTTCGACGGCGCCGACTTGTTTCCAAAGGCGACGATCTGGATCCAAAAGGCCGAGTTCGAGTACTACCTCGATCCCGCCGGTAGCGTGCGCAATCGCGGCGGTCTCGACACGGAAGACGCGCCGATGCTCGCGAAGCTGAATGCTGCAGGACGAGTGCGACTTGTCGATGGCGATAACAAGGAAGTCCTTCCCGGCGTTCGCGTCTACACCGGCGGCAAGCACACGTTCGAATCGCAATTCGTCGGCGTGACGACGTCGGAAGGCACGTTGATCCTCGCCTCCGATAATGCGTATCTCTACAAGAACATCGACAGCGGCCTGCCGATCGCGCAAACGCTCGACCCCGCCTCGAATGTCGCGGCCCAGAAGCGAATGGTGCAATTGGCTGGAAATGCGAATCGCGTGATACCCGGCCACGACCCCGCGGTCTTCACGCGATTCACGCTGGTGACACCGAACGTCGCGAAACTGACACGATAAACGCGCGACTTCTGCCCGGCCTATTTCTGGCCCAGGAATGCCGCGATGCGATCGTTGAGAAAGCGCAAGTCCGCCGGATTGCTCGCGGCGCCGGCGGTGTGCCCCCACAACGACGGGATCGGCGCGAACGTCACCCGGGGAATGAGCGCCTGTTCGTAACGCGCATCGGTGATCGGAAAATACAGATCGGTTTCGGACGGCATATATAGGACGCGCGCCTTGATCGATCGCAGCGCTTTTTCGACGCTGCCGTCGAAGCCAGGCGTCGCGCCCACGTCGTGACGCTGCCACGTCCTCGCCTGCAGGATGTAGTTGTTCGCGTCGGCACTGAACCGCTTCCGGTATCCCTCGAGCGCCTGCTCGAAAGTCGTTCCGGCCGGCGAAGTCGTGCGCCACAACTCCTGGCGCCACCACTCTTGTGAATACAGCCATCCGGCCCACACCATGCTGAACGCCTCGAGGCCCTTGGTGGGCGGCGTCGTGTATTCACCGCCCTGCCATGCCGGATCGGTGGTCAGCGCGGCGATCTGGCCTTCCAGCCGGACATAGCCATGACCGTAACATTTCGCCGTGCCGGCCGTGGCGACGATCGCATCCATGAAATCGGGATGACTCACCGCCCACTGAAACGCCTGCTCGGCCCCCATCGAGAATCCGACGACGGCGCGCAAGTGCTTCACGCGCAGTTCGGTGGTGACGAGGCGGTAGACGGCCTCGACGTTGTCGCGAATCGTCATGACCGGAAAGCGCGGACCATCAAACGGTTTCGGCGTGTTGCTGGGAGACGATGAGCGGCCGTTGCCGAACAGTTCCGTCAGAATCAGAAAGTCGCGCGCCGGATCGAACATGCGGTTCGGGTCTGTGCCCTTGATCAGCCAGTTGTAGCCGTTGAAGTTCGCCATATAGTGCGACGGCAGCAAAATGGCGTTATCACCCGCAGCGTTCAGGGTGCCGAGTGTCGAGTAGACGACTCGGGCTTCTGGCAGGACGGTCCCACTCTCTGTTCGGAAGTCACGAATGACGAACTCGCGCCGCTCGAGCGGTGCGCCGGCCTGCGCCGCCGGCTGGGCGCCGGAGACCCCCTCCGCCAGCAGGGGCATCAAGGCCGCGAGGGTGGCCCAAATGAAACGGCTTCTTTTCATCAGGGCAGCCTACAAGATCCTGCTACCTGAACTGCCCCATCAGCTTCTGCAGCGCGTCGTTGCCCGGGCAGAGTTGTTCGTGCGGCAGGTTGAAGAGCGGCGCGGCGACCGTCTCGTTCTGATCGTGCACGTCCTTCGAGTCGGGCGAGATGTAGAGCAGGCCGGTCACGACCTCGCCCTTGTTCTGGTGCTCGCGGATGTGCGCGTAGGCGGCATCGCGATTGGTCGGGTCGTAATCCTCCGCGACTTTGCGGAACTTGACCCAGCTGCCGTCGTGCATCATCACGTTCTGCACCGCGCCGGCGTCGTACTCGGTGGTGATTTCCTCGCGCGGCGGCACGAAGTCGGCCTGCACCACTTCCACATGATGCTCGCGCGTGTAGGCGTAGCTCTTGGTCGAGCCCTCGTGATCGTTGAAGGTCACGCACGGCGAAATCACGTCCACGAACGCGAAGCCGCGATGCGCGATCGCCGCCTGGATGATCGGCACGAGCTGATCCTTGTCGCCGGAGAAGCTGCGCGCCACGAAGGTGGCGCCGAGCGTCAGCGCCATCAGCACGCCGTCGATCGGCTGCATGGTGTTGGCTTCGCCCTTCTTCGCGGTCGAGCCGACATCCGCCGACGCCGAGAACTGGCCCTTGGTCAGGCCGTAGACGCCGTTGTTCTCGAGCACGTAGAGCATGTTGACGTTGCGGCGGATCGCGTGACAGAGCTGGCCGAGCCCGATCGACAGTGAATCGCCGTCGCCCGACACGCCGATCATGATGAGTTCCCCGTTGGCGGCGTTGGCGCCCGTCGCCACCGCCGGCATGCGGCCGTGCACGCTGTTGAAGCCGTGCGCCTCGCGCAGGAAATACGCCGGCGTCTTCGACGAGCAGCCGATGCCCGACAGCTTCGCGACCTTGTGCGGCGGGATGCTGAGCTCCCAGAACGCCTGGATGATCGCGGCGGTGATCGAATCGTGCCCGCAGCCGGCGCACAGCGTGGTGATCGCGCCCTCGTAGTCGCGGCGGGTCAGGCCGATCGCGTTCGCCTTGAGCGACGGATGGTGGACCTTGGGTTTCGCGATGTAGGTCATGCCACTTTCTCCAGCTTCGCCTTGACGCCGCTAATCACGTGGTGCGCGCTCATCGGGAAGCCCGCGTAGTAGCGGACCGAATGCAGCTTCTCGATGTGCACGCCGAGATCGAGCATCAGCAGGCTGCGCAGTTGCGCATCGCGGTTCTGCTCGACGATGAAGTTGACGTCGTGCTGTTCGAGGAACTGGCGGACCTCGTCGCCGAACGGGAAGCCGCGCACGCGCATGTAGTTGACCTTGATGCCGTCCTGCGCGAGCAGGTCCATGGCCTCGACGCACGCCGCGTGGCATCCGCCCACGGTGACGAGCCCGACCTTCGCGCCCGGCGTGTGCTTGATGACTGGCTGCGGCACCGCTTTCGTCGCGCCCTGGATCTTGCGGTCGATCCGATCGAGCACTTCCTGGTACTCGGTGGCGTCTTCGGTATAGGCGCCGTACTTGTTGTGGCCCGAGCCGCGCGTGAAGTACGCGCCCTTCGGATGCACGCCCGGCAGCGATCGCTGCGGGATGCCGTCGCCGTCGTGATCGTAATAGCGCCAGAAATTCTTGGCCTTCTCGAGTTCGTCGGCGGACAACACCTTGCCGCGGTCAGGCTTGTAGCTGTCGTCCCAATTCAGCTTCGGCACCATCCAGTCGTTCATGCCGATGTCGAGATCGGAGACGAGGAAGGTCGGCGTCTGGAAGCGCTCGGCGATATCGAACGCCTTGGCGGCAAACTCGAACGCTTCCTTCGGATCGGCCGGATACAGGCAGATGTGGCGCGTGTCGCCGTGCGAGGCGTAGGCGCACATCATCAGATCGCCCTGTTGCGTGCGCGTCGGCATGCCGGTTGACGGACCGGTGCGTTGCACGTCCACGATCACCGCGGGGATCTCCGCGTAGTAGGCCAGCCCGATGAACTCGTTCATCAGCGAAATGCCGGGGCCGGCGGTGGGCGTGAAGGCGCGCGCGCCCGCCCACGAGGCGCCGACGACCATGCCGAGGGCGGCGAGCTCGTCTTCCGCCTGCAGGATCGCGAACTTCTTCTGCTTCGTCTCCGGATCGCGGCGGTACTTCATGCAGAAGCTCTTGAACGCTTCCATCACCGACGTCGCCGGCGTGATCGGGTACCAGGCGCCGACGGTGGCGCCGGCAAACACCGCGCCGAGCGCTGCGGCCGTGTTGCCGTCGATCAGGATGCTGTCTTTCGTCGCATCCATCTTCTCGAGGTGGATCGGCAGCGGGCACTCGAAGTTCGCCTTCGCGTAGTCGTAGCCGAGCGCGATCGCCTTCTCGTTCGAATCGAGCAGCGCCTTCTTGGCGGCGTATTTTTCCTTGGTCAGCGCGGCGATGATCTCGGTGTCCATGCCGATCAGCGCCGCCAGCGCGCCGGCATAGGCGATGTTCTTCATCAGGATGCGCTCGCGCACGCCCTTGAACTGGGCGTTGCACATCTCGGCGAGCGGCACACCGAGGTAGGTGACGTCGGGGCGCCGCAGCTTGTCGTCGAGCGGCCACGACGAATCGAACATCAGGTAGCCGCCGGATCGCACCTCGGCGACATCCTTCGCATAGGTCGCGGCGTTGAGCGCCACCATCAGGTCGAAGTGCGGCGTCCGCGCGGTGTAGCCGTGCTTGTTGACGCGGATCTCGTACCACGTCGGCAGGCCCTGGATGTTCGACGGGAACACGTTCTTTCCCGTCACCGGCACGCCCATGCGGAAGATGGCCTGCATGATGAGGCCATTGGCGGAGGCGGACCCGGTTCCGTTTGCCGTCGCAATCTTGAAAGCGAAATCGTTAACGCGCGTACTCATTTAGCGACCAACCGCCTCGAGAGGAATAAATGCGGTACCAGCGTGCGGTAGCTCGATGACCGCCCTTCGCATGTCCCATGCGTAGGTCGGGCAACGTTCGGCGCAGAGGCCGCAGTGGAGGCACACGTTCTCGTCCTTCACCATCAACCGTCCGGTCTGCTTCAACGGACTCGAATGGAACAGCGGCTGCTCGAGGTTTGTCGCCGGCGCCAGCGTGTGCGTGCGCAGCTCCACTTCCGAGCCGAGGTCCGGAAGGATCGTCAGGCAGTCGGTCGGGCAGATGTCGATGCACGCGTCGCACTCGATGCACAGCGAATCGGTGAAGTGCGTCTGCACGTCGCAGTTGAGGCAGCGCTCCACTTCCTGCTGCGTCTGCTCCGCCGTGAAGCCTTCTTCGACTTCGACGGTCATCTTCGAGAAGCGCACCGGCAGCGCGACGTGCTTCATCTTCTGGCGCTGCACCGGATCGTAGTTGTTGCTGTAGGACCACTCGTGCAGGCCCATCTTCGTGCTGGTCAGCGTCATGCCGTGCGGCGGACGATCGTTGACCGGCAGGCCCTGGCAGAACTGGTGGATCGAGATCGCCGCCTGGTGGCCGTGCTCGACCGCCCAGATGATGTTGGCCGGCCCGAACGCCGCGTCGCCGCCGAAGAACACGCCCGGCCGCGTCGACATGAACGTCTTCTTGTCGACGACGGGCATGTCCCACTTCTTGTCGAAGTCCAGTCCCATGTCGCGCTCGATCCAGGGGAACGCGTTCTCCTGGCCGATCGCGAGCACCACGGAATCGCACGGCAGCGTGATGCGCCCGGCAGGATCCTGAATCAGCTTGCCGTTCTCTTCGCGCGACGTGAACTTGTCGAACTCCATTCCCGTCAGCTTGCCGTTCTCGATGATGAAGCGGACCGGCGAGAGGTTTTCGAGAATCTCGACCTGTTCTTCTTCCGCGTCCTCGAGCTCCCACGGCGACGCCTTGAAGTACTTTCGCGTCTTGCGCGAGATCACCTTCACGTCGGTGGCGCCGAGGCGCTTCGCCGAGCGGCAGCAGTCCATCGCGGTGTTGCCGACGCCGATGATCAGCACGCGCTTGCCCACCGACTCGATGTGGCCGAAGTGAATCGACTCGAGCCACTCGATGCCGATGAAGATCTGATCGGTGTCGTGACGGCCGGGCAGGTCGAGCTCCTTGCCCTTCGGCGCGCCGCTGCCGACGAACACGGCGTCGAATTCCTTCGAGTCCACGAGCTGCTTGAGGCTCGCCACCGGCGAGTCATATTTCATCGTGACGCCCATGTTCACGATGTAGCCGATCTCTTCGTCGAGCACTTGTTCGGGGAGGCGGAAGGCGGGAATGTTGATGCGCATCAGGCCGCCAGGACGCGGCCCCTTCTCGAATATGGTGCACTGGTACCCCAGCGGCATCAGGTCGTTCGCCACGGTCAGTGACGAAGGCCCCGCGCCGATGAGCGCCACCTTCTTTCCGTTCTTCGCCACAGGGATCTGCGGCAGCCGATCGGTAATGTCGTCCTTGTGATCCGCGGCGACGCGCTTCAGGCGGCAGATCGCGACGGGCTTGCCGTCGACGCGGCCGCGCCGGCACGCCGGCTCGCACGGCCGATCGCAGGTCCGGCCGAGAATTCCCGGAAAGACGTTCGACTCGCGATTGAGGATGTACGCGTCATCGAAACGCCCCTGCGCGATCATCCGGATGTATTCCGGGACGTTCGTGTGCGAGGGACAGGCCCACTGGCAGTCGACGACCTTGTGGTAGTAATTCGGGTCCGCGGTGTCTGTCCGATTCATGCTTTCCCCGAATTATATGCCGGGGAACGCGGCCTCAGGCCGGCTTGGAGGCCTCAATCAGATGGTTTCGGCCTGATTCCGTGATGAAGCCCTTCTCGAATCGTTCCTTCGTTGACCGTTCCTGCACCGTGGCCACGGCGTAGAAGTCGGCCTGCAAGCGCTGCCGTGTGAGGTCGAGGATGAAGTAGCCACGGTATCGGCCGTCGACGTAGTGCAGATGCGGCCGCGCCGCCACGTAGCCGGCGAGCTGTTTCGCGCCGTCGGGGCCGACGCCGATGTTGCTCGGCGAGCTGATCGAGGTGCCGGCGAGTTCGACGCCGAGCGATCCCTTCCCGCTCTTCTTGTCGTAGCCGTCGAACGGCCGCCGCGGCAGGTCGTAGGCCCACGAGCTGTGGATGTCGCCGGTCAGCACCGCGAGGTTGTTCACCTTCAGTTGCTCGATCATGTCGAACACGCGCTCGCGTGATGCCTGGTAGCCGTCCCACACATCGGCGTTCGGGATCGCCGTGCCCGGCGCCGCCTGGTGCGCGAACATCACCTGCTGGCCGAGCACGTTCCACGTGGTGTTGTTGCGCACTGATTCGGCGAACTCGCCGGCCAGCCAGTTCTCCTGTGCCTTGCCGAGCAGCGATCGCGACGGCGAGGCCAGCGCGGCGAGGTCCGTGCGATCGACTTCCTGATCGCGTCCGACGAGGCGCGTGTCGAGCATGAACAGCGTGGCGAGATCGCCGAAGCGGAACGTGCGATAGATGCGTGGCGTCAGCGTTTGCAGATCCTCGCGGATCGGCATCCACTCGTAATACGACTGCACGGCCGCGGCGCGGCGGATCGTCCAGTCGCCTTCGGTGGCCGGCGTGTGATTCTCGGCGCCGCCCCACCACGTGTTGTTCGCGAACTCGTGATCGTCCCAGGTGACGATGAATGGATGCCGGGCGTGGATTTCCTGCGAGTCGGGATCGGCTTTGTACTGCGCGTGCCGTTCGCGGTATTCCTGCAGCGAGATGATTTCCTTGTCCGGCGCGGGGATGCGGCCGAGCGCGGTGCCGTCGCCGTATTGCTTGTTGGGATACTCGTAGAAGTAGTCGCCGAGGTGCAGCACCGCATCGACGTCGTGATTCGCGAGGCACGAATACGCGTTGAAGTAGCCTTGCGGAAGATTCGCGCACGACACCACGCCGAGGCGGACGCGGCTGACGTTGTTGGCCGGCAGCGTCTTCGTGCGGCCGATCGGCGATTGCGCCTTGTTCGCCTGGAAGCGGTAGTAATAGATCGACCCCGGCTCGAGCCCGACCGCATCGACCTTCACCGTGAAATCGCGCGCGGCGCCGGTCTGCAGCTCGCCACGCGTCACCACCCGGGTGAATCTCTCGTCGCGCGCTAGCTCCCACGACACGCTTTGCGCCACCGCGCCCGCCGGCGGCGTCACGCGCGTCCAGAGGATCACGCGATCGGTCAGCGGATCGCCGCTCGCCACGCCGTGGCGGAAGACGGGATTGGTGACCTGCGCGAGCGCGTCGATCGATCGGACCAGCGGCAGGGCGCCGAGCGCGGCGCCACTGGCGGAAATGAATCCGCGGCGAGAAATATGTCGCATCGGGGGATATTACTTCGGTCGGGTAACTACGCTGTCCCGTACGTGGCGTGTCAGAGAAGCGTGCGCTGGCCTTTTTCGAGGTCGAGCAAAGCGCGTTTGGTGGGCAGGCCCCCACCGAATCCGGTGAGCGATCCGTTTGATCCGATCACCCGGTGGCACGGCACGATGATCGCGATCGGGTTG
>Ga0207428_10005155_pt1 | contig 12237 bp, 10 predicted proteins | sample RhiMethybrSRZTD1_FD_187600 | JGI IMG/M metagenome (GOLD analysis project Ga0207428, IMG submission 187600) | Populus rhizosphere microbial communities from Tennessee, USA - Rhizosphere MetaG P. TD hybrid SRZTD1 (SPAdes) (version 3) | ecosystem: Host-associated > Plants > Roots > Rhizosphere >... | reverse complement strand
ATTTTCCCTTCTCCGTTACAAAATATTCGACCCTTACTGGAATAACCGCATGGACCTTTCTTTCGATTAGATCATTTTCTAACATTTCTTTGAGGTGAACAGCAAGAGTTTTTGGATTAATACCTTCTATAGTTTCAAATTGGTTAATTCTTGTATGTCCCAAAATAATCATATTCCGCATGATATGGATAGTAAATTTTTTACCTATCAAGTTAAATGTACAGTTAACAGGACAGCGAGTAGTCATTGAAACCAATTTTTGCGCTTCCTTTTGGTTCATTCTAAATTTGCTCCTTGGCGCAAATATCATTCAAAATCAGGTTCACTTTCGATTTATACCCTACTTACCGATTATCACTTACCAATTTACATAATTACTTCTTTATAGTTAAGGAAGAGAGGGAAGTAAATTGAGATTTGGAAGTAAACTTGAAATTATGCCTTTCGTATTAGGAGGCCGCATCACCAAGTCTATCTTTGCCTTTGTGGCGATTGAATATGAGTTCCTTCTAACCGTTAGCGGCCAAATAAAACATGAATTGTTGAAAATGAATGACGCAAAGTTAATAGATATTGTTCATTGCAGATATACTGAAGTCGCAAAACAAGCAGCGAAAGTTTTCACACTAGATAAGCCTTTTATAAATTGCTTTAAGAAAATACACAAGCTAAGTAAACAGATCTTTAATATTATATTAGCTACCAAATTCAGCAGGTGAATAGAAACGCAACTAGAAGCTCAGAAAACCAAGAAAGCAATTTTAACTGCTCTGGCCGATCCTGAGATGGTTAGCATTATCAATTCAACAATGTACCAGTCCAAATCAGTCTATGACATCATCATGGAGACCAAGATGCCTCATACTACCGCATACAGAAAAATTAAATGGCTAGTGGAGCAAGACCTTCTCGTAATTGATAGGATTTGTATCAGTGATGAAGGAAAGAAATACAGTCTGTTTCATAGTGTCTTTAGATCGATAGTCGTAAAATATGAAAATATTAAGATAATAATAGAGGCGGAGCGAAACATCGATCCTGTTGATAGATTGACGGAAAGATTCTTCTCTCTATGAGTAGATAAGGTTAAACATATAGTTGAGTGATTAGTCTGGCAAAGCTACTTAAGGATTGAAGTAAGGCTTTCTACGATTTTATGGCCCGACCTGTAAGAATAGTAATATCTCATGAGCATAATTGAGGCAAAAAGAATCATAGAAACTAGATGTATCTGCATGCCAACATCGTGTAAATCAAAGTGGAAATCAAATGACCGAGACTCGTATAAAGTAGTCACGAATTCTCCTCCAATCCAGATCAAAATGAAGATTGAAATTTGAAATCGGAAGGAATTGGGATTATGTGAATGCCAAGCCAACCACACAAATATTCCCAGTGCCACGAATAACAAACAAAGTGTAAAATTACTCATAAGAGCCAAAACTGGAGACATCATCATACTATAATTTTCTCCTTTTTGGATCTATCCATATATATGAATGCGCCGCCAAAAATTATTAAAACAACAATAGAAATGGTTCTGAAGAGTCCCTCTCCCAATACTTCCTCACCTGCAAAGTATGCCAAATGATATAACCCGTGAATGAGAATGAAAAGTGATAACAAGACTGTAAGAATTCTAAGATTGCTCCTTAATCTTAAACTAAGGTATACGGGAACAATGGCAGCAGCAAACATGATAACACCACTAGCCAAATGAATTAGGTTTTCATCAAACAAATTAATTAATTTCTATGGATCACACTAGACATATAGATATTATGCTCAATACCATATTATGGAATTCATCATTTGGGTTCCAATAGGGGGTTCCAAAGATGGGATTTGTCTCTATGTTAATAAAAAAACTGTCATACATATCATGTAATGTATGCACATCATCTTAACAAAAAGATCTTGACATCATGCATTATAATATCGATACTGCTTATAGGTATGAGTTATTTTTCACAACTTTATCAAGTGGGCTGACTTCGATTATGTATTATAACCGTTCCTGTAGAGCGTGTGGCACTCATTTGGAACCTAGTTCAGTTTGCAATGTATGTAAAGAATACGTATGTTGGATTTGTAGCAAATGTTTCAAAGCGGATGATGTTATTCACAGACATAACTATTGTATAATACCTCGCATGGTTGCAGTGGTACCATAACAAGCTACAAGCAAGAGAAGACGAAAAAATAAGATGGTCATGTATTCCTTCCTATAGAGTAGTACCGAAAGGTAAATTTTCCATCAGATATCCTAGCTTATGAATCAAGTTCAGCCTTGACATATAGATATTTTGCCGTAATCCAAATTGGAAATCCGACATCTGGATCCCATTTCCTGGTTCCAAAGATGGGATTTATCTCTATGTTAATATAATGCCGTAATAATTATCACTCTATGGATAACCTTCATTTTAATAAAAAGATCTTGACATCATGCATTATAATATCGATACTGCTTATAGGTATGAGTTATTCTTCGCACTACCTTGTCCAATCCATATCAGCCAAGAAGAGCAGTTCAGAAGACAAAGCTAGTTCGACCTCTACGGACGCCTCTGCTTCTAATAGTAGTTCTTCTATCGCTTTAAATGCATTAGAACTGAAGAATGAAACATACAGATGGCAGAACACTAGTGAGGCAATAAATCCCACACTGCATTTGATAGCAAACACAGATTACCTTATTAAGATAAAGAATCCCACGGATACCAAGCATGAATTAATAATCGGATCAAATGGGACTGAGCTTGCGAAAAGCAATGAGATCGAACCGGATAAGAATGGAAAGTTTACCTTCAATGCTAATTCAACTGGGACACTTGAATATCATTGTGAGTATCATCCAGATACTATGAAAGGAATCATTGAGATATCTAGCCAATAAATAAATAAATAAATACAGGAAATCTGATATCAAAATAGTTCCTTTTTTCTTACAATAACCATCTCGAATAAGGGTCAAACATCTTTCTATCACTTTTCTGTAATCACTGGTTATAGTGGAATTAGAAATTCGTTCTAGATTGTCATTATGAGTTGCTTTTCAATCACTTAGGGTAGAGTGACTAACGCTTTTTACCCCTGAGTGATTCCGTTAAAGACGATATTTAATAAGTTAGCACTAGGAGCAAAAGTTAGCATTAGTTTAAATACATCAATGACGTCGATACAGTAATGGAACTACAAAAAATTGATAATACACCAAAAATGCTGATAGTATACTGCACACTTGCGGGATTGATATCAGCTCTGATAATTTCGGGACTGCTAGAAGTCATAGACTTTGCATCGGGTACACCAAGCGGAACTTTTTTTGCCGTAATAGGACTATCACTAGGTTTTAACGATCCCGCCTCAGCTCAATACATTGGATATGGATTACATGTATTAACTGGTACTGTAGCGGGTAACATATTTGGACAAATGGCACTATTCTGGCGAAAACTTATTCCATACAACATGAAGAGGGGAATATCTTTAGGGTTAATGCTCGGTATATCTTTATGGGCAGTATTGTTCGCTCCGTTAGCAACATTTGGAATTCAACCTAGATTAGATACTTTCATGATCACAGAAGCCAATACCTATGCCCACTCCATAGCAAATCACTTTGCAGGATTGTATTATTTCGTGTTGGGAGCATCATTACTATTCCATCTAGTCTATGGCGCTGTCTTTGGATTACTGGCGGGAAGAATGACAGGAGTAAAGCTCACAATGCGAAAGCTTATAGACGCCAGAATTAATGGGAATTAATCAGTTTTCCCACTTTAAATTGAAATAAGGAGAGCAAAACGACTTCGTTGAAACTGCTAATAAATGAGATGGACTCAAATGCCTTGGGACCGAACAGACTTGATATGGTTACTCATAACAGTATCGATACAAACAAGCAAAAGAAAATTAAGATCCTAGTCTCTGGGGCAAGTGGATTTATTGGTCGCAGACTTGTTAGAAGGTTGCTGATCTCACCTAGCACAACCAACTGGAGTATAAGATGTATGACAAGAAAAGCACATTCACTTTCAAGCTATTTTCAGAATGACAGAGATAATTTGGAATTTGTGCAAGCCGATGTTCAAAACTATCCTGAATTAGTAAAGGCATTAACTGGTATTGATATTGCATTTTATCTTATACACTCGATGGAAGGATCATCAAAGGAATGGAAAAAATTCGCGGAGCGTGATAGAGTTGCAGCAGAAAATTTTGCTCGAGCAGTGAATGAAGCAGGTGTATCGAGAGTTATTTATCTTGGGGGCTTAACGTATGCACCCGAGCAAGAATTATCTAAACATATGCGAAGTAGAACACAAGTAGGTGAAATTCTAAAAAAATCTAACGCTGCGGTTACAATATTTAGAGCAGCGGTCATTTTGGGGCAAGGAGGCGGATCTTTTCAAATGTTACAATATCTTGTAGAAAGGTTACCTTTGATGGTATGTCCAAAATGGGTATTGACCAAATGTCAACCCATTGCAGTTGATGATGTAGTAGAATATCTGGTCAGATCTATTGAAACGAATGAAACAAAGTCCAAAACATTTGACATCGGTGGACCGGAGATCCTCTCTTACTTGGATATGATGCGACGATATAGTAGTACTCTCAAAAAATCGATTAAAATTATTATTATTCCATTCTTAACGCCAAGACTTTCTTCTTACTGGGTTGATCTCATAACACCTGTGAAAGCATCGCTTGCACGTCCCCTTATCGACAGTCTTAGACATGAGGCAATAGTAAAAGACAATTCTATTGCAGACATCATACCACTTCGTCTAAAGAACTTTGAAAACTCAATTAAAATAGCAAGGAATGAGCAAACTGAAAATGAGAGGGTAATCAAAAAAGAGCGAACATCTTCATGTTTGAATAAACGAATTTTATTTACCTCTACTATCGCCCTAGCAATTATAGGATTTACGTACTACTTGTTAGATGTCAGAATAGAAATTTTTCAGCCCATTTGGGTGGTATTGGCAGGCCTTTGGTATTTTGGTATAGCTTTTTCAATATTCTTTATACATAAAGGTGCTAGACTAGGGTCGATAATAGCTGGGATTCTTGGATGGATTACATTGACATTTTGGCTCCTTGATAATTTCTATCTAATATTTGGGACATCAATTCTTGCATCGCCGCCAGGATATATCATGACAATTCGAAATTGCATAGGAGCAGCAATAGCGGGTTTGGTTGTTTCCTCATCCCACAATTTGTTTCACAAGATACGAATTCACTGTCTTTAAGTCTTGAAAATGTTTAAACATGGAAAAGTCATTCGCTTACGAACACCACAAATTCACTTAAATCGATTACCTATTGCGTTCTTTGTTAGGGGATCAAGTGTACTAGATTGGTATTTATCAGAGATAAAAAAGTAAAAGGACATTCATATGCTTATCTTGTAAGGAACGTATGGGATAGCAAGAATGGAAGGGTAAAACAAGATATTGTTAAATATTTGGGTAGATCTTCTAAAGTAGCACTTGAGGATATCCCAAAAGAGTTTCAAAAGGACCCAAACGTAGTTACGTTTATTGCCTGTCATTCTTCGGATACAGAAAAAATGGAATTTACCATGAAAGAAAAAATGCTGGAGCTCCTCATAAGAAATGATACCAATTCTCTACTTGATATATTTGAAAGATACTCTCAATTTTATGGACTTCTTAAGTTCTACGAAAGATTGCTTGCCCCTGTGATGTACTTGGTGGGAGAGTTGTGGAAGGCGGGTAAACTGGATGTCGCCACTGAACATGTCTGTAGTAATGCTGCGCATACACTTGTAAAAATAATAAATGAAAGGGGCTCAAGGAATCCTGTAGCGAACAGAAAAGCTCTCAAGATTTTGATATGCACACCTGAGGGCGAATATCATAGTTTAGGATGTATGGTAATCGAATCTTTTCTAAGAAGCAAAGGACATTCCGTCTCCAACATTGCACCTTCTGTTCCTTCTGACGCAATCATAGCTTTTGCAGATAAATTTAATCCTGATTTGATAATGATCTCAATAACTTTAGGCGACAATATTGGTGCCGCAAATAAATTGATAAATAAAATATTGGAGTCAAGGATAAGTGTTCCTCCTATACTAGTTGGTGGTATTGGAATTGAATCAATAACGATAAAAAGCCAAAACGATAAACTCAAAAAAGTAAAATTTTTGAAAGGGATAAAGTTAAGCGGTATTCTTCCCAGTATCATAGAAATTACAAAAGGCGGGCCAAAAGTTAGTGAAACAATTAAAAAATGATTTTCACAGGTGCAGATGCTATTTTTAGTGGTCTTGTTTCAGGAATAGTAGCTACAGCGATAATGACAGCGACCGAAATCCAATCATGGAGAAAATGGGGATTGCTGGGAGTATTTGAATGGCATGAAAATCAAGTACTTTCCACTAGATTTTTTCATATTCCTCGGGAGAAACTTAGTTTCAAATATATTTTCTTTCTGCATTTCCTAAATGGATCATTGGCAGGTATCGCGTTTCCATTGATACTATCAATTCTTGACGTTTCTATTACATGGGATTATATCCTTGTGCCATCTGTGGCGTATGGATTTATGCTTTGGATTGTCACACTTGTACCGATACACAAGCCAATAACGGGATATTCTGTATGGAATCATCAGTTAGGTCATTTACCTTCAATTGCCAGTCTTTTTGGTCATTTGATATATGGATTAGTATTAGGTATAGTAATAATGCTAATCTACTAACCTCTCAAATTGGTGAAATAATAAAGATATGAGAATCTGGGACATTCCTGCAAGGAAATTATGCGCGAAACATCTTCTAGGTGAGCATTGTGAATTACATGGGCTGTGGAATATTTTGACACAAAATAAATCTGGTTATTCCAGACACCCTGAAACCCTAAGATGGAAGGGGAAATTGGCAGCACTATATCTCAGGCATGAGGAGCTTGTAGTCGAAATGAAGAAAAGGAATTATCAACACAAAAGCGATTTAAATAAGGTATTTGCTACTGGCCGGTCAATTCAGGAAAAGTTTGTAGATTCATATGATGGACAGCTAGAGATACTAAAGGACAAAGGATGTAAGTGCAAAATTACCTGAAGCTAGACAGAATAAAAAGTATCTTCAATAATATACAAGTATGTTACTAATGATGATAACAATAATTCGGGTTCGGTGGGATTCGGACAGTGCATGTAGTAGGTTCCTGAGTCCTTCCATCAATACGATTTATTGCGGTTCCAAATCTGAAATTCATTACTGAATACCCATTAGAGTTTCTGTGGAGTAGTTAATATTTTTCCGAATAGCTGCGACTCTGACATCTTTATATGACCTTCCACCATGTTGCCAAATGGAAGAATGGTATCGATTACGGGCTTTATCTTTCCCTTACTCACCCATCGTATTACTTCTTCTAATCCAGCTTTGGTTCCCTGCGTTGCACCCAATAAATTGATGCCTTTGAAAAACAGATACCTCAGATCAATTGTTGAATCGTATCCAGTAGTAGCGCCCGTTGATACAAGCGTGCCTCCCATCTTCAACAGGCTCAGCTCTTGTGGAAAAGTAGTTTTGCCAATATGCTCAAAAACAATGTCCACACCTTCTTTGTTAGTTATTTCACGCACTTTCCGGTACCAACCAGATTCACGATGATTTACTACGTAGTCTGCTCCAAGCTCTAGGCACTTGTTCATTTTGTCTTTATTTCCAGCGGTAGCAATAACAGGACAGTTAAATAAATTGGCAATCTGTATGCCAGCAATTCCCATGCCACTCCCTCCGCCCATTATTAGGACTGTCTGTCCCGGTCGTATCTTGGCTCTGGTAACAAGCATATGCCATGCGGTCATGCCGACCATCGAAATTGCTGCTGCGTCATTGAACGATACATTGTCTCGTAGCTTGACTACATTCGCAGCTGGCAATTGAGTATACTGTGCAAAACCCCCCCAGAGTGGCCCTGTCTGGAAACCCCAGACTTTCCTACTGGAACAGTCATATTCCCTTCCGGATGTACATTCGTAGCATACCCTGCAAGTCAGGTTTGGATGCACAACCACTCTGTCTCCAATCTTAATATTTGCGGATACATTTTCTCCTATTTCCACGACTGTTCCGGCTGCGTCGCTTCCTGATATGTGAGGCATTGGAATTTTGATTGGTTTACCCCATATACCCCAGAGGTCATTGTAATTATATGACGCCGCTTCCACTTTAATCAGCACTTCGCTGGATTTTGGCTTTGGCGTATCAATATCCTCAATTTTTACTACCTTTCTAGGATCATCATTATGTTCTCTGTACACAGCTGCTTTCAAGTATGTTCACCACCATCTTTGTCATGGACATCCATTTATTCATAATGGCACAAATGTAAAGTATAATACACCAATGACAGGGTAATGGTTTTAGCCTTGCATTTGTTTACTAATGTTGATAACAGTAATTCGGATTCGATGGGAATCATACGGAATTTCATACTACTTAATTATTACATATCTGATAATGAAAATCTGTAAACCATGTCACTAGTGATATTTTTGAAAGATCTTGACTTCTGCGACTTAGAAGGCCATTTCTATCAATATTGACCCCGTTCATAAAGTCGCAAGAAAATGCAGTGACCAAAATCTGCAGGTTCATTCTGAGCGAATAAAAGTGGAAGAATGCACTGGTTACTGGAATGGATTTGCTTCCAATGTCTAATTCTTAATACGCTTACGAAAAGGAATATTATCCGGTATAGTTATCACTTTTTCGCCTTTTTCCTCATCAGGTATTAGCGCATTATTAATACGCTTACGAAAAGGAATATTATCCGGTATAGTTATCACTTTTTCGCCTTCTTCTTCGTTGGCTTCTAATACATTTGGTATCAAATAATCTCTATCGTCTTCATACTTTTCACTGAATGACTCGTCTACAAAACTTTCAATTACTTCACCTTTTTCTTTGTCAGGTTTTAGCACCTTTTTTTGAATCTTGCGAGAGTTCTCTGCTTGCCATTTATCATATTCATCTTGCTTCCTTTTTAGCTCTGAATGGTCTTCAGATACAATTCGCTCGCCTTTCTTATTATTTAGTATTAAAACATCACCGTACAGTCCGATATGAGGAAATGATGTGGTCTTTATTCCCATGTCTTTTTGTACTGCTTGTATAGCTTTAGCATATTTTTCCATCGTTTCAATATTTCGATCATAATCTCTTGCTTTATGATATGCAAACCACATTTTTTTAAGGATGTTAAAACACTGAGAGATTGAATAACCAGAGGGACACATTAATTGTTGCTGTTCTTTACGTGAATACAGCTCCAAGAGCCCAAATCTATTTGACAATATTGTCTTCTTCTCTAGGCCTCTTTTTTGTGGTTTATACGGTTTATTACAATCTATCCATTTTTTGTTCTTTAGTAGATATACGCTAATAGTACCATCTTTCTTTGTATATTTTTGTTTCATTGGGTAAATCCTCCACGGCATTGATTATAATACTAAAGTGTTCTTGCTATCGGATAAATGTTTCGTTACCTTATTGAGTATTCTAGGTTCAATTCGCATGAGACCACTTCAAGTTTGAATATCATGCTTTCATTTGGATGCGTTTTTGAGATCTATTTTATGTAATACCGTGCCTTTTGAAATTAAACGCATAGAGCTTGTACTCGTTTCTTCTTTTTGAGTATGAGTTTCAAAGTGCAGTTAAAAGCCCAAGGGTCTTGTCAATCTTTTATTTTCACTAGGGATAAATAAAGTTGTAAGTGAGTATATTAAAAAGAACTTGTACATTGTAGACGATGAAAATAGGATTAATATCCGATACTCATGATAATATTCAGAATATACGGAGAGCCGTCAGAGAATTTAATGATAATCATGTTGATCTTGTAATCCATGCAGGCGATTTTGTAAGTCCCATCGCTGTTGAATCTCTCGCAGGTGTCAAACTTGTTGGGGTATTGGGAAACAATGACACAGATCTTCCAGGACTAACATCAACTTTTAACAAAATACATGGAGAACTGAAAGGAGAGATTTTTGAAACAGTATACGATGGAATGAACTTTGCTGTTTATCATGGCACTAGCCTTGCAAAAAAAGAACAGTTAATCAAATCTGGAAAGTATGATGTTTTTATTTATGGACACACGCATAGGAAAGATAATAGAAGTATTGGAACTACAAGAGTTATCAATCCAGGCACCGCTAAAGGATGGATTTTTGGATTTTTCGCGACTATAGCTGTATTTGATACCTCTAGTAGAAACTTAGAGTTTATCAATATATGATATCTTCATATACAATCATAGAATTGCGGGTTCGATGGGATTCGGACATGTCATGTATTCGGGTTCTGACAACTTGGTCTTTAATATTTTGTCGTTCATAGACATACGACTGCATAGTGATTGGTGGGCTATTATCTCAATTTAGCAATTGTCCTTCCTTCCTCCCACCAGTTTGGTTTATACCACTAATATTTCAAAATTGAAATTAAAATTGGCGAGAACAGATCTATATTCCATGGGCAATTAAAAATAAAAAAAGTGATAACTTATCCTAGTGAAAGAGCAAATAGATCCTCAACTTCAGCGCTATCATTTATGTCCGCACTATCCTGTGTCCAGAACTGGTCTGCATGTACTAATGTAGCTGATAGACCTGATAAAGAACCGTAAATTACTTCAACAGCACCCGCATTACCTATAGAGCCCAGATCTTCAAATGGTACTCCTACAGCCAAGTCGTCTTTACCATCAGCGTTGAAGTCACCTATAGCTAAAGTATAGCCAAACAGATCGCCATCTTCAGCTTGATTATCTATATTCGTACTATCTTGTGTCCAGAACTGGTCTGCATGTGCTAATGTAGCCGATAAACCTGATGAAGAGCCATATATTACTTGTACTCCTCCAGGAGAACCTGAATCTTCATGTGGTACCCCGATAGCCAAGTCGTCTTTACCATCAGCATTAAAATCACCTGCCGTGAGTGAAGTGCCAAATTGATCGCTACCTTCAGCTTGATTATCTATATCCGCACTATCCTGTGTCCAGAACTGGTCTGCATGTGCTAATGTAGCTGATAAGCCTGATGAGGAGCCGTATATTACCTCAACACCACCCGCGATAAGAATAGAACCAAGGCCTTCATGTGGTACCCCGATAGCCAAGTCGTCTTTACCATCAGCATTAAAATCACCTGCCGTGAGTGAAGTGCCAAATTGATCGCTACCTTCAGCTTGATTATCTATATCCGCACTATCCTGTGTCCAGAACTGGTCTGCATGTGCTAGTGTTGCTGATAAACCAACTGCAGAGAAGCCGTATATTACCTCAACACCACCAGCGTGAGAAATAGAACCAAGGCCTTCAAGTCGTACGCCGATAGCCAAGTCGTCTTTACCATCAGCATTAAAATCACCTGCCGTGAGTGAAGAACCAAATTGATCGCCAGTTTCAGCTTGATTATCTATATTCGTAGTATCCTGGGTCCAGAACTCGTCTGCATGTATAAATGTAGCCGATAAGCCTGATGAGGAACCGTATATTACCTCAACACCACCCGCTTCATGAATAGAACCAAGACCTTCAAATGGTACGCCGATTGCCAAGTCGTCTTTACCATCAGCATTAAAATCACCTGCTGTGAGTGAAGAACCAAATTGATCGCCACCTTCAGCGCTATCTTCTACATCTGCACTATTCTGTGTCCAGAACTGATCTGCATGTACTAAAAAAGTCGATAAGCCTGCTGAGGAACCATATATCACTTCAACACCACCCGAGTTAACAACAGTACCTGAATCTTCTTGTGATACCCCGATAGCCAAATCATCAAATCCATCACCGTTGAAGTCACCTATAGCTAAAGAGCGACCGAACTGATCACCTGTTTCAGCTTGATTTTCTATATCCGCACTATCCTGTGTCCAGAACTGGTCTGCATGTGCTAATGTAGCCGACAGGCCATTTGAAGAACCGTAAATTACTGCAACAGCACCCGCATCAGCATTAAAAATAGAACCTAGATCTTCACCTGGTACCCCAATAGCCAAATCATCAAATCCATCACCATTAAAGTCACCGTAAACCTCGTTGCTTGATTCAGCTTGAGCACTTTGCGAAGATGAAGTTAAGCTTGATTCGGTACTTGATGTTTTTTCAAGTGATAGAATATTCGTCTTTACTTTCTTATTATTATCGCCAATAGAACCAAATGGAT
>Ga0207428_10005154_pt1 | contig 12237 bp, 15 predicted proteins | sample RhiMethybrSRZTD1_FD_187600 | JGI IMG/M metagenome (GOLD analysis project Ga0207428, IMG submission 187600) | Populus rhizosphere microbial communities from Tennessee, USA - Rhizosphere MetaG P. TD hybrid SRZTD1 (SPAdes) (version 3) | ecosystem: Host-associated > Plants > Roots > Rhizosphere >... | reverse complement strand
ATGGATTGGTGACCGCCACCGAGGGCGGCGTCATCGACTACTCGCGGATCTATCAGGACATCACGACCAAGATCGTCCCGCGTTTCCCGTCCCTGAAACAAACGACGCTCGGCTACGATCCCGCGTTCGCGACGGACCTGGCTACGCAACTCCGGGATCGGGCGCATCTGAACGTGGCGGAGATTCCGCAGAACTACGCGCATCTGTCCGAACCGTCGCAAGTCTTTGAAGCGTTGGTGAAGGCGGGACGCGTCTCGCATGGCGGCCATCGCGTGCTCCGTCATCACGTTGAAAACGTGGCGATCAAAACGGACGACGCCCGGCGGATCCGTCCCGTCCGGCCGAAGAAAGCGGGGAAACGGATCGATGGCGTGGTGGCCGCGATCATGGCCCTGAAGATGCTCGCCGCCAGTCCGTCCACGCCGAATTATCGGATCTACGTCTTCGGAGGTCCGACGTGATCTCGCGGGATTCGATGTTCATCCTCGATGCGTCCGCGCCGGCGAAATCGCGCCGAGGCGGGCGTCCGAAGATCGCGGAACCTCGGATCCCGGTGTCCTCGCGCGTCACCGCCGCCGACTATGACCGGATCGCCGCCGCCGCCCGGGCGCAGGGCGTGACGGTGGCCGCGTTCGTCCGCGCCACGCTCCGCTCGGCGCTCCGGCCGGTTCGATGAAGGGAGTTCGTTTATGGCCTCACCCGTTGACCTTGAGGATCGTCCGTCCGTCCAGTGTTCCACGTGTAACGGGACCGGGATTGATCGCGCCCGGGCCGCCGTCTATCTCGTCTCCCGGCAGCCGGGTGATGAGGAAACGCGAGCGGCCGCGATTCGCTGTACGGCTTGCGGCGGTAGCGGGCGGCTGCCTGCGGCTAGTCCCGTCTCCGCGCACCTGACGCGCGATTGACGGCGTTTTCGTATTGATCAACCGGCCAAATCGCGCCGGCTGCCTATCGTCTGTCCGTGCTTCATCGGGCGTACAGCGTCCTGAACGTGAAGACGGTCGATCCAGAACGGCGGACGCTGGAAGGCATCGCGACCACGCCGACGATGGATCGGATCGGGGACGTGGTCGAGCCGCTCGGGGCCACGTTCGCGCCCTCGCTGCCGCTCCTCCTGTTCCACGATACCCGGCTCCCCGTGGGCTCCGTGACGTTCCAGACGCCCACGAAGGACGGGATCGGCTTCCGCGCCACGCTTCCCGTCACCGCCGGGATTTCCACGCGTCTCCGGGAACGGATTGACGAAGCGTGGGACTCGGTCAAAGCCGGCCTGATACGCGGCGTCTCGATTGGGTTCCGTCCGCTTCAGGACGGGATCGAGATCCTGAAATCCGGCGGACTCCGCTTCACGAAAACCGAAATTTTGGAACTCTCCCTGGTGGCTATTCCCGCCAACGCTGACGCGCGGATCGAAACGATTAAAGCCGTAGACGCCCCGCATCTTCAGAGGAGTACAGGGATGAAATCCCAAACGACGTTAGAACAGATTCAGGGATTCACCGGGATGCGGACGGCCAAGGCCGCACGCATGGCCGAACTGATGAACGCGGCCGGCGAAGCGGGCGTCACGTTGGACGAGACGCAGACGGCCGAATACGACGCGCTCCAGACGGACGTGGACAGTCTCGACAAGCACATCGGCCGGCTCAATACCCTGGAGGCGATCAATCGGGCGGCGGCGGTCCCGGCGGCGGGATCGTCGGCGGCGGCGGCGGCGGCCTCGCGGAGCGCCGGCGCGGAATCGCCCGTCTCGCGGATCTATCTCCGGGACAATCTGCCGCCGGGGATTGAATTCGCTCGCGCGGTCCTCTGCAAACTGGTCGCGTTCCAGAATCAGTTTTCGATCTCGCCGCTGGCGGTCGCCAAGGCGCGGTATCCCGATAATCATCGGATCCACCAGTATCTGGAGCGGGCGGCGGTCCCGGCCGGGACGACCACTGATCCGACGTGGGCCGGCAATCTCACCGATCCGACGAATCTCTCGGCGGAATTCCTCGCGTGGCTCCGACCGCAGACGGTACTCGGCCAATTCGGCCAGGGCGGGATCCCCCCGCTCCGGCGCGTCCCGTTCAATGTCGCCGTCGCGGGCCAGACCTCTGGCGGTCTGGGCTACTGGGTCGGGGAGGGCAAGGCGAAGCCGCTGACCAAGTTCACGTTTGATCGGCAGACGTTGGGTTTCTCGAAAGTGGCGGCGATCTCCGTCATCACCGAGGAGCTCGCGCGGTTCTCCTCACCGTCCGCCGAGGCGCTCGTCCGCGATGGACTCCGCGATGCGCTGGTGGAGCGTCTCGATATCGATTTCGTGGATCCCGCTCACGCCGCCGTCGCGAATCTGACGCCGGCCTCGATCACGAACGGCGTGACGCCGCTCGCGAGCAGCGGGACCACGGCGGACGACATCCGGGAGGATCTCAAGACCCTGATGGGCGCGTTCGTCGGATCGAACCAGAACGTTGCGAATCTGGTACTGCTGATGCCGAACACGGTCGCGCTCTCGCTCGGGATGATGCGGAACAGTCTCGGTCAGCCGGAGTTCCCGAATATCGGGATGACCGGCGGATCCATCGAGGGCCTCCCCGTCATCGTCTCGCAATACGTCCATACCACGGCGGCCGGCGACATGCTGATCGCCGCGAACGCGCAATCCATCGGCCTCGCGGACGATGACGCGGTCAGCGTGGAAGCCAGTCGCGAGGCCTCACTGGAAATGAGTGACGCGCCCACGGGATCGTCGGGCGTTCCCACGGCCGTCTCGCTCGTCTCGATGTGGCAGACGAACAGCATCGCGCTGAAGGCGGAACGGTTCGTGAACTGGAAGAAACTCCGGGCGGGCGCGGTCCAGTACATGGATCACATTACATGGGGCGGCAGCACGGGATCGTAACCGTCGTGGGAATCGTCAAGGTGCGGGCGGTGATGGATTTCCCCTACGCGGGTCATCTGATCCACGCGGGGGAATTCGTCAGTATGCCGGCGCTCGATGCGGCGGCGGCCAAACAAGCCGGGTGGATCTCCCTGACGCGGCCGCCACGGACGCCGCCGCCGGCGTCACCGGAATCAGAGAAATCGCGGCGGCGGTATCGCCGGCGCGATCTTGAGGCCGAACGATAGAGGGACGGATGGCGTGGTGGAAAGCGATCCGACTCCGTGCACTGGCCCGGACGCGAACGACGGGAAACGGATTGACCGTCGTCCCGTCCGCGCGATCCAGTCTGGGCGGCGGCGGTTGGTGGCCCGTCGTGCGGGAATCCTATCCGGGCGCGTGGCAGCAGAATGTCACCGTCCAGACGGAGACGGTGCTCGCCCACGCGGCCGTCTACGCGTGCGTCACGCTCATCGCCAGCGATATCGGGAAACTCCGCGTGAAATTGGTCGCACAGGACCAATACGGGATCTGGCACGAAACGAGTAACAGCGCCCACTCGCCCGTCCTCCGGAAACCGAATCGCTATCAGACGCGGATCAAATTCTATGAACAGTGGATCGTCTCGAAACTGATCCACGGGAATGCGTACGCGATCAAGCAACGCGATCAGCGCGGCGTGGTCACGGCGCTCTATCTTCTCGATCCGACGTGTGTCGCGCCGCTCGTCGCGCCCGATGGCGGCGTCTACTACAAGATCGGGCCGGATCTCCTCGCGCAGGTGGAGACGGCCGTGGTGGTCCCGGCCGCCGAGATCATTCACGACGTGATGATCCCGCTCTATCACCCGCTGGTCGGCGTCTCCCCGATTTACGCCTGCGGGATCAGCGCGATTCAGGGACTCACGATTCAGAACAACCAGACGAAACTGTTTACCAATCGCGCCATCCCGAGCGGCATCGTCACCGCGCCCGGACATATCTCGCAGGAACTGGCGGACGAACTCAAACTGCGATGGCAGGAAGCGTATAGCGGCGAGAACTTCGGGAAGGTCGCCGTCCTGGGTGACGGACTGACTTACGAAAAAATGTCGGTCAGCGCGTCCGATTCGCAAATGATCGAGCAACTGAAGTGGACCGCCGAGAACGCGTGCACCGCGTTCCACGTGCCGCCCTATCTCATCGGGATCGGTCCGGTCCCGGCGAACAGTAATCCGGAGACGCTCCAGATCCAGTACTACAGTCAGTGTCTCCAGAATCTGATCGAGTGCATCGAGGTCTTGTTAGACGAAGGCCTCGGCATGACGACCAACGACGCCGGCCAGCCCATCGGGACGGAATTGGATCTCGATGATCTGATGCGGATGGATACCGCCTCGAAAGTGAAGGCGTCCGCCGACGCGATCAAGGGCGGCGGGATGGCCCCGAACGAAGCGCGAGCCCGCTATCTGGATCTCGGGCCCGTCAGCGGCGGCGAATCGCCGTACCTCCAGCAACAAAATTTCTCGCTCGCCGCCCTCGCCAAGCGGGACGCGAAGGCGGATCCGTTCGCGAAGACGCCGCCGCCGACGCCCGATCCGCCGCCGGGATCCGAGACGAACGCGGACGAAGACGACGCGGACGCGGACGAGACGCCCGAACGGGCGGCCGCCGGCGTCGGCGTCTGGCTGACGCGATATTTCGCCCATCTGAACGGAGACGAACGTGCCTAAACACGCCCTGATCACGGTCGATCCGGATCTGCCCTTCGGTCAGGAAGTGATCGAGGGATCGCATCAGGATGCCGGCCTCGATGGCCGGCCGTATCTCGCGCTCACCGCGCCCGATGGCCGCGTCCTCAAGGCCGATGAGAGCGATGGGACGCTGGCGTGGAATCCCGCCGGCTCCGCGCCGGGCGCGTGGGAACGATTCATCGCGGTGCCGGGCGCATACGTGATCTTCCGTGATCACTACGTCGGTCTGATTCCTCGGGGGGGCCCGTGGGAACAGACCTGACGCGTTGGCTGATCGCGCAGGACGCGCCCACGTCGGCCGTCGTCCGTCCGGCGGTGACGCCGCTCTCGATCTCCGGCGTCGGGATCTATCAGGCCGGGACGATCTGGAAGTATCGCGCGGTGACCGCGTTCAGAGGTCCGGAGCTCTACGCGCGAGGCGAACGCGGCTGGATCGGGGATTACTACGCGCGATGTCTGGACGTGGGCGCGAACACCGTCCGCTGGTTTTTGATGTGGAACAATACCGGCTATTCCCCCCACGCGTCCGCGTTCAAAGCCGATTACTACGAAGACCTCGAGGACGCGCTTCTCGATCTGAAGGCGCTCGGCCTCTACGCCCACGTCGTGATCTTTTGCGATCAGGTGCCGGGCTCCGCCGTCTGGATGCAAACGACGGACGGCCGTCACGATGAGGCGGCGCAACTCGATCATCTGCGACGGGTGGTCGCCATCGCGAAGCGGACGGGGAATGTCCTCCTCGAAATCAATAACGAAGATTTTAAAAACGGGGAACTGAGCGCCCGTTTCGATCCGGCGGAATTTGCCGGAACGCTGGCCACGCGCAGTTCATGGCCGGAAACCGCGCCGCCGTCCGATCCGCAAATCTGCGGGACGTGGTTGCAGTGGAGCACGAAACATCTGGAACGGACGTTCGACTGGGCCCGGAAGGGCAAAGTCCTCTACGAGATTTCTTTCGAGGGACTCGGCGCGTTTCCGCCAGCGCGGATCCCGGCGATCTCCGGGGAACCGCAGCGGATTGGCGATGGGACCTCGCCGCGCTGCCACGCGGATAACGCCGCGTGTTGCGAAATCATGGGCGCGGGGACGTGTCTGCACGGTGGCTTCTCCTCCATCGATCCGAGTCACGATTCCGATTTCCAGAATTGCCGCTGGACCGGGAGTCCGAACGCGCTCGCGTGTGCGGACGCGGTGGGCGCGGTCTGGAAATCGTCCGTCCTGGATCCGCGTTGCGGGATCACCGAATCACTGGTGCGCGGGACGGAATTCGATGACGGCCCGTGTCCTGTCCATCATCGAGATCGGTATAACACCGATTCCCCGCACAACGAACCGGACACGGGCGCGAATCGAACGTACTTCAAGGTCTTTGAGAACGGAACGCGGTTCTTTGGACTCTCCGTGGATCCCGCGCCGCAGTGGCCCGGTTATCAAACGCGGGACGCGACGATTGTCAATCGCGGCGGATGGGACGGGGATGGCCATGGCGGGAATCTGTTGGAGTGCCGACGATGACGCCCACCGTGGAAAAACTACTGGAAGAAATGGCGCCGGTGATCGAGCGCCTTGTGGTGTCGCAAGTGGAACGCGTGGTCCGGCAGACGTTGGCCGCGATTGTGCCGCGCGATGGACGCGATGGATTACCCGGCGTGCCGGGGCCGCCGGGTGAACGCGGACCGCAGGGAGAGGCGGGCCCGCGTGGGGAACCGGGCGCATCGGGACTCGCTGGGTCCACCGGTGCGCCCGGTGCGCCTGGCATACCGGGCGAGAAGGGCGATCCGGGACGCGACGGGACGCTGGAAGGCGTGACGTTTACGCGTGAGGGTCGGACGATTGTCGTCCGGAGCGCGAGCGGCGGTGAACTCGGTCGATGGACGACGGCGGAGGTCCTAGATCGCGGGCACTATCGCGCCGGCGAGACGTATCAGGCGGGCGACGGTGTGTCCTACGCGGGATCGTTCTGGATCGCGCAGGCGGAGACAGACGCCCGGCCCATCGAGACGAATGCGCTCTGGCGGCTGGCGGTCAAGCGCGGCGAACCGGGGAAGATCGGCCCGGCGGGACCGCGTGGCCCGGCCGGCGAACGCGGGACGCAGGGTCTGCCGGGCGGGCGGTATTGAACCGATGGCGACCCAACTGATTCCCTACGCCGCCGCCAAACGTCACCTCCGGCTCCCTGACGACCACGAACAGACGGACGTAGAGGAGAAGGTCCAGCAGGCGACCGCGTTGGTCCTGACGCATCTGGACCGGGTGGACAACGAGTGGACGGACGCCACCGATCCGGCGGTGGATCTGGAGTTCGCCATCGTCCAAGCCGCGATCCTGGAGACGCTCGGGGATCTCTGGACAATCCGGGAACCGGGCGACGAACGTCGGCCAGAGAACGAAACGGCCGGCGCGTTCCTCCGACCGAACGTCCGGCGCAAACTCCACGCCCTCCGGAGGCCGTCCCTTGCCTAAGCCCATCGCGCGGCGCTGGCCGGACGCCACGCTGGTCTGCGTGGCCAGCGGGCCGACGCTCACGCTCGGAGAGCTCCTCCAGATACGCGGCGTCTTCCCCGTGGTGGCCGTGAACGACGCGATCCGATGGATCCCGTGGGCGGAGGTCCTCTATTCGTCGGATCGGCCGTGGTGGCGGTTCTACGGCGGCGTCCCGGATTTCCGAGGACAGAAAGTCGGCGTCGGTTGGAAGATCGGGGACGCCTCTCCGATTCCCGGCGCGGACGATGTCCACGTCCTGACCCACACCGGCACGACGGGACTGGAGACGAATCCCACGGGCCTCCGGACGGGCGGTCACTCCGGGTACGCCGCGATCAATCTGGCCGTCCATCTGGGCGCTCGGCAGATCGTCTTGCTGGGTTACTCGGGGGGGAAGGTGGGCGGCCAGTCGCACTTCTTCGGACGCCATCCGTCCGGACTGACCGAGAGTAGCGAAGCGAACTACGCGTTGTTCCGTCGCGCGTATGACACGCTCGCGCCCGAACTGACCGCCGCCGGCGTCCACGTCGTCAACGCCACCCGTCAGACGTTGATTGACGCCTTCCCTCGCGCGGACTTGGCCGCGCTGGTCGGCGTCCAGGGGGCGTCATGCTGACCGTCGTCTGTTGGCGGTGGCGGGCTCCGTGGCGCTATCGATCCCACTACGCCCCGGAGACGGTCCACGCGCTCCGGCGGATGGTCGCCCGGCACTATCCGACGCCGCATCGGTTCGTCTGCGTGACGGACGATCCCGTGGGGCTGGAGGACATCGAGACGATCCCGATCTGGTCGGACGGGATTTCGATCAGACCGCCGGAGGGACGGAACTGGCCGTCCTGCTACGTCCGGCTCCGCGCGTTCGCCGCCGAGGCCCGGACGTGGTTCGGGGATCGTTACGTCTCGCTCGATCTCGATACCGTCATCACGGGCGATCTGACGCCGCTGTTTGATCGGGACGAAGACTTCGTCATCTGGAACGAAACCGACTGGCCCGAGACGCAATTTTACAACGCGTCTCTCTGGCTCCATACGCCGGGGACGCGCGAACAGGTCTGGACGACGTTCGATCCGGCGCGATCCCCGCGTGAAGCGTATCGCGCCGGCTGTCGCGGCGGCGATCAGGCGTGGATCAGTTACGTCCTCGGACCGGGTCAGCCCGTCTTCACGCCGGCCGATGGCGTCCTGTCCTATCGTCGTCATATCGAATTGACGGACGGCCGTCTCCCGCCACACGCGCGGGTGATCAACTTTCACGGCGTGGTCGATCCCTGGAGTCCGGCCGCGCAACAACTCGATTGGGTCCGGGAGCACTACGGGATCGTGGAGACGGCGGCCACACGTCAGGCCGACCGTCCGCCCGTCCGTCTGGCGACGGAGGCGCATCGCCGATGAGATTCCGTCAATCGTCCGGCGCAGCGGGCGCGGGCTCGCGGGATAAGTGGGTGACGATCCAATCCCGTCCCGACGATTCCGAATCGGACACCGGGTTCCCCGTGGATGGTCCGTGGACGGATCTGGCGCAAGTGGCGATGACGCGCGAGGACCTCGAGGCGGACGAGATCGAGCGGACCGCGCAACAGATCGCGATCAGTACCACGCGATGGGAAATGCCCTATCGGATCGATATGGATCCCGAACGCGTGGACGTGCCGAAACTCCGGCGACTCCTCTACTACGGACGCACCTACGACATCGTCTCCGCGATTCCCATCGGGCGGGCTCGCGCGATTGCGTTGGTCACCGAAGCCCACGCGAAGACGCCCACGGAGACGACGGCGTGAGACTCGGCCTGACGGTGAGCGGCGGCGAGGTCCTCGCGGCGAATCTCCGCCGACTCGGGGACGCCGTCCGGAGACGCGCGTTGCTCGGCGTCCTCCGGGCGGCCGCCGAACCGATTCGCGGCCGGGCGGCGGAACTCGCGCCGCTGGATCCGGCCACGCCCATCGATCTCAAAGAATCGATGGTGATCAGTGCGGCGACCAAGATCGGATCGGTCGCCGGCGGCGCGTGGGATGCCGCCGATCCGTTTCAGGCGGCGGTCGCTGTCGGACCAGCGCGGAACATCTTTTACGGGATCTATCAGGAATACGGGACGGTCCGCCACAGCGCCCAGCCGTTCCTCCGGCCGGCGTTTGATTACGGCACGGATCGATCCCTCGCGATTCTCCGCGACGGCCTGTGGCGTCTCCTGGAGGACGCCAACGCGGGCCGGGGTGCGTTCGCGCCAGAGGAGGAGGCCACCGCATGATGCCGCTCCTCTCCGCGATCCGGGAACGGCTCCTGTCGCTGCCGGCGGTGACGACGTGGGTGGACGGGCGGATCTATACCCTGCGATTCCCGCAGAGTCTGAACGCGCCCGCGATCCGGCTTCTCGAAATCTCGCATATCTCCGCGATGCAGTTACGCGGGGATGTCGCGCTCCGTCGCGTCCGCGTCCAGATCGATACCGTGGAAGCCGAACATCACGGCGATCCCTACGCGAACGCCCACGCGATTGCTGACGCCGTCCGGGGCGATCTGACCAGCGGATCGGCGTCCGGCCTCTCCGGATTTCAGGGCGATCTGTCCGGGATTCCCATCGCGGCGATTCACGCGGTGGAACAACGCGAACGCTACGACGCCGAGACACATCTGGTCCGCGTGGAACAGGACTTCGTGATCTGGTTTGAAAGTGGAGGGGCTCATGTCTGACGTATCCAACACGTACTATCCCGGTGAGGCGTTCACCGGTTACGGGGTCCAGTTACTGGTGGGCCAGGGCGGCGCGTCTCCGGAGACGTTCGCCGCCATCGCGGATCTGGAATCGATCACGCCGGGAGAAATGAGCACGAACGTGATCGAGAAGACGCACCTCCGGAGTCCGGAAGCCCATCGCGAGAAACTCGCCGGGCTCCGGGATTCCGGCGCGTTCGCGTTGGCCGGGAACTGGCGACCCACCCACGGATCGCAGTCCAACGCCGGCGGCGACGGCCATACGAACGGCGGCTTGATCGCGCTCTGGCGGACGCGGAAGGAAGCGAACTTCAAGATCGTACTCACGGACGGATCGCCCGGCACGGAGTGGCCGTTTCGCGGCGTCGTCACGAAATTCCAGCCGTCCGAAATCACTGGCGATGCGAAGGTCGGCTTTACCGCCGAGATTACGCCGCTCGGGGATTTCTCCGCCGATCTGCCGTAACAGGAGTCACGGATTCCGGGACCGATCCGGAATCCGTGTCTCGGGAAGATGAGGGAACACGATGGCCAATCCAGAACGGGGAGAGGTCGATCTTGAGGTCAACGGGAAACGGTATCGCCTTGCCCTCGGGATGGGCGGACTCCGCCAGATCCAGAAGATGGTCAGTACGCCGGAACATCGGGTCACGCTCGTCCAAGCGATGGACGGCGCGATCCGGGGCGACATCGAATATCTGTGCGCGGTGGTGTGGGGGGCGCTCCAACGGCATCATCCGGAACTGACCCAAGCCGACGTAGACGCGATCATCGATGAGCTCGGCGGGATCAGTGGGCTCCCCGTCGTCCTGAAGAAGATCAACGATCTGATGGCGGCGACCCAGCCCGACGAACGGGATCGAGGCCTGATAAAAAAAGCGGCGGCGGCGAACGCGCAGACGCCCACGGAGACGCCGCCGGTGACGGTTGGTACGATTGGGCCGGGCTCTATATCCAAGCGCGCGAAATCGGCCTGAGTCCGGATCTGTTCTGGTGGCTGACGCCCCTGGAACTGTATCGAGAGTTCGCCGCCGAAAACGCGCGTCGGCGGAATCAGGCGAATCGGGACGCGCGACTTGCCCATCTGGCCGTCTCGATCTGGGCGGCGGCCACGACCAAAAAACGGGTGCCGCCGCTCCAGACGTATCTGATCGCGGCTGATCCGCTCCCGGAATCGCCCGTCCGGAAGGTGGCGAAGATGCGATCCGCGCTCTCGATCCTCAGCGCCCAATTCGGGATTCCGCTCCGTCAGCGGACGAAGGAGTGACGCGTGGCCAATAGTGCCGTTGTCGGTCTGCTCCGGGCGCTGCTGGTCGCCGATACCGCCGAATTCGATAAGGCGATGAAACGGGCGGGCGACTCCGCGAAGGAGTGGTCCCGTGATCTGAAGAAGATCGGAGCGCAGGCCGAAGCCGTCGGGCGGACGCTCACGGTCGGCGTCACCGCGCCGCTCCTCGCGCTCGGGGGCGCGGCCTCCAAACTCGCGATTGATTTTGAGTCGTCCTTCGCCGGCGTCCGGAAAACCGTGGACGCGACGGAAGCGGAATTCGCCGGGCTGGAAAAACAGTTCCGCGATCTGGCGAAGACCATCCCCGTCAACGTCAACGAAATCAATAAACTGGCCGAGTCGGCCGGGGCGCTCGGCGTCCCGAAACAGCAGATCGCCGGCTTCGTGGAAGTGATGGCCGGCCTCGGGACGGCGACCAATCTCACCGCCGACGAAGCCGCGACCTCCATCGCGCGGATTCAGAACATCTTCGGCGCAGCCGGCGTGGATACGGATCGGTTCGCGTCCACGCTCGTCGCCCTCGGGAACGCGGGCGCGTCCACGGAAAAAGAAATCGTGGACATGGCCGCCCGGATCGCCGGCGCGGGCCATACGGTCGGCCTGACGCAGGCACAAGTCCTCGCGTTCTCCTCCAGTCTGGCGAGTGTCGGGATCAGCGCGGAGGCCGGCGGCAGCGCGATGAGCCGCGTCCTCCTGAAGATGAATGATGCGGTGGATAAGGGCGGGTCGGCGCTCGCCGGCTTCGCGAAGGTCGCCGGCGTCAGCGCGGCGGAATTCAAACGCGCGTTTGAAACGGACGCCGCCGGAGCCACGCAGAAATTTATCGAAGGCCTCGGCCGACTTCAGACGGCCGGCGGGAATCTCTCCTCCACGTTGGAGCCGCTCATCGGGAAGAACATCGTCCTCAAAGACACGATGATGCGTCTCGCCGGCGCGGGCGATCTGCTGGCCCGCGATCTGGCCAACGCGAATCTGTCGTGGCAGGAAAACAACGCGCTCCAGGAGGAGACGCGGAAACGCTACGAGACGACAGCGGCCCAACTGACGATCCTCTGGAATCGCCTAAAGGATGTCGGGATCACGTTGGGTCAGGCGCTGCTCCCGGTCCTGAAGACCGTCACGAACGCCGTGGCCGGACTGGTACCGTATCTGGAATCG
>Ga0207428_10005149_pt1 | contig 12243 bp, 14 predicted proteins | sample RhiMethybrSRZTD1_FD_187600 | JGI IMG/M metagenome (GOLD analysis project Ga0207428, IMG submission 187600) | Populus rhizosphere microbial communities from Tennessee, USA - Rhizosphere MetaG P. TD hybrid SRZTD1 (SPAdes) (version 3) | ecosystem: Host-associated > Plants > Roots > Rhizosphere >... | reverse complement strand
CTTCACGCCACGTGATTTGATATCAATGTCGCCGGCGAGAATGACTACGTCCGCGTCGATTGAGGCGGGCTCGAACGGAGCGAACTCGGCGTGCAGATCTGAATAGATTTGAAGCTTCATAGGGGGGCGCCGTTTTGTTCAGTGCTCAGCACATTCCTGAACAGGTGTATGTGCACTCTTCGCATCCTCATAGATCGTTCGAGTGTCGGTGAGAGAGCCGGCATCGAGGCAATCTGAAGCACTGCTATAAACGGCTCCGCTCTCTACCTTATGGAGCAAGACGCACTCTCCGGCTTGGTCGTATCCCATGACCAGGCTGACCAGCCTCTCCATGCGATCTGATGAGCTTCCATTCATGCAGGGCGCGGTCACTACCTGAACCTCCTCAATCGAATGATCTGGACTGCTCTGTGAAAGTAGGTAGGCCAGAACAGCGCTATCCGCTGGCATACACTTTTTAGACCGCGATCTACCGCCTTCACGAACGCGCATCCGGACGTGGTACCAAAGCTCTTCCGAGTCACGCTCGACCATGCGCCAAGCTGTTCGGCCTGGCCCAGGGAATCCCGGAAAGCCAACCAAACAAGACTCATCTGAAATAAACATGGTGCGTTTCCTTCCCGTGCAGTGATCGACCCCAAGTCGATCCAATCGCGAACTTTCATGTCTCGGCTTTCTGTCGACTCCTTCGAGATCCGATCAAAAGCCTCTGGCAATACATGTGATATGTTCTGTACTCAGGTCGCTATAGCCACCTGCCATCTACTAAAAAGGCTCTGAACCTATGACTGCGCGACACAGTTCTGAGGAGTCAGCAGCTCATTTTTCCGATACTACCACTAAACGTGGTTTATCGGAACATCAGCGCTATGGCTCTATCCTCACTTTTTAGGGCAGATCATGTCGCTCAAAAATGAGATAGCCGGAGCGATCAGGGCAATCCGGACGGTTCGAGGTTTCGACTACGGCGACTTGGCTGACGTCAGCGCTAAAGCAAACATCGGGAAGTTGGAGCGGGGAGAAAGCAATATCACCCTTGCGAAGCTCACCGAGTTGGCAGAAGCACTCCAGTTCGATCCAGTCGCTTTGATTGCTCTCTGCATCGCCATCCAGAACGGTGAGCCTACTGACGCAACCCTAAAGCGAGCGCACGCTCAGCTGGAATCATTTAGAGCAGAGGGAGGAGAAGAGCTTTTCCGAAGCCAGTTTGTGGGCAAAGAACTGAAAAAACGAGCTCCGGGAAAACCTGGCAATACCAAGAATGCCGATGCAGTGAGAGAACTGAAAGATTTAGGATTGAGTCAGGCGGAAGTGGCGCAGAGACTTGGATTGGCTAGCTCAACGGTGCATCGGTACTGGCAGAAGGACTAGCGGCGATCAAGGCAATATCGACGGCTTTAGGTCGAGGCGGCGAATTATAAATTGCAGAAGATCTGAAGCCTTATGATTTGCGCTGGCCTACAAGAGCGAATGGATGTTCAGTTGTGTACCTCTAACGATTTTAGAGACCCATCTCAATCGAAGAATGAAGCGTTGACGTTTTTTATAAATGAAAGCTAGCAAGCCTTCCAAGGCAAACTCAACAATCATCCTGAACACATCATAAAGCTCATCGCCGATTCGCACAGACATGGCACCTCCTAATGGGTCTCATTTTAAGGCTTGGAGGTGTCTACGAAACTAAGGCATCGATCAACAACGCAGAGAACGCGCTCAACAACCGTAGCATCGACCAAAGCAAGCTCCTTCTCAAATTCGATGTTTACAGAGAAATGTAGTGGCCATTACATGGCATAAAGTGGCTAAAATCTACCCCGCCACCTGACGGATCGCCTTGCGCTGGAACGCCTCTTCACTCTGCCCAGCTCAATCTGAGGGCGTCAGGGCCGTCGGCCTATCGCTCATCTGCGGTAGGCAGGCGATCTCTAGGGACTCACTGCAGGTAAGCTACATGGATCAGCAGGTTGCAATGAAGTTGATCGCCGAGAAGGCGTACGACGTCGGTTACTCAGCCAAACTTCACTTCTCCACCTACGACATCGTTGAGAAAGCGCCAGGGTGGATTGGTCTGATTTCCTTGGTGATCGGCGTGCTAGCGCTCTACATCGATCTCTTGGCGGCAAAGCATGTCTCAGCGCTCATCACGGTCATCGGCATCTGCAGCCTCTACATCACCTATTACGCCGACACTAAAGAGCAATATTTCCAGGCTGGAAACAAGCTGACTCAGTTGCTTGATCAGCTGAAGAGCATGTCGGCTCGTTGCAAATCCAACCTGCAATTCACCGCCGCCGATCAAGCCGAACTGGATCAAATCACCACTGATTTCCGATCGGCCTGCCAGAGGAAGCACATTCTGTTTTCGGGCTGGCTTGCTCATAAAAAATTCTTTTGGGATCAACAGATCGACTGGATCGCAGAACACCGTGAATTTACGTTCTTCAGGGACAAAATCCCGTTTTCAGCTTACGCACTGATCGTAGTGATTCTGATCGCTTTGGCGGGCGGGTCATGGCTTACCGCACACCCGGAACTTCTACTCTCCCTGAAGGAAGTCTGCACCCATGAGTAAAGAGCTTTTCGAGCAGTTTCGTAGAAACCTGGCGGTCAAGAATGCCGACGAGATCTCCAAAAGCTACCGGCAGATCACCGAGAAGCTAAACGGAAAATACTACGACAGTGCCTCAGAAACCCTGCACTGCCGTCAGGTCGGCTCGTACGGTCGACATACCGCAGTGCACGGCGTGAGCGACCTGGACATGGCGTTCGTGCTGCCGTGGTCGGTATACGATCGCTTCCAGCGCTACGAGAACAACAAGCAGTCGTCGTTGCTGGGTGAGATCCGGCTTGCTCTGAAAGAGCGCTTCCCGAACCATGAGGTGAGGGCCCAGCAGCAGGTAGTGTCGATAAATTTCTCGGACTACGTGGTGGAGGTGCTCCCGGCATTCGAGCATGAGGATGGCAGTTACACCTATCCGGATGCCAATGACGGAGGCAGCTGGGAAACTTGCAATCCGGTCGCTGAAATCGATGAGATCAACACGCTAAACCAGGACAAAAATCATAATCTCAAGCGTCTTTGCAAAATGGTGCGAGCCTGGAAGAACGATCATGGCGTGCCGCTAAAGGGGATGCTCATCGATACCCTGTGCTACCAGTTCCTAAAGAGCACCACGGACTACGACACCAAGTCCTATGCCGCTTACAGCGAAATGACTCGGGATTTCTTCGCGTACCTGGTAGATATCGATGAGAACAAGGAACAGTGGCGTGCACCCGGTAGCGGCTCCATCGTCACCAAATCAGGAAACTTCCACCCCAAAGCCAAAAAGGCGCTGAGGCGCTTACAGGAGGCCCTGGACGATGCCGAGGTTGCCCATGAGCGGTGGAGCACGGTGTTTGGCGAGCATTTCCCCGAATACGTCGAGCAGGAAAAGAAGCAGGCCATCGCGGAAAACCGCGTCAAGAACGTCGAGCAGTTCATCGGTCAAAAATTCAGCCTCGACATCCAGTACACCCTACGCATCGATTGCTCGGTTAAGAACGAGGGTGACCGACTTCGCAATCTCATGTCTCGCGTCATGACCTACCGGATTCCGAAGCAGCGTGAGCTGACATTCTGGGTCGCCGAGATCGATGTGCCGCCACCCTATAAGATCTACTGGAAGGTTAAGAATGTTGGCCCGCAGGCCATCGAGCGAAACATGATTCGCGGCGAGATCCGTATCGACAGCGGCCACAGCCAAATCACCGAGCACTCCACCTTCCAAGGCGATCATTACGTGGAATGCTATGCAGTGAAAGACAATGTTTGTGTAGCCCGCAGTCGGATCATTGTGCCGATCTGAATACGATTGTCAGGAAAAAGAAAGTGCGAGGAGCGCTTCCCTGGAACGGGCATGAGAGGTCGGAGTGACCGACCTCTCGCAGGTCGCTTACTTAAACAACGCTTCGGTAAGGGTCACGAATGTCATAGCTGATTGGGCGACCTCATGAAACGCATGCGCCTTGCCCAACCAATCTGTCTGACCCAGCGCCACGCCGGCAGCAACGACGGTACAACCCAAGAACGTTGCACCACTCTTCATTAGCCAGAGCCGACGCCAGAAAGGGGTCTGCCCGGCGAGCGCTTTCTCATGTTTCCGAAAATCCCCCCCTACCGCGTAGACGATCAGCCCCATAACGATTCCGAGAATCGCTGCAAGCCACTGCGTTAGCGGAAACGCGAGTAATAAGGAAACCACACGACCGGGCCACACCAGCTTGTTGGCATAGCGCTGCGCAGCAATTTCCCCCTCACTGGCGAACCTCGGGCTGTACTTCCTAAACATCAACATGACTGATTCCTTCTGGACAGGCTACCTGGGGTCGAACCGCTAGCACGGTATCAAACCGGCGACTGAGAAAGCATCCCCATGCATAACCTGATATTACCGGCCTCAATCTGCACGGCTTGCAGAAGCTCCTCAGCGACACCATGGCTGTGCAAGAATGCTGGCCTCTCAGCTTGCGCTGCTCATTGCAGCGAATCTGTAGGGCACAGGTAATCACGAACGCCATACGCGATCGCGAGGGAGGCACCTTGAAGCAATATGCAGCGAAAAGCGTCGACGAGTTAAACCAGCTTATTGGGAGCTTCGGTGAGGATGTTTTGTTTCGTGGCCAGACCTCCCATTACGGTGAGGTGGGAGCCCCCTCCATCGGCACGTCCTTCGATAGAAAGGGTTGCATACCGAGCGAAATGCTCAAATGGTGCCGCTACTCCCAAAGCGTGTTGGATGCATACATCGCCAAACATCGAGCAGACTTTGGCTATCAGCAGGCCCTCCTTCAACACTACGGGTGGCGTTCGTTTTACGTGGATTGCACCTCCAGCCCAGCAGTAGCTGCGTGGTTTGCCAGCCACAAATACGCTGAAGCGACCACTCTGGAGCTGTGCGAGGACTGTGACGAGCGGGCGGTGATGGTCAGAAAGCGCATGGCCCGCTATGCACCTGTGATCGGCACTGGCCATCTGTATGTGCTCAATAAGCAGGCCGCTAATCATGTAGGCCTAGTCAACTTGGCTACGTTGACCGTTGAGGGCTACAGGCCGCGCACCGTTGCTCAGTCAGCTTGGCTTCTCGGCCCTCTGCACAATCCGATTCCACAGAATTGCTTTCTCGCACAAATCACTGTCGCGAGCGACGTTCTGCAGGCATATGCCGCTGCCCGTGGCTTAACCGACACGAACACGCTCTTTCCCTCTCCCGCAGAAGATCCGATCTTGAGATCACTGCTGGGCTTGCCTTGGGAGGAGATCAAGTCTGAAGCAAGCCTCAAAAATCTGCCTGCGTTCAAGCGAACACTGGAGCTTCCGGAATACCATCCGAGCTTTGTGAAAATCGCAGGTGCGCAAACGGCGTTCTATCGTGGTGCAAAGATTCTGGATACCCAGGATTCGATTGATGGTAACCCTCACAGTGGAATCTTCGTCGAAATCCCGGACATAGTGCTCTATGGCTCAGCCGACCCGAGCAAGTCTCTTCGCTTCCCTGAGATCGAGAAGCTAATCAACGAGAATGGCACGGTAGCATTCGAATCTGACACGCTGATCAAGCATCCAACCCTCGATCACCTGACGCTCTACCAGAAGGGCGTCGGTGTCATACCTCGCGGGCCCGACCTATTTGAGGTTTGTGAACTCACCGTCAACCACCCAGGACTCCGACTGACCGGCGCCGGCTTCATCACGGGCTGGACATATCGAAGGCAGGCAAGCGGAGTGTGGACACGGGAAGCGCAGACCACAGATTGCTCATGCGGCAATCCCATCGTCCATGCACAGCACATCAGCGCACTGCACATCGCCGAAGAGTTCCTGAGGGATCCCAAAGGCTTCGAGTGACGAAGCTCGTACACTCAGCCGTGCCGATCACTAAGGAGCACGGACGGCTAGCCTCGACCAATGTCGAGATGAATCTCGACTCATCGCTGTAACCGACTCACTACGCTATGCCGCAGCCAGGCGGCAGCAGGCGCATAAGGATTTGTATGGCCGGTATCAAGATGACCCACGCCTTCGACAAAAAAGGCGTCAAATGGGCTGCAGACAACTATGCCAAGGGCATGGGCACAGCTCCTCTGAAGTGTGAGCGGTGCGACGCCACAGTGATTCATGTCAATTCCTTCACTCGGGACTGCTACGCCCCCCCCTCTACTCACTGCTGCCGGCACCGTGATTCACTGACCCAATGAGCCGAAGATCGCTTAGCCGGGGCGCTGAAAAATTTCCGCGAAGTAATTGATCAACGCCGACGCTTGCGGCCTCTTCCTGAATTCACATTGCTCCTCCAAATCCACGGATGGCAGCATGTGGAAGATCTGATCATCACGATAGAATTCAGCGAGACGCTGGGCATTCTTACCCTCGCCGCTGAAGGCTCGCATTTTCAAAATCTACCGAAGGAAATCGAAATTCATGGACAGTGTTTTTGAAGCTACCTTCCCTACTGACGCGGGCCCAGAGGAAATTTTCCCGCAAGACGCGCTCTCAATATTGCCATTCGTTCCGGAGGCCATATCAGCCTGGGCCGCAGGAAACGACCTGCATACCTTCATTCACAGACTACTTGCAGGTACGGGTTATGAAGATCAGGCAGACGAAAGACTAGAGGGGGCGATCAACCAAGCCCTGGGTTTAGCAGACCTGTTCGCAGAGACCGCAAATCATTCAATGCCGGCGCCTGGTGCACGAACCCAAGCACCCGTAATAGTCGACTTTGAGCATGACCCGGTGTTCGGACGGTTGGCCAAGACATTGATAGCCTGGCAAGAGACCATCGGGAACGTCTTGTCCGAAGCGGGATATTTTTCTCTTTCACACATGCTTGAAACCCGGTCTGATCTGATGTGCTCCGTAAAGCTGGCGGGCGCGCTGTACTACCGGCAGTCCATGCAAGTGCTGCGCGGATTCATCGAAAGCGTAATTCTACCAATCTATTTTTGCAGACAGCCCGAGCTGTTCAAAAAATGGAAATCCAACGAGTACCAAGCACCTTCGATACGTGGCAAGGACGGAGTTCTCTCGCGCTTGAACAAAGCAGGGATCATTTCGACAGAGATGCAAGCTACCATTTCCGATGCTTACAGCCTGCTCAATGGGTATATCCATGGTAGCGAAGAGAAACTGAACAACACGGGTCTAGATCGAGGCGAGTGGGAAGGTCATACATTCCAACAGGCGCGGTTCGAGGCATGGGCGGAGGTCTTTGCCTCACTCATCGAGGCCTCACTACCTCTCGTCAAAATCAATTTATCGCAGTGGGCAACAGCTAGGTTAGATCGGGAACTGTTCTGTAGCGTATGCCATGGCCATGACCTCGAAGCCAAGCAGCAAAGAATTGACCCATCGATGACTCAGCATCAGTGTAAGCAATGCAGCAATACCTTCTGGAGGAATGAGGACGGCCAGCAATTCGTGCATACAACCGTAGAGTTTCTCGACTGATCATTTCATAGGCTCAGGGCTGCGGAGAAGACCTCAATAGCCCGTCATGCAGATAACACGCTTTTTAGCTGACCTGCGCGGGTGACAGCCCATGCCTAAGCCCACCAGCCACTGCTTGAGCGTTAGGAGCTCTCCACGACTCCATGACTCGGGGCTCGGGGCTTACAACGCTCTAGCTTGGGCGTTCGTTAGCCCCCTTCTCAACCAGACGTTCGTCTGGAGTGCGGCTTCTCAGGCTCAGGTGTAGCCATGATGAGAGGGCTGTAACGAAGTTAGCAGCCATCAATCATAAATAGCCATGGTGTTGGTCGGGAAAGTTTGAGCTTTGACCTGTACCTTTACTCAAACTACCAAGCCGTGTTTGAAGAGACCAGACGCTTAGTAAGTCGATCACCGCGCCATCGGCGGGTGACCGAAAAAATTGTAAAATCGAATCAGCCTCTTAGTGGGAAGAAGCCGTATCTCCCACTTTTTCTGCTTTTCGTGAAGTGCTGATAATTCATATGGGGGATGAGCGCCATATCAGGCTCCTTGTTCTCAAATATAATCACTTGAGAATCTTTGAAGTTATCGGCGATATCCTGATAGAACGCATAAATCACGTCCGCAGCTACTTCCTCATCACCTTCCTCAGGCTCCGGATCCCCTTCCTTGTACGTGGTCAGTGGCGAATCAAGCACTACAAAGCCAGGGTGGCGCCCAGAAAGTTTCAGTAGATTCATCAGCCCCAGAGCAAACGCAGAGGAAGCGATCGCTCGATACCCCTTGCCGAAATTGCCTCTCGCGCTGCCACCAATGGTGATGTCCCGAGCTCCGAAGTCGAATTCCACTGGGGAGTAATTCGGGAAGCTCCAGCGCTGCAGGATGTCGTGAATCTCTTTCACCAGAGGCTTGGCAGACTCTTCAAAGCTCTCAGGGGTATAGGTGTTTTGCTCCTCAAGCAGTAGAACACCCAGTCGTTTCAGCTCCTCCCTCAGCTTCGCCTTATCGGTAACGAGTCTATTCAGCACCGAGTGATCATGCTTGAGGCACGAGGCAAGCTCCTTCAGGTCACTCACTGCCTGTACCGAACTCTGGAGCTCCGAGGAGATCAGTTTCTCCACTGCCGCGATGGAGGTCTTCGTGCCCTCAGCACTAGAAGTGTTCCGTTCAATCGCTGCCGTCAGAGATCCCTGGGCTTCCGCAAGCTCGTGGATGTTCTTCGAAATTCGATCCAACTCGAACGAGACGCCCTTCTTGATGTCGTCTACGTCCGTCGTGCACGACTCGGAGTCGAAATGATTGCCACAGGTTGGACAAAGCACCGCGTCTGAATCTTCAAGGAGAACTGCCGCCTGCTCAATGCCCTGCAGGCGCTGGCGGTCTGATTCGTACTTCTGTCCAAGCATGTCAAATCGGCTGAGGAGTGCCTTGTCTTCAGCAATTTTGCCTTCGACCACCTCAAGTTCAGCGATATGGTTGGCTTTCTGAGCGAACAAGTTTTCACTCGAATGGAACGCGCCTTCCAGTTCACTTTCAGCCAACTTCAGCCGAAGCGCGACCTGGTCGGCAAACGAATTGAGCTTCTGAAGTTCAAGGCTTTCAGCGGCGTCGTTACCCGGATAAAACTGCTTGATGATTTCTTCGACAGCAGTGACCCGGTGCTTTAACGCCCCCTTAGACGCCAGCTCCTTCTTGGCCTCTTTAACCCCTGCGTCATCCCTCCCCGTAAGCAGCAGCTTCAGGATGGATTTTTCTTTAGGGCCCTCATCATTCTGGCCGGTACCCAGAGGAGAGTAATCAGCCACAATTCGCGTCTCATCCATCAAAAAGACTTTTTCGAAATCGCGAAGTGTGAAAGAGGCATTGTTCAGCGAAATCGTGCCCTTCAGCAAAAGCTTTCCATTCAACCCCAACCTGTTCAAAATCTGATTAGAGACCGAACTCATGTTCCTAGTATTGTGCTTAACCCCCAAAGTTTGCACCCTACCCTCTTCATCATAAAAGTTCGGCTTGGAGCTCGCAGTCAGCCCCCTCACGATGGTAAAGAATCGCCCATCATCGTGCACAAACTTAACCTTGACGGTGGTATACCCTCGCGACTCCTTAATGGGTTTCGGTGGCGTGGTCGCACCAAGGGCAAACTTTATGCATTGAACAATGTATGACTTACCAGTATTGGAACCACCCTGAACAACGTTCGCGCCCTTTTCAAAAAAAACAGCAGCATCTGCAAGGTCAGGGCCACTCACAATAACACTTTCAATAAACATCAGACCGCCCTTTCAACTTTATAAATGGTGCGACGCTGAACCGTGAGGTAATCAATATTCTCCTCAACCCAAGATACGCGCCGTCTGAAATCTTCGTGATATTCAGTAGTCAACTTGGCGGCAAATGCACTGCCTGCACTGGTGATGGAATATCGAACGCCACGCTCATCAACCTGAGAAGTCATCAACCCTTTCGCGGTAAAAAGTTTGATCGCGCCAGGGAAGATCTCTCGCCGACGAACCAGCTCAGTCAGACGATTTACCATCATAGGATGCAGGCTTGGCCCCCCTTGAAAGTCACCACTATAAATTGATGTGTAGTCCAAGAAGATCAGCTCATCCAGATCAAGCGTCCGGGAAAGGCCAGCGAGCAACAGAACAATACGCGCCCCAATCTCCACAGGGCTATTGTACAAATCCTTTGATCTCATGATTTTTTCTTCTTCACCCAAGTGAATTTGCGGTCATTCACTAATTGATGGCACAACCCCTTACGATCGGCGACTTGCAAGAAATGGCGGAGCGGATGAGAGTCGTATTGTACACGTACAGAGTGCGAGCTCACTTTTAGAAACCGCTGAAATCCATCATCGTGCTTTTCATGCAAAACACTGTCTATGCCCTCATGGCATTCTGCTTTGAGTTTGTCATAGCAGTCAGCAGGAAACCCATCCCGCGAAAATACTTCTAAGTATTCAGCACTGAAAAAGTTTATCCTAGCCCGATCCAGGATGTTCTCATACTCACTTTCCATAATGCTTTCAAATGAGTACTCAGCTCCATCCGCCTCTGAAAATGCCTCCAAGAGAGCCCCAATATAGACCTTCTCGTTATCAGCGACAGCCGTTGGTGCAACCGTTGGAACTACAGGACGTTTTAGGTGATAGCTACCAAATCGGGACGTGTGGTACGGAGTCCGGGCGTGCATCTTTATCAATTCCAGCGAAGACATCTCATCAACAAACGAAAAGTCGATGGTCTTTAGATAATCTAGCAGATCGCCTTCTAGTAGTATTGATTCCTTGCTAGTAATTTTATTCTTGCACGCCTTATCCCAGCGCTTGATTATCTCACCTTGGATGCGAGACTTTTTGGTGAATATACCCATGCAAGGCGCACTGCACCCTTTCGGGGTCACAAAGCGGTACTTGCGTGGCAGGGTGTACTCTTTTTTCCAGGTGTAGTAAACGAGCTTGCCCAGTTCGGCAGCGACGTCGGCAATGCTCAACTTCTCTTTGTAGTGCTTACATTGAAAGTTGTCCCACCCTGTTGCGAACTTGGCGATGACGTCACGCCCCATGTCACCCCCGCCGCCACACAGCGTTACCGAATCGTAATCCTTATCTAGGTAGGATACGAATTCGGAGGTAAAAACCTCCCATTCAGGCGCTGACATGATCTGCAGACGATCTAGTGGCTGAACTGGCGCCCCTTTCTCCACATCTAGTGCGGTAAGCTCGAACGCAGGGGCCGGAGGAGTCTTGATGGGTTTCTCACCGATTGGCATTAGCAGCACCTCCGGAAAGGTACTGTGCTTGCTGAATTACAATATGAGAACATCATAAACCGAGTTCGCGCTCCAGCTGAACAGCCCGTATACGATATGACATATCACCAATAATTTTATTCGGATTCTTCCGCAAAGCACCCGTGAGCTTTTTCAGGAAACGCAGATTCAACTCCATGTTCCCAACCAGCTCATCAATGATGATATCAGGGTAAACATCAGCGCCTTCCAGACCAATTATCAGCGCCGCGCGGGCTGCTCCAATGGGTTTGTCCATCGCGTATTCGACCAGATCAGCGGGATGAAAAACGTATTCCTGCTTCTGTTCCTGCCCGTCTTCCTGTTGCTGCTCACTCATGCATGAGTACCTTGGTTATTGAGATGTTGTTCGTATTGATGATTCGTCTGGGGTCTAGAGTTATTGGGCTATTGAGCTGTTGAGCTGTTGAGCTGTTGGGTTGTTGAGCAGGGGCTCGGAAAATCGCAGGCACGACGAAGACTCCCAAGTAACCGCCTCGGGATATGATGGTTGTCTGTCTGCGTTTCTGTGGCGTGGCTGATCCATGCCGAGCTCCTACCGCCCCCCTCAATCGCTAGGCGAAAGGTGCTGGGCATCCTTGTGTCCCTACGTAATAGCACAATACTATCGTCATTACGCGATGCCGGGGAACCCGATGGTGCAGCTTAGGGCCTACCTGGAAGGGTCGGGGGGGCTCTGGTAGGACGGAGGGTTATGGGGCTGCGAGCGTTGTGGGGCGGCAGGGCTGTCCATCGATTTTGGGAAAAATGGACAATGGACAGAAAATCTCAAGCTGCTGATTTGTATGGGTTTGACATGTCCATTTACGGCTTGAGCTCACACGTAAGGAACTTCGACAAGACCATCGTCTCGATCCCGACCTGGCGCCTGATGTCCGAGTCGTTCAAGAACTGGCGCGGCATGCAGGCTTCCGGTGGCCGCCGAATCAAACGCAGCCTGTTCATCGACGCCAGCG
>Ga0207428_10005146_pt1 | contig 12248 bp, 9 predicted proteins | sample RhiMethybrSRZTD1_FD_187600 | JGI IMG/M metagenome (GOLD analysis project Ga0207428, IMG submission 187600) | Populus rhizosphere microbial communities from Tennessee, USA - Rhizosphere MetaG P. TD hybrid SRZTD1 (SPAdes) (version 3) | ecosystem: Host-associated > Plants > Roots > Rhizosphere >... | reverse complement strand
ACCGTCTGGCTGTCGAGGATCGCCGCTGTTGGTTGCCGCCTGTGCTGTTGATGTAAAAGATGGCGTTAATGGTCAGGCGCATATCGGTCTTACGATTCCGTTCGCCGGGTTTCGCGGCGGGGATCAAGCGTTTGATATGCTCCCATTCTCGGTCGGTCAGTCAGCCAGGGCCCCGCGGGAAATTCTTGACGCTTTTTGCAAGATTCGAATCCGTTTGTGTTCAATATTGAAGACACGCCAAATTGAAGACACGCCAAAAACCACACAATGTGCCTGAGATTTCGTCTGCACAGAAGGAGAATATTCATGCTATCCACCAGATCAAAATACTTTGTCCGAATCCTGATGACTCAAGTACTACCGATACTTGTCCTGAGCGGATTGTTGCAATCCCAGTCTGTGGCCCAGTCTGTGTCGTTCATTGCGCGCCGAGACTTCCTCCCTGGCGGATCCTTAGTCGAAGCCGCAGATATGAATAATGACGGCAAAGCCGACGTAATCGTGGTCAATATAAGCACTGCCACTCTTTCAGTATTGCGTGGCAATGGGGACGGAACATATCAGCCGGCGTTAGTGACAAGCTTTGCCTCGGGCCAGGCTCCGGCTTTCATGGCGATCGCCGACATCAATGTTGATGGTAAGGCGGATTTGGTGACACTGAGCCAATTTAATGGTACTGGCTCAGTGTTGCTTGGCAGAGGGGATGGCGGTTTTCAATTGCCGATCAATTTTTCCGCTGACTTCCAGTCCGCCGGGATTGCCGTCGGCGACTTCAATGGTGATGCAAGACCCGACCTGGCGGTCACTTCTTCCAGCTTTCCGAGCGGATCAGTTTCAGTGTCCTTGGGCAATGGCAATGGAACGTTCGGTCCACGACAGATCTTCCCCGCGGGCAACAGCCCAGGTTCTGTCGCTCTGGGTGATCTCAATGGTGATGGAATGCTAGACGCGGCTGTAGCGAACACGGGTTCTAGTAGCTTGTCTGTCCTGCTGGGAAATGGCAATGGGACCTTGTTGCTGGCGACAACTATTGCCGTGGATAGCACTCCTAGATCGCTTACGATTACCGATTTCGATGGGGACCACAAGTCTGATCTGGCAGTCGTGCTTCAGAACTTGGACCAGATTTCGATTTTGGCTGGAAATGGCGACGGAACCTTCCAATTTCCGCTAAACGTTGCCGTCAGCCTAAATCCAGTCTTCATGATGTCGGACGATTTTAACGGGGATCAGATTCCGGATCTTGTCGTTGCCCACACTTCCCAATTCGGCGGCGCGGGCAGTATCTCGCTTTTGCTCGGTATCGGCGACGGAAGCTTTCAAGCCCCAGTCAGCTATGCCTTAAACGGGAGTCCGACTATGCTGGATGTGGGCGACTTTAACGGCGATGGATTCCGGGACGTGGTTGTATCCCAACCCTCGTTGTCCTTCTCGAACCTCAGCAATATCTCCGAATTTTTTGGAAAAGGCGATGGCACATTCCAATCGGCGGCGAAAATTAACACCCTCGCGCCGAACTCCGTGGCTGTAGTGGATTTTGATGGAAATGGAATCCTTGATCTTGCCGTTGACAGCAGCAGTTTCCCACGTTTGATATCGATCTTTATGGGAAATGGTGACGGAACCTTCCGTGCGGGAACAAGCGTTTCGCTTAACATTGGCTCCAGCGTTTCACCACCGGCTGTCGGCGACTTTAACAACGATATGATCCCAGACTTGTCGGTCGTTGGCTCCTCGATTATCGCAGTCCTGCTAGGAAATGGCGACGGAACTTTTCAGGCGCCTCGGACATTCAATACCAACAGCAGCCCTTCCTCTCAGGCCGTCGCAGACTTAAATTCAGATGGCAATCTGGACTTGGTGGCTGGATCCAATTTCAGCCCAAACACGGTAGTGGCCCTCTTAGGCAATGGCAACGGAACTTTCCAAGCGCCTAAGAGCTTTACGATCGTTAATACGATTTCTGCCCTCACCACTGGTGAATTCAATGGCGATGGCCGGCCAGACTTGGTAACTGCGAGTTCAAATACTAATAGTGTCAGCGTGTTTCTCGGCAACGGAGATGGCACATTCTCGCAGCAGGGAGACATTCCCGTCGGCAGGAACCCGATTGCCGTAACTGTGGGCGACATGAATGGCGACGGATTCGCCGACATCGGGACGGCCAACTCAGGTTCGAGCAACGTCTCTATGTTGCTGGGAAACGGTCGCGGAGGCTTCCAGGCCGCATTCAATTTTACAGTTATCGGCAATCCGTCGTCTCTGACACTCGGAGACTTCAACAAAGATGGGCGACTTGATGTGGCGGCGACCAACACGGGAGCGAACACAGTTTCTGTTCTGCTGAACACCGGTGGCACGTTTATAGCTATAGCCGGTGATGTTGAGCCATTAGCCGTGGTACGTACCGCACCCGCGGCATTCTTTGGCGTTGGCACAAATCCTGCTGGTCTGGTTGCAGGCGACCTCAACGGCGATCTTCTTCCCGACCTGGTCACCGTTGATCGCGGATCGAATGGTCTCTCGGTGGTAATCAATAACACAAGGATTACTCCCTAAAACATTTCTTCCAATGCTGAAAGCAATCCCGGGCGTTGAGTTTCCATTTACTGGAGGCCAAAGATCTCTGGGATTGCTTTCGAGCGTTGTCAAAAACGGGGTGCACGCGAAGGGGCGCAAAAGCGCGCCGTCAACACTGGCGCGCTCGTCGCCCGGTTCGGGTCCTGGGCCGTGGCGTGTGAGGCGGCGGGGTAATCCGCGATGAGAATAACTACTTCCCCGTGGCGAAACCATCAAGAGACTAACCAGGGGGCAACAAATAGGAGAATAGAAAAATGAAGAACTTTCGTCCCCGTTCATTCACCCGAGGGCATGCGGCCCTCATAATCGTCTTATCTCTGGCTTTCCTGGGTTTGTTTTCCATCTTCAGAAGTTCAGCGCAAGAGCCGCCTCATGATGGTTACGTACCCGCAAGGATGCGGTCCGAGGGCTTATTTGGACCATTCGATTATGAAGAATTCCTGCGGAAGATTGAGAATGGCGAGATTAGGGACCAGAGCGGCGACGTTGACGTGATCTCACCCTTTAATTCTCTGACCAATAATAACGCCGGCTCCAGTGGAACAGCCTTATTTACCCAGAGTGAAACTTCGCTTGTGGCGTTTGGCAACACCGTGGTCGTCGGCTTCAATGATTCCGGCTCCAATGCAGGTGGCGCCAACAGGTTTACCGGATGGGCGCGATCCACCGATGGCGGCGCCACGTTTACCGATGGTGGAAACCTGCCGACCAATCCGATAGGCGACGCAGGCGATCCGGTGCTCGCGCGCAACGGTACGACCGGCCGCATTTATTTCTCCACCCTCGGCTTCGGCAGCCCCGGCAACATCCAGGTGTTTCGTTCCGATGATAATGGCGCCACATGGACGTTGCCGGTCAACGGAACGCCGGGTGGGAGTTCCGAGGATAAGCAATGGATTACGGTGGACAATTTCGCGGGACCTGGTAATGGTAACGTCTACCTTCTGTCCCGTCGCTTCGGCGGCACTGGCGGCGGCCCAGGGATTTACTTTTTCAGCTCAACGGACCATGGGGACACGTTCGGTCCCACCAACGGCACGCTTATCGTCCCGGGCAGCCAGGGGGCATTTGTCGCCGTCGGTCCCGATCACTCCGTCTACGCGTTCTGGTATGCGGGCGCAACCATACAAATGCGCAAGTCGACCGATCAGGGGTTGACCTTTGGGGCGCCAATAACCGTGGCTTCCGGCTTAGTCGGTGGGGTAAATGGCGACCTCGCGCTGGCCGGCATCCGGCAGGGGACAACAACGCCTGCGGGTTTCCGCAGCAACGAGTTCCCGCACGCCGTAGTCAACCCCGTCAACGGAGACATCTATGCCACCTTCGCCAACAATCCAGCCGGCGTGGATAAGGCGGATATTTTCGTCGTGCAATCCACCGACGGAGGCGCCACCTGGGGACCATCCGTCAGAGTCAACGACGATGCAACCACGACCGACCAATGGCAACCGACGCTGGCTATCACGCCGGACGGCGTCAATCTTGGCATCTTCTACTACAGCCGTCAGGAAGACCCGGTCGACAACAACCTGTTCAAGTTTTATGGGCGCACCGCCAGTATCTCAGGCTCGACGCTGACGTTTGCGCCGAGCTTCGCTATCAGCGACGTCGCGTCGTTACCTGAGTTTGGCCGGGACAGCCTGGTGAACCCCACCTATATGGGTGATTATGATATGGCCGTGGCGACTCCGGGCGCTTTCCACGTGATATGGTCCGACAATCGCAATGATCTTCCGGATGGCGCGGGGCGCAAAGACCCGAACGTCTTTTATAAGCGAATCGATCTGAACATCCACGTCACGACCACGGTTCCCGCCGTCGCCAGCGTCATCTCAACTCAGCCGACAACGTTCACCTTGAACATTTCGGAACCGGTAGACCCGGCTTCCTTGCAAGCCAGTGATTTCGCCGTCAACGGGATATCAGCGTCAAATTTCGAATACACACCCGGCAGCATGACGATAGTCTTCACTTTTGACGCCAGTCCAGTAACGACTGAGGGGCTCCAGACCATGAGCGTCGCCGCCGGCGCTTTCACTGGCGCGGTCACCGGGAATCCCGTGGGGGCGTTCACCGGCACATTCCGGTTCGACACTCTCCTGCTGCAGGTGGTTGCGACAGCCCCGCCTGTAGGCGGAGTGTTCACAATCCCCGGCCCATTCACGTACGACGTAACATTCAATGAGCCAATCAATCCCGCGTCGGTCCAACCCGGCGACTTGCAGTTGAGCGGCATTGCCGGCAGCACGGTGGTAGCAGCCAGCGTGTTACCCGGCAATACAACCGTGCGATTCACCATTAACGCTACAATTGAAGGGGCGCTCACCGCCAGCATTCCGGCGGGAGCCATTACTGACGCCTTCGGGAATGCCGGAGCGGCATTCACCGGAACCTACATCGTAGACATCGGGACGGCGCCTTACCCAACGCCGCTGCTCGCCAAAGACCCGCAGGGGTCGCTGATTTATGACCCGAGCGCCGCGGGCAATAGCAATATTGGCTTTGCGGGCGACACCGACAGTTTCACGCTCGCCATCGATCCCGATCAGGCTATCACCGCGATCGTCACCGGATCGGGCGGGCTGCAACCGAGCGTCGAGCTACGCAATCCGGCTTCCACAGTGATCGGCAGCGCCACTGCGGCGGCTTCAACCCAAGTAGCCCTGCTGCAGACGGCGCCGGCGGCAACAGGCGGGACCTACACATTCTCGGTGAGCGGCGCCGGCGGAACGACGGGCAATTTCTCGCTACAGGTAATCCTCAACGCCGCCAGAGAACTGGAAGGAACCATCGCCGGCGCAACCAACAACACGTTTGCCACTGCGCAGAATATCGACGGCTCCTTTATCACAATGCGAACGTCGGTGGCATCGGCTTCCCGCGGCGCCGTGCTCGGTGGGAACGTGGCCGGGCCTCCTGTGCCGTTCCAGTCCTTCGATTTCGAGTCGGGGCAACAGGGCTTCGTGATTAACAACGGCCCTCAGCCGGGTCACGTGGCGGGGCTGTGGCGCCTGTCCACCGGCCGCGGCATGCAGTCCGGACACTCGCCGGTCACGAGCTTCTACTTCGGCCAGGGAGAAGGGCCCGGCGGCGGCGGCAACTATAACGTCGGTAACACAGCCGGAACCATCACCTCGGAGCCGATCGCGCTACCTAACACCCCAGGGCTCGCCCTGGCGTTCAACTACGTCCTGCAAACTGAAGGAAATGGCGCTTTCGACGTGGCCTCGGTGCAGGTCAGCGCCAACGGCGGCGCGACCTTTACCACGATCGCCAGCAGCGCCAGCGCCACTCAGCTGCCCCGGAGCGGCGCCTGGCGTAACGCCTTGTTCAGTTTGGCGGCCTTCGCCGGCCAGACTGTGCTGATCCGCTTCTCCTTCGACACGGTGGACAACATCGCCAATAACTTCGAGGGCTGGTACGTCGATGACGTCCAGGTCACCGCGCCCGGCGCCTGGCACGATTACTACTCGATCAGCGCCAGCGCTAACGACGTGATATCGGCCGCGCTGAAAACCCTGTCGGGCGTCGGCGCGAACGTGTTCCTGGAGGATTGCGAGGGTACGATCCTGGCGACCGGCGCCGGCGGGTCCACTAACTACGACAGCGGCATCCGCAATTTCCTCATCACGACCGGGGGAACCTATTTCCTGCGCGTCACAGGCACGGTCGACGCCACCTACGACCTGGTGGTCACACGCAACGCCGCCTTCGACACGGAGGACAACGATACGATCGCAACGGCCCAGAGCCTCAACCCGACGCGGGGGGCGCTCGGCCACATCATCGGCGGCGAGGCCCCGGTCCCGCTGCAGAACTTCGACGACGGCCTGATCACCGGCTACACCTTCCGCGGTCCGAACAAGGCCAGTGTGACCGCCGCGGCCGCCCACGACGGCCCATTCGGCCTGCAACTCGAGACCTTTACTGAGTGGATGTGGCGCAACGACTCGGCGGTCGCAGTGCAGCAGGGGGATACGATCTCCGCCTGGGTGCAGGCCGCTGGCGCGCCCACCGGGCGCATCTATGTCGGCTTCGGGGCCAGCGCCACGGGCACTCTGTCGATGGTCCTTGGCGGCAACACCGGCACACTGATCCTGCAGCGGAACGACAATTTCGGCTTCACGGACATCGGCGTGGTCCCGCAGACCTGGGTGGCCAATAAGTGGTACCGCTTCGAGGTGGTCTGGGGGGTGGGCGGCAGCATCACCGGACGGCTGTTCGACAGCGACGGGACGACGCTGCTGAACACCGTCACCGGCGCCGACACGACCATCACCTCCGGCGGCCTTGCCTTCCGCGCCTTCGGCCTCACCCATTACGTGGACAGCGTGCGGAAGGGTGGCAATCGCAATGACGACTGGTACAGCGTCACGGTCATCCAGGGCCGACTGCAGTTCGAAACTAGCACGCCGGGGGACGGGCCGGGCGAATTTGTCAACATGCTCGATCCGCATATCGAGCTCTTTGACAGCGCCGGCGCGACCTTGATCGCCACGGGCGCCCCGCTTGAGGACGGTCGCAACGAGTCGATCAATGTATCCGGGCTCCTGGCTCCGGCTACCTACCTGGTGCGCGTGACGGCCGAAGGGGATACCCGTGGGGAATACTTCCTCGGAACCGGCGCCCCGCCGACCTTCAGCGGGTTTTTGCCGCCCCTCCACAATGACATCCACAACGCAGGCTCGACGATACCGATCAAGTTTAGCCTCGGCCTCAACCTGGGACTCGACATCTTCGCTCCGCGCTCGCCGGTTTCACGACAAATCAACTGCTCGCCGAACAGATGCGGAGCGAATGTTGGCATTGGACCATGGGAGCCGACACAAAGCGCGCTCGGCTTGCAATTTAATCCAATGGGCAACCAGTACGTCTATTTCTGGAAAACGAGTAACGCTTGGGCGGGCACTTGCCGTGAGCTGGACGTGATACTTCGGGATGGCAGGCACTTCAGGACGAAGGTAAGTTTCAAATAGGCTGCCTTAACTAACGGGCAGTGCGGTCCCGGCGCCCACTGCCCAAACCCCAAAAACTCTGCACAACCAACAGCGGCAGTGTCATTCCGACCTGCCGCTTTTTTAGCGGCGTATCTCGTTGTGATAATGACAGTACCCCAACAACAACATTTTGTAGCTGCTCTCTGTTTTGAGATAGTTTTTTAGAGTAAACGGCTTCGCAAAAGGCAACGGAACCTCTGTGTAGGCGATGATTATGTCAGAACCAAAGGAAACGACAAAGGTGGTTCGCGCAGGGCTGGAACGAGCATGTAAAGAGTTCACAGCACGAATTGCCCAATTGGGCTTTCGGCGCACCAAGAAGATGTTTTGGACTCGCCGCCATTCCTTCACTGTTGATTTCATTCATTTTCATCGTTGCGGCGGCACGTATGGAGCGCCAATCAACTTTTCGGTAGATATTCGCGTTCATTTCGGGATTCGCGTGCTGAATGACGACTTTCCAGCACTGGCTCTCAATGGACCTTCGAGCGACGCCGCGAGGATTCAGGCAGGCCGGTATCATCTGCGCTTCAATGCGCAGACAGTTAGCACGTATGACAGATGCATCGATGACCTTGTCCGTTTAGTCACTGAGCAAGGTGAACCGTGGTTTAGAGAGTTTCATTCCGTCGAGGATCTACTCCAAAAGCCACATTGTCCGTTGTGGGTAGCCGATAAGCAATTACTTGCCGCTGCCGCTTCAGGCAATATGAATGCCGTGAATTTAGCAGCGTCCCTAAAGCTGCTTGGAATCAAATGAAAGTGTGTCTTCGGTAAAGAGGCGCAGTCTGGAATTTCGTGAATGCGCCAGCCAGCCGAAGGGACACCGTGATGCCGACCGGCCATTCAATAGTCTCCGCGTCGGCGTGTGCGGGATAGTTCAGGCCGTCGTGATTGCCGCCGATGCATAGATAACTTTGCATAGATTCGTCTCCGATGCATGAAAGCCATGCGATGACCCGGCTTTCGTGTTTGTGGATGGCCGCAGGCGTGGCAGACATTCGGGGGCCAATTCAGAGAATGGTTCACAGTCGGACTTGCGAGAGGCTCACCGATACCTAAGGCCCGGCAACCGCTCAAAAAAAATAGGCCGGAATGAAAGTCCGGCCTTCAATTCTCGACAGTAAGTCTCCTAAAAATCCAAAGTCACACTCAGGCAAATACCGGAGAAACACGGAGGAAGCCACAGGTCTTCTGGTGTCACGCCCATAATGAATCGTCCAACGCCCGCATCTAGATAACAACTATGAATGATGCAGGCCTAGACGCCTCACATGGGCGCGACACTTGGTGACGTCCCCCTATCATCACGCAAATGAATAGCAACTAGGGCGCCGAGGTGAAGTGTTGAATGTAGAGCATTTCGCCGCTTTGGGCATGGAGCAATGTCCCAAAACACCACGTAGATTCGGTGTGCATGCGCGTCCCGAGACGCCACAATGCGACAACCTGCTATCGCACCGACTGCGCGCCAATCGAAACCTCGACACGGTATCATGATTGCTGAATGAATTTTGCGGTGATGTGGCGGTCTTCCGGGTCGAATGGTGAAGATTCATTGATGGTTCGGCTAGAGCAAATGCCTGGTTATCTCGCCGCAAGGTTTACCGGCATAGGCCCGCTGCGCGATGTATCGCAGCAAATTGAGTTAATTACTGAACGTTGCAAGCTTACGAATGCAGACCAGAGCAACTTTATCCACCACAACACAAATTTGCACTCTATGCGGCTCAGAATCGAGGTATAGATGTCTGGACATTTACAGATTTCAAGGAGGCGGAAGAGTGGCTGTTGAAATGACATTTGGCTTCCGTAGGCGCGAAAACCTGTCATCACTTCTCCGACTCTGCGCCAATCGGAGCGTTCAACACACCATTACTTTAGCAGCCACTCTAACGCGTCCTCGGCGTTAGTAAATACGCGGGCATTTACCAGGCGATTCCGAGCCACCATTTCACCGAATCTTTCAGGGTCAACTTGCTCCGGTCTGGCGACGGCGGCGCTCTTTATCACATTGTAACGCGCGAATATTTGAGCCTGTTCTCCTAAGATGTATTTATCGGCGAGAGACGCTTCTACGTAAGCTTCCGTGAAATCGAGAAGAAGTTTGTTTTTATTAGCGCGGTTGCAGCGCTCAGCAATCAGCTTATACCGCCGCCAGACTTCCTCCGCCGTGCCCGCGCCATTAAACTTTGCGACGAGATAATCGGGCATCTCTTCAATCTGAAGTTGAATGCTCATTTCCATCTCCTTCTCATACTTCACCTCAAATCCCTTAAGGGGGTTTTTGTTGCTTGCAACTTGTTCGCCATTCCCGATGGCGCGCAGGGGTGAAATTGGCGCGGCTGAACAGTCTCGACGTGGCGACCGGGCGAGCGCATAATGCGCGCAACTGGCGGCCCTGAAATGCATGCTCGCAGGCCGCCAAAGAGATGCAGAATTGGGCTTGCCGGGTGGGGCGTAGTGATGTCTCACCCGGCTTTGCTGTTTATGGATTCGCAAACCTTCCGACTCCGCTGACACCTTATTCCCTTTATCGCCGCGACAAACTGTCACGTCTCGCGCCGCCGTGTGGATTGATTGAGCGCCGCCCTTCTTGCGGAATCAGGGATTTAGCGGAACGCGGGTACCCGGCGCCCATTTTGCCGAGGTGATTGGCGTACGACTTAACCTACCTAGTGAGGGCGCCGGTTATACGTTTTGACCCGGCGCCCTTGTTTTCATTGCGTTCCACGCAAAAGCCAGTTGGAAAAAAAAGACTCGAAAAAAAGCAATTGGATTTGCGGGAGGCGGCGCTGGCCGCCGTGATTCTGGCGTCCGGCGTGTGGATGTTTATCTCGGGACTTATGAAACTGTGGGGGGAATAGAAAAGCCGGGTTCGTCGCCCGGCTTTTTCTGTTTCATTGGCTGATGTCTGGGCGCCGCGTGGTTCTTGTAGGCTCTCACGCGCCGCCGCTTTGCGCTTATTGTCTTGTTCGCTCCTTTTCAAATATTGACTCATGGCAATAGAATCGCTCGTACATTGGCCCATTGCCCCGGCAATGGCTGATGTCAGGCCCGCGCGGGTGTTTATTCGTTCCCACGCGGGCCGTTGCGCGTTTATACAGAGTCTCGCCTCTGGCGCCGCGCGCGACTGGCGCGTAGGCAAGCCACTCCTGTAATCTGACCGCGCCTCGAAGGTGAAGCGGAATTTCCGCAATGTTCATTGTGTGAACGCGCTTTAAGATGGACGTTCAGCGTTACGCGACAGATGCGGCTGCGAAGCGCTTGTTTCAGGCGTTTGATTAGACCAAGGCGGTTCCGTATGATGACGCGCATGTCGCGTCCGTTAGAAAATCCGCTCACGTTCCGAACGCTTTACGACAGTCCTCTTGTCAGCGTGAGCGATTACCGCTGTCGCATCGGTTGCGGCGCGCCCGGGGGTGAAGAACAACCTGACGCAAACAAAATCGTCCTGCTGCGTTCCGGCGCATTCAGAAAGCACTTTGGCCGGCGAAGCGTGACCGCCGACGTCAATCAGGCGGTCTTCTTTTCGAAGGAATCAATCTATCGCGTCAGCCATCCGGCGGACTGCGGCGATCGCGGTACGATTTTCATCGCCCCGCCGCGAATACTGAATGACATCATTCGCGAACTCGATCCAACCGTTGACAGGCGCCCTGAACGGCCGTTTCCATTTGTCACCGGCCCGTGCGCTTCCGGCGTATTCTGGCGGCACCGCGAACTGGCGCAGCGACTAGAGACCCTGGAAGACAGTCAAACATCTTTGGCGGGACCGGCGGCGCCTGATCCCTTATGGGTTGACGTGACTGCGCTTCAGCTCATCGCCGACGTGCTGGAAGCGGCGTTTGCGAGACACGGACTCGCCTCGCCTTCGGATAAGCGCCGCCGGGATGGTACGGAAGCGGATCACGCCGACCGTGTTGAGGCGGCCAAGACCTATCTGGCCAGCCGAATGTCGGAACGCGTCACGCTCGATGACTTGGCGAGAGCCGTTGGAGCGTCGCCGTTTCACCTGGCTCGACTATTCCAGCAGCGAACCGGCGCGCCGGTTCATCGATATCTGATGTGTCTGCGGTTGCGCGCCTCACTTGAACGGCTGGCTGATGGCGCGAATGATCTGACCGCGCTTGCCCTCGAACTGGGCTTTTCCAGCCATAGTCATTTCACCGACTCCTTCCGCCGTGAATTTGGCCGCACGCCTTCCGCCGTGCGGCGTGGCGCCGGCCGGCGCGGATTGCGCGAAATGAGCAAGAATCTGAAAGTCTGATCTCTCCCGCCTTGATACGATCCTTTCGTTGGAAACAGCCGCGGCGACTGCGAAGGCCGCGACGAAACTCGAATTCAAAACGGAAAGGACAAGCTATGGATACAACCAAATGCCCGGTGTGTGATTGGGACATCAACGACGGTGGAATCAAGGTCAAGGTAGGCGGCAAGGAGATCACCGTTTGCTGTGACGATTGCGCGAAGAAGGCGGAAGCGGATCCGGCGAAATACTCCAGCGCGGCCGCGTAGTCCCAACCCAAAACGCTCCCGATCTGCGTCCGACGGCGTCTCAGTCGCCGGACGCAGGCGCTTATTCAACATTCCCCGACCGGAGGTCATATGTCACAAGAGAACATCGCCATAATCAACAGAATCTATGAAGCTTTCGGACAAAGGGATTTC
>Ga0207428_10005144_pt1 | contig 12253 bp, 14 predicted proteins | sample RhiMethybrSRZTD1_FD_187600 | JGI IMG/M metagenome (GOLD analysis project Ga0207428, IMG submission 187600) | Populus rhizosphere microbial communities from Tennessee, USA - Rhizosphere MetaG P. TD hybrid SRZTD1 (SPAdes) (version 3) | ecosystem: Host-associated > Plants > Roots > Rhizosphere >... | reverse complement strand
CGGTTGTTCACGTCGCCAGACGTGACACGGGTCGACGACCCGTTCACGTTGTAGGCCGCTTCGAAGCGCACATAGCCGCCGATCTTGATGCACATATCAGTGCCAGGGATGTAATAGAAACCCACCCCGTACAGGCTGCAAATCTTCACGTACTGGACCGGCTTGGCCTTTACGGGAAGATCGGCTGCCTGCGCCCCAGCTACCGCAACGAGTCCCGCTGCCGAAGCACGTGCTGTTTTGATCTACGGGAGCAAGGTGAAGTTTTTTGACAATTCCAGAGGATTCAAGAATCTAGAAAATCATAACCAAGCGTATGTCAGGTATGCTCTGGGTCGGCCGTTTGCACTTGATATGTCAGCGACCATCAATCGCCATCGCAATTGAATGATCGGGTCTTTCTTTCAAACGTCATGCGGGCGTTTGGACGATTGGAAGCACGGCGGAGACAGTTGTCCCGGCCGGCGGCTCGCGCTGCTTATGATTGTAAGTGACGCAGCGTTGCTGCTTCACACAATGGCGGATGGAGTCATGCCACCGGCGGCCGTTTCCTGATTGGTCCCGGCGGCGCCAAACCTGACAACCTCCTGGATCAGATCAGCAGCTCCGCTCAATGTTTCCCGGGTCAGGTGCGCGTAGCGCTGCGTTGTTCGCGCATGCAGATGCCCCAGCAGTCCCTGGACCACATAAAGCGACACGCCCCGATTCACCAGGAAACTCGCAAAGGAGTGACGCAAGTCGTGCAAACGAACATCGGGGAGGCCGGCGCGTTTGCGAATCCGGTCCCACGGAAAATACAATGAGGGCGACGGGAGGCCATTGATGGGCGAAGGAAAGATGAACGAATTTCCGTCATTGCGTGGGGTCGCCTTCAGGAGCGCGATTGCAGACTGATTCAAAGCGATCACGCGGGGGCGACCCGACTTGGATTTTGGCACGAGCAGTGTCCTGTTCTTCCAGTCTATATAGCCCCACTTGGCGAACGTGATTTCGTTACGGCGCGCGCCCGTGAGCAGGAGCAACATGATCGCGCGCGCAGCGGTCCGATTTTGGTCGCTGTTGATCGAACGCACGAGAGCTTCGGCTTCCTCCTCGCTCAAAAAGCGATTGCGCTGCACGTCGGGACCGGCGCTCAATCCCGCCGCCGGATTATCGGCGACTCCTGCCACCTTCCATTTGCGAGCCAGGTTGTAGAGATAGCGCAAGATCACGATGACGCGGTTGATGGTGCCGGAAGCATAGCCGTCTTCCCGCATGCGATTGACCAGATTAGAAATGGCATCGCTCTTGATCTCGTCGAGAGCGAGCTTGCCAAGCGTCGGCAGGATATGTATGCGCAAAATGGTCTCATCGGTCCGCCAGCTGCTTTTGTAAGTGCGGACATGGGGCAGATAGCGCTCATACACGAAGCGGCTGAGCTGCGGCACCGCCCGCAGTTCGCGCCGCCGTTCCTGCGGATCCGCACCGAGCAGAGCCTCGGCGACGACCTGGCGAGCCTTTCGCCGAGCCTGGTCGATCGTCAGCACATCGGCAGGCCCAAGCTTGTATTGCCTTTCGCGCCCGCGCTCATCAGTATAGCGCTGGTAGTATGTCTTGCCACCCGAGCATCGCACTTCCAGCATAAAGCCGCGCTGACACGCGTCGAAGAAATCGATTTTCTTTCGTCCATCCGGACACAAGGCCCGCCGCACGAAAGGCGCTGACAACGCAACCATCGGCATGAATTTTTACATCCTAATCGCGCAACATGCGTTTGTTTTTGCTGCCTTGTGTATTTGAAATATTATCAGAATGCCTTTGTCTGCAGCGACAGAAATGAGGAGCAGTGCGCAAACATAAATCATAATATGTGATCTTCTCATGCTAAAAAATATTCTTGTGTGTCCGCCGTCAACAGACAATGTTTCGAACAACACTCACAATTTTTTTATGAGCCATCCTCCGACGGGGGGATTTACAGCCGGCACCTATGCGGCTCTCGCGCAGTTTGCGCGCTGCTGCGATGTGAGCGTTTACTAGCTTCTGAGCGCAACGGGTAGAAGGCGCGACTTCTCGGTCGAAGGTTCGCGGCTGTGAAGTTGCAATCGGCGCCTCGTGGCGGACCACACGACAGTCCAGCGGCGGATAAAGAACACAACTAAAACTTATCTAGAGCCGTAGCCTCACGGCGCAGCAAATGCCATTTTAACCCAACAACACGCGCCGACTTCGCCGCAGATTTACGACGCGAAAACTCATCGATCGTCATCGAACCTGTTTCGAATTGCAATGTAGGCGCACAGAGCCGAACCTACGAGGATGAACACTAACAGCGGCGATTGATCGAAAAGCACTGCGGAAACAATCGCTGCAACAGCAATCGCAACCGCAGCCCAGACGTCCCAGGAAATCACTGTGAATATGGCGCCCCTCCAATGCCAAACCAAAAGAAGAAGGCCTGCCATCGGCAGTCATGGCAGTGATGTCTACTGCCAAATGCGGACTTAAGTCATCAAAATCCGCATATCGCCATAGGTGGATGTCGATATACCTGAGAGCCACATTTTCGTGGATGCTTTTCTCTGACTGCAGACATTCGTCAGCAAGCGACGTTTCCACTCATGCCAGAAGCAGACTTTCGATCGAAGTCGTGTTTCAAGGCTGGTCTGCCGATATAATGCGTGGTTAAGGCAACCATCTGGGCTCGCTATGTACTCCGCCACGGTCGGATCTCGCCGCTACAGCTTTCGCGATCTTGCAAATTTGCTGGCGAAGGCATCGCCGTTGCGCAGCGGCGATCAACTGGCTGGTCTTTCCGCGGACACGGATGAAGAGCGTATCGCCGCCCAACATGTGCTCGCGGATCTGCCGTTAGCTACGTTCCTTCATGAGCAAGTTGTTCCCTACGAGGCCTGCGAGGTCACGCGCCTTATCGTGGACAAGCACGACCAGAAGGCCTTCGCGCCGGTCGCGCATTTAACGGTCGGCGAGTTTCGCGACTGGCTCTTGTCGGACGAGGCGACAACATCCGCGCTGGCCGCTTTGGCGCCAGGGATCATGCCGGAGATGGCGGCCGCGGTCAGCAAAATCAGCCGCCTGCAGGATCTGATGGTAATGGCCGCAAAGTGCTCCGTGGTGACCCGGTTCCGCAACACGGTGGGTCTGGCTGGTCGCCTTTCGGTGCGGCTGCAGCCGAATCATCCGACTGATGACGTACGAGGCATCGCGGCCAGCATCCTCGATGGTTTGCTTCTGGGCTCGGGGGATGCCGTCATTGGCGTCAATCCTGCGACCGATAGTCCTGAACGCGCACACTCGCTGCTGTGCATGCTTGACGAAATCAGGATCAAGCTCGACATCCCGACGCAATGCTGCGTGTTGGCGCACGTAACGACCACGCTGGATCTGATTCGCAAGGGCTCGCCAATCGATCTTGTCTTTCAATCGATCGCAGGGACTGAAGCGGCCAACAAGAGTTTCGGCATCAATCTCGCTCTCCTGCAAGAGGCTCAAGAAGCTGCCCTCTCGCTTCGCCGGGGCACAATCGGGAACAACGTTATGTATTTCGAGACCGGCCAAGGCAGCGCCCTTTCAGCCAACGCGCATCAAGGGATCGACCAGCAGACGCTCGAGGCGCGCGCTTATGCAGTTGCGCGCCAATTTAACCCGCTATTGGTCAACACGGTCGTCGGTTTCATCGGGCCTGAATACCTGTTCAACGGCAAGCAAATCACACGCGCGGGATTGGAGGATCATTTCTGCGGCAAGCTTATGGGCGTGCCGATGGGCGTCGACGTCTGTTACACCAACCACGCCGAGGCGGACCAAGATGATGCGGATGCGCTACTGGCCCTGTTGGTCGCGAGTGGTGTCAATTTCATCATGGGCGTACCTGGCGCCGACGACGTGATGCTGGGCTACCAGAGCACCTCATTCCATGACGCCCTTGCCATGCGTGATCTGCTCGGGCGGCGTCCTGCGCCGGAATTCGAGACGTGGCTCGAGCGACATGGTCTGATGGACGCCGCGAACCGAATCCGTCCGCGCAATATGCCCAGCCGCTTCCGTGCGCTGCTTTCGGCTTGAACTCATGAACGACGACCACAATGCCGCCGCTCCGCCCGACCGCAGATTACAGCGCGCGTCGGATGATGACGGGCTGTGGGTTGCGTTGCGCCGACTGACGCCTGCACGCATCGGGCTGAGAAGAACCGGCGCATCGCTCGCGACGAAACCGCTTCTCGACTTGCAGCTCGCTCACGCCCGGGCCCGTGATGCGGTGCACGAACCGCTCGACGAACCGCGGCTGATTGCCGAACTCGCAGAGCTTGGACTCCCGGTCCTTTCGGTCGCGAGTGCGTCCAAGGATCGGCAACAGTATCTGAGGCGTCCGGACGTGGGGCGGCGCCTCGCGTCAACTGCCGAGACCACGTTTTCGCAGCATGCAAAAGGTAGCGGTTACGACGTTGCGCTCGTCGTCGCCGACGGCCTGTCTGCACGCGCAATACAGATGCACGCGAGACCGGTCCTGGCTCACGTTGTGCCGGCATTGCGCACCGAAGGCTGGGACATCGCTCCACTGGTTGTCGTCCGCCAAGGGCGGGTTGCGGTCGGCGACGCCATTGCCAACGCGCTCCGAGCAAAATGCGTAGCCATTCTCATCGGTGAGCGCCCGGGCCTATCGGCACCCGATAGCATGGGAGCGTACCTGACCTGGCAGCCCAGCTCACAGACAACGGATGCGGACCGCAACTGCATCTCGAACATCCGACCCGAAGGCGTCGGATACGCCGACGCTGCCTTCAAACTCGCATACTTGATGCGCGAAATGCGGTCCCGCCGCCTTTCAGGCGTGCAACTCAAAGATGATTCGGATCGGCTGCTGGTCGAACGAAAATGACGTGAGCGTTCAATTTTTTCGGTTTCGATTTCGTGAATGGCCGCACGCTTGTACGATCTCGCCAGCTTCGCGATCTCTGCGACCGGAAATCAAATCGCCTCTGTTGTGAGCAACAAACATGAGTGTGCTGAACAATCCCTTCGACCCTGCGCGCGACGTAGCTTTGGTGACGGGCGCGGGGAATGGCATCGGCCGTGCCATCGCTCAAGCGCTGGTCGGCGAAGGTTTGCGAACTGTTTTCGCCGACGTGCGCCAGGATACAGTCGCTGCCGCGGTGGCCGCCTCACCCCGGCCTGAACTGGCCATTGCGTGGGTCGGCGATCTGGCAAAACGCGACGCATGCGATGCGCTGCTGGCCGATGCAAGGTCAGCCGTCGGGCAGGTGACACACTTCGTACATAGCGCTGCGCCTGCGCGGCACGAGGCTGATCACGCGCTCGCTGTGACCGAAGAAACCTGGGAGCGGATGCACGCGGTCAACATCGACGCCGGTTTTCACCTCGCACGCGGGCTCGCTCGCCAACTCATCGCAGCCCGTGAGCCTGGCTCATTCCTGATGCTGACCTCGCTGCATGCCGACACACCACGCAACCTGCCCCACTACAGCACGGCTAAGGCGGCATTGGCGATGCTGGTCAAAGAAATGGCCAAGGCGTTGGGCCGTTTCGGGATTCGGGTCAACGCCCTGGTGCCCGGCGCCATAGCCGCAGGCGGCTTCGTGGCCGATCCCTCATTGGCGCGTCACATTCCGTTAGGGCGCCTCGGCCGTAGTGAGGATCTCGCGCCCATGGCCCTCGCGGTGTTGTCAAACCGGGTGTCTGCCTACGTGACCGGCGCGGCGTTTGTAGTCGATGGAGGTCTATCACTGACGAACTGGTTTGACCCGCCAATATTCGACGACCTGGGCATACGCCCATGAGAACATCGTCAGAAACGGATGTCAGAGCGGCTTCAGAAACACTTTGGGAAAAACGCAGCGAAACAATCGTTCAATTGGTCGGGGCAGCAGGATTTGAAAGCAAAACCTTCAGAGGGGCCTATGAATCTCACCCAGACCAGGCGTTTCCAAGTTGAGGCTCTCGGACGGCAAAACCGACGAGATATTCTTCGATGACGAGCAACGCGGTTTCGGCGTCCGTCTGCGAGGGCGGTAGCAAGAAGTACGTCGTTCATTACAGGCAGGCTGGAATCCAGCGACGCCACACTATCGGCTCAGTGGCAAACCTGACGCTCGTGGAAGCCCGCAAACGCGCCCGCAAGATACTGGTCGCCGTTGATGACGGCAGAGATCCCGCAGCCGAAAAGGAAAGCAAACGGGCCGCCTCGGGTCTGGTCTTCGCAGCAGTCATGGGCGATTACCTAGACGTGTGCGAAAGGACGTTAAAACCAAAAACAGTAGTCGGATACAAAGGCGATCTCAAAAGGCTATGGAAGCCCCTCCACAAGCTGGCCTTGGGTGCCGTCAGCCGTCCCGTGATCGCTGCCCACCTGCGGACCATCGCTGAGGAAAGCGGTTCCGCATCTGCAAACCGCGCGCGCGGCACACTGAGTTCCTTTTATGTTGGGCAATTGGGGAAGTCTTTGCGAGACCAATCCCGTCATTGGCACGAATACATTCGACACAAAGCCGCGCGACCGGGTGCTGTCCGATGCCGAGCTGGCGGCAATCTGGAAGGCTGCGCCGGATAACGATTACCGGCGAATAGTCAAACTGTTGATGCTTACTGGGCAACGACGCGATGAAATCGCGTGCCCTGCGCTGGCCAGAAATCGACCTGGACGCCAAGCTAATCACGCTGTCGTCGGCCCGGACAAAGAATGGACTGGAACATCGGATTCCGCTGGCGAGCGAAGCGACGGCCATCCTGCGAAGCTGCAACCCTCACCGTGATCTGGTGTTCGGTATCGGACAAGACGGATATTCCGGTTGGTCGAAAAGCAAAACTGCGCTCGACACGGCCTGCGGTGTTAAAGCCTGGACGTTGCACGACCTGCGCCGAACGGCAGCAACAGGCATGGCTGACCTGGGCGTCCAGCCTCATGTGATTGAGGCTGTTCTTAATCACATCAGCGGCCATAAGGCTGGCGTTGCCGGGACCTATAACAGATCGACTTATGCCGCCGAGAAAAAGGCTGCGCTCGATTTGTGGGCCAGCCATCTCAACGTCGCCATCGCAAAAGCGAACGGAGCGAACGTGACAAGCATTCGACGGGCGTGAATTTAGTGCAGCGGCCTGTTGCGCGCCTGCAACCACCGACCAAATTTGTGCAAGGAGCAAAGTCGTACCGCCGCGTTTGATCGAGCGGGACTATCTTTCCGTGTCCTCTCTGCACAGGAGGAATATCTGGCCACGGGGCTGCCATCCGCCCGATACCGATGGCAGCCCCGTTTGTTTGGCTCGGGCGCTGATCGCGCCTCGGGCAGACGTTGCACAGCTACTATCAGTTACGGCTGGTCCAAGCTGCGCCTGCAGCGGCTCTGAAAAGGCTTGGGAAATTGCGCCTTTTTGTGATGGCCATCACAGCGCGCAGAAGATGTTCGCCTAGAGTGATATTAGGGAACACCCGCTTTCTGCCCTCACCCTGCCAGGAGGCGACGATGAGCTTCAATTATCTAACCAACTCTAGCGGCTTTTTGCGGATAGCTGCCTATGTAGGCCAATTGGTCGACAGCGCGGTAGACGCACGGATCGAAACAATTTCCCAAAGCTTGCGCCCAGATCCAGCCACTCGGTGTCTGAATCGCCCGTGTGAACTGAGCGATTTGATGTCGCGGACAATCGCGCCTTAAAGATAAATCAAACCTCGGCTACATAAACGGACCGGACACTGGCAAACGTCTAAAAACTTGTTGCTGTCAGCGACAACCAACGTGTGCTGAGCATCACAAAGAAACGCAATTTCTCGAAACTTGTGATCTGTCGCACAGTTAAAGTTGTTCGCTCGGACCAAATTGTAGGTGCGAGACGCCGTCTGCGAGTAGGGTTGGTCCCCTATTTCCGGCTAATCGTAGGGGACCGCTGCGAGCGCCACTCCAGCGGTCCCTTTTTAAGTCAACTCAGGCCTCAGGCGGCATCATCCAGCCGACGCTCTGCGGCGTCCGTGCGAACCTCTATTTACGTGACTTTGTTTGTGCCAGCGTCCCCGGTATCTTTCTGCGGCCCTGAGGGCGTTGTAACTGTACGGCCTTGAATGTTTGCGGGCTTTTTCTTTGTACGCATCGTCCCGCTTTTTTTGAGCACTGCTGTTGGAGGTGGAGCTCTGGTTGTACTTTTTGGCATGACCGACGTCGGTGGCGACAAACACGAAAACTGCGGCCATAGCGGCTGTTATGAATGAATTGCGCATTGTGCTCCTCCCGTTGATTGGAGAGCTGTGGTGATCTCAACGCAGACATCTCCACACATCACACGCAACCAATACCGCGGCTATCGTTTTGTGCTGTGACTTGGGTCACCGAATTATGGCTTCGCCTCCGGCGGCATCATCCCGCCGACACTCTGCGGTACCGCCTGCTGCTTGCTGTAGTCCGGTCGCAAATCACTCGCCGCCACCGGCTGCGTAATCCGGGGATACACCCGAAATGGTGTCCCGCAATGCACCCGAAATGGTGTCTTACCAGTCGCCTTCCCTAACGTAATCCTGACGCCGCATGAATACTCCGACATTTATGTTAATGATCGCGAGTACTGGGTTGGCGGCTCCGAACCATTGGAGGGAGGAAATTTTCTCGCGAACAGCGAGCGGTATAACAAGAACGACTTCGTAGCAGCTCACAGGACCTTGCCTTTCGGCACTCTTTTACACGTATGTCTCCGTCGTCAGTGCGTCAGTGTTGTGGTCAAAGATCGCGGGCCATTTTTGCCCAAGATGGATTTAGAACGGCGGATCGATTTGTCCTATGGCGCAGCAAAAGCGCTCGATATGCTGCACGATGGACGACAAAGAGTGCGCGTCAGTGTTCCGATGCCAAGGTCTAGACCTGACATCGAACAAAAAGAACCAGCTGGCTTCATCGCTGAAAATCTCATTAACGACGAGCCAAGGCGGTAGCAACACCACGCCCTTATACAGGCGGCATCATCCACCCTGCACCGCCCTGCCGCGCAGCTTGCTGCTTGCTGTAGTCGGGCCGCAGATCAGCTCGCCGCCTCCGCAAACAGTGCAACGGCAGCGGCGCTCGATGTCGCTCAAGACTTCTTCGGCCTGGAAGCGATCAATCGGTAGCTTCCCCGAATGATGGCAAGGCCAGTCGCCCTCACGCTTTCCCAGACAGTAGACAAGCAACTGGCGAATGCCGTGAACGCGGACGGAGGCGATGGTGACCGTTCCAGCCATCGCGATATTTCGCCACGACTGCCGGCAATAGAAAAGAGCCGCAGTGCCAACTGCTGCGGCTCCCGTGCCTCTGTCCGGTCGGGAATAGTCCCTCAGGGGCGATGCCGGACAGAGACTCCATAGAACTAACCCCGAGCAAAGCTTTAGATTTCTTGGGCGCGGAACAAAAAATCCTTGTTCCTGTAGTTGCTACGGGATGCATCCTCGTGGCGCTGCTAGCAATCGTAACTGCGCCAGTCACGCTTTCGTCCCCTGCATCACTCCGAACCTGACAGTCGCCGCCGTTCCGCATGCTTGGCAAGTTGTTCGTAGTCGTCGGCAATCCTGTTCCATATTTCCTTTGCATCGCGGTGTTTAAAGTCTTCGGCGGTTACACGCGCTTTTTCTGCGCGTGAACGCCAAAATTTCGCGTCATCTACTGAATTACGAGGCATGCATTGCGGGCCTTTTCACGCTGAAGTTGCAAATTACGAAAAGCCAACACAATGAACTTTACCTGACATGTGCTGCGTCGCTGTGATGGCGGTCACAGCCGCGAAATTTGTAATCTCTAGTCTGCCTCGCAGGCGATGGGTTGCACTCCCGTTCTGGCCATCGCTCGCGGGGCTGTCGGAAAGCAACAACCGGCGGCCCCGCAATCGTTGCAGTCCGTCAGAAAGTTCCGTCTGCGGCTCGCGTTGGCGCCGGCGCTTTCGGATTTTGACTTTGATTTTCTCTATAAAGAAAGAGCCGCAGAGGAACTGCAGCTCTTTCACTCGGCGCTTCCAATCCAGAGACCAAGCTGGACTGTCGCTCAATTAATATGACCGATCACGGCTAATATGACCGATCACGGCATCGCGATCCACCTGACCAAAGGACGCGGGCCGTCAGAAAGTTCCGTCTACGGCGCGCGCCGCTGCCGGCGCTTTCGGATTCTTGACTTTGATCCACGTTTTCGACGGCCCCGAGCGGTATGGGCGCATCGAGTCTCTTTGAGACAATCCCCTCAAGGCCAAGCTCACAGACTGCCTTAAACAGTCCGTCGCCGTGGTCTTCCGCGTGCTCGACGTGCTGAATGCCGCGATGAGTGCGCGGTATTTTCAGGGGACGTAGCCTCCGCTCCGCGAATCGGTGCAGACGATCGCGTCGGTCTCGATTGCCTCGACCTGTGCCGCGAGTGGGAATCACCTAATATAGTCGGCCAATTTCTTTTGGCGTTTGGCCCGAGCGGCAGCCTTTGCGGCAGCCTTCTTCTTCTTCACTTCGGCACGGGCCGCCGCCTTTCCTTTTCGGCCCTTTTGCCCGTAATTGGGGGGAAACTTTCCGCCCCCCGAAAACCCTGCGCATGCTTGAACACCTTTAGCCCCCCATGTCCTCTTCGACGGACCCGAGCATACAAGGCATCGCAAAACAAACAAAAAGGAAGGGCTGCCGTCGGGCAGCCCAGAAGTGGCACGATCAGAGGTTCGGGCAGAACACTCTGACAATAGTAAACACCCCAAAGAAACGTCCCTATTCCAATTTCAAAATAAACTAGGGACCGCTGGAGGTTCGCCCCTACGGTCCCTACTTCGCGGCCCGGAAAGTGGGCTAACCGGCCGCCACTTGAAGCCAATCGTCAGCGAGTTGCGATGGCTCCAAATTAGTTGTCTTAATAGCCGCCCCACCCGCCGAATCTGTAGTTCACGCCGACCAGGACGGTGGCCGCGGTCGCTTTGGTGCTGAAGGCACAACCGGCGGCACAGAGAGGCACGAGCGGGGTGACTACATTATGATCGTGGTCGCCGAAGTCCATGTAGTTGCCTTCCAGAAACGCCGACCAGCCCCGCGCGAACATCCATTCAACGCCACCACCGGCCGTCCAGCCTGTTCTGGTCTTACTGAAGTCTCCAACTGAAACACCATTAAGGGTGAGGTTTGTTTTGGAATTAGCCCAGGCCACACCGCCCTGACCGTAGAGCAACCAGCCGGGTGCAAACGCATAGCCGAGGCGGCCCGTCAGGGTGTCAAACCATTGAGTCTTGAAGTCAACGGTGGCAGTTGTAAGTGTGACTGGATCGATGAAAGTTCGATCCCTACTCAAGCTTGTCCCGTCGAACATGTTGCGGATGCCAATCACCCATCCGCCGGCAAATTGATAATCGCAGCCAATTTGCCCGCCGCCAGCAAAGCCAGAATTGTTGGTAGAGAGGTCTCCCAAACCGAAACCGAAATCCGCCTTGGCGTGGCCAAATATCCCGCCGACGTTGGCGCCGATGTAACATCCGGTCCAAGTAATTGGAGGCGGCGCCGGCGGTACGTAAGCCGGAGCTTTTCTTGGCAGATCAGCCGCCGAAGCTTGAGTTGCAGCTAGACCAATCGCGGCAGCAAGTAGAGCAAACGAGTGTTTTCTCATTACGGATATCTCCTCAGATCGCAGACAAAGCGACAGCCCGATTCATCTGGAGCTAGTCTTTAACAGCCCAAATCTGAGCGAATATTGTTCCGAGGTATAATCGGATGTTTTTCTGCGGGGGCGTGGCAAAATTGGACATAAATTCTGAATTAACAAGAGTCCCGTGGCGCCTTCGCCTGCAACTTCCGTCGCAGTCTGATTAATTCGGTGGCTTCCCTCGCTGTGACCGGCGCATTGCTCGCACTAAGAGCCTCAAGCGCCGCCTGTGCTTCATCGGGCTTCCGGTCCTTTGTGCAGTCCACTAGTCGGTCAGCTCTGTGATGGAGAGTGAGAATGTCCCCGCATCATTGGAGATCGCGAAGACGCGCTGGCCAGGCGAACACCGAAAAACATCGATCCAGTTCGCTGGCAGTAGCGTGCCAGCAGTGGAGCTGACAGCGTTGTCATTCGGACTCACAATCGCAATGCGACACCCACCGGTCGAAGATACCGAGCCGGGAAAGGAAAGCTGCACTGCATAGGTCTGAGTGCCGAAGGCCGCGCTCGATGCGGCAGCGCCACCAACTGAAGCAACGGAAAGAGCCTGCGCCGTACTGAGGCGCCATACATTATCAAATCGCATTGTATTTTCCTTTGATTAGCCGGCGTGTTGCCGGTCTGCA
>Ga0207428_10005143_pt1 | contig 12253 bp, 14 predicted proteins | sample RhiMethybrSRZTD1_FD_187600 | JGI IMG/M metagenome (GOLD analysis project Ga0207428, IMG submission 187600) | Populus rhizosphere microbial communities from Tennessee, USA - Rhizosphere MetaG P. TD hybrid SRZTD1 (SPAdes) (version 3) | ecosystem: Host-associated > Plants > Roots > Rhizosphere >... | reverse complement strand
GCATCACGGTGCGCGATAACACCGAGCGGCCGGTGACGGTCACAACGGGAACCAACACCATCGTCGGCCGCGATCCGGCGAAGTTGATGTCCGTTGCCAACGAACGGCTCGCGAATAGCAGCGTCCCCGGCAGCATTCCGGAATTGTGGGACGGCAAAGCCGCGGAGCGGATCGCCGATGCGCTCGCCGAAGCGCTGTTTTAGTGCGCCAGCACCGCGAGGTTGTTGACGACGACCAGGGACATCATCGCGTTGGTGCCAAACCTCACCCACATCGCCAGCTTCGGGTTCCGCTTCTCGAGCCGCTCGACGGCGTAAATGTGGAATCCCATGACCGCCGCCTTGGCCACCGCCATCGCCGACAGGTTGCCGCTCTTGAAGATCGGGTTCCCTTCCCGGTGGCCGGCAGCCAGCGCCCTCGAGGTCGTGGCGAGATCAAGAACCTGCAGCGCGCCCTGCGTCGCATAGAGCGACAGCGCGATCCGGCGCTGACGAGCCACGACCGCCACATCGTACGAAATCTTGAGCTCGCCGCTCTCCATCACCAGCGAGTGTTCGGTCGGGTCCAGCGAGAATGCCAGGCGATGTTCGATTGGCGCCGGCGGCTCGGGCAGCTCATATGAGATCGCGAGCGCGAGGTAGTTTTCGATTTGCGGCGGCTCGGGCAGGTCGTACGTGATCGTGAGCGCCAGATAATTTTTGGCTTCCTGTTGCGCCGCCGCGACATCGGAAGACAGAGCTACCGCCAGAACAGCCAACGCAGCTGAACCGAGCATGACTGAGACCTTTCTGTGCTACTCCGCGCGGAAGGGACGCGGACTCAGTTATCCGACAGCCACCTCATCTCCAATCGGCATGCCAGACTGGAAATCCAGAAACAGAATTGGTTTCGTTGCGCGGGTCAAACGTGTGCACACTCCGGCGCACACGCAAGCGTCACATGTCGATCAGTTTTGCAATGTCCTGCGGGGCGACGTTCGTGAAGTCGTATGCAAGCACGGACTCGGCGGAGGTAAAAAGAAGTTTGCCGAGCTCGTCGTGCGCGGGGTGATCGAGATAGGCGCGTAAATCTTTTTCGGAATCGAACTCGAGGATGGCCGAGTACTCATAGTGCTCGGCCATTTGCTTTTCATAGCCGGCGCGATTGAGCAGCAAACGCTTGCCGATCGTGGCGCGCTTGATCTGCGGAATGCCGTCGACGGCGCGGCGCAGCGCGGCCACCAGAGTGTGACGCTGATCAAGGGTGAGAGAGGGACGGGGGCGGAAAAGAACGATGTGCGAAATCACGACTTCTTCTTGCTCTTCGCTTCCCAACGCGTTCGAATCGTCTTCTTGAATTTCGTCCACTTCGCCTTTTTCGCGTCCTTGTACTTCTGACGCGGATCGCGGTGCTCGCCGCCAGGACGCCATTTGGCATCGCGCTTGGCCTCGATCCCCTGGGACTTCTTGTACTCTTCCTTCGGAATCCATTTCCGCTTCTCAGGGGACTTGGGGCTTGGGGCTTGGGACTTGGGGGTCCATTCAAGACGGGACTTGGGACCTGGGGCCTTCTTCCAATCACGCTTTTCAGGCCGCGCTTTCCAATCGGGTTTGCGATCGCGATCGAACGAGCCCTTCGGTTTCCACGCCGGTTTGCGATCCGGATCGAAGGACCGTTTGTCGCGCGCCTTCCATTCAGGGCGTTCGGAACGCTCGGATCGCTTCGGCGCGGGAGTGAATTCGCCTTTTGGTTTCCACTCGAGCTTTTCAGGGGACTTGGGGCTTGGGACTTGGGGCTTGGGGCTCCATTCGGGGCGCTCGTTACGCTCCGGGCGCTCGCGACGATCACCGCGGTCGCGCGCCCCGACATTGTGGCGCTCGCGGAAGCCACCTCGCTGCCGTGCGTCGCCGCGCCGACCCATTTCGCCTCGCGCGAGCATCGCTTCCTGCGCGTCGAGACGTGACGGCCACAGCTTGCCGTTCTGGAACCACATCATGACCGCCGATGGATTCTTCTCCTTCAGCCGGTTGAAGGTCGGCAGGAGATCTTCCTTCGCGCCGGACCGGAAGGCCGTGGGCTGATTGTCGATGAGGATGGTCCAGTAGGCGTATCGCGGAGGCATGAAAGAACTATCCTACCGTTAATGGAGTTGGTTGGCGCTCCGGTCGCCGAGCTGAAGACGCTGCTTACGCAGTCATTTGAGGACTGGAGCAAGGAGGGCCGCTCGTGCGCGCTCTCGGGGGGCGCCACGGCACTCATCTTTCTCAGCGCTCTGCGAAATGCCAACGTCGATTGGAGAAAGATCACGCTGTTCTGGGCGGATGAGAGGGCGGTGCCGGTTGACGACCCGGATTCGAACTACGGGCTCGCGGAGCGGATGCTGCTGTCGCCGCTCGGCGCGAGGGCGCCGCGCGCGATCAGGATGCCAACGGAGGCGAACCTCGCACAGGCCGCGATTTGGTACGACGATGCGCTCGCGAATGAGTTGGATGGCGCGCCGCTGGACCTCGCGCTGCTCGGTGTTGGAGAGGACGGACACGTCTGCTCGCTGTTCCCCGGACACAAGGCGCTGACCCAGAACGATCTGCGCGCGGTGGCCGTCGAGGATGCGCCGAAGCCGCCGGCGCGCCGGTTGTCGTTGACGATGAGATTCGTGCTGCAGTCGAAGAAGATATGGGTCATTGCCATCGGGCCGCGTAAGCTTCCGGTGCTGCAGGCAGCTATCAATAAGACCAGTAATTCGACGCCTCTCGACACCTTGATGCGACAAGCCAAGGATGTAACCGTCTTTACTGATCAAACGATCAGACGCTGAGATTTAGAAACGCTTCACCTTCTCCACAAGCGTCGTACGCTTCAGTCCGAGCAAGCGTGCGGCAGCGCCCTTGTTCTGTTCCGTGCGCGTGAGCGCGCGCTCGATGATGTCCTTTTCGATCTGCGCGATGAGCGCAGGGAGGTCAACGCCGTCCGCAGGCAAGTCGACGACAGGCTTGCTCGCCGCTTCGCCGGTGACCTGCAGATCCGACGGCAGATCACCGACCTCGATCTGCGTGCGGCTGCCGCTCATGGCGATCGCCCGCTCGACGGCGTTCTCGAGCTGACGAACGTTGCCCGGCCAGGCGTAGGCCATCAGCCGGCGCATCGCATCCTGCGCCACGGTCACGTCGCGATCCGGCGCGAACTTCTTGACGAAGGTCTGCACCAGCAGCGGAATGTCCTCGATGCGCTCGCGCAGCGGCGCGATGTGCACGGGAATCACGTTGAGGCGATAGTAAAGGTCCTCGCGGAACGTGCCCTCTTTGACCATCTTCGACAGATCCGCGTTCGTCGCGGCGACGATGCGGACGTCGACCTTGATGGTGCGCGTATCGCCGATGCGCTCGAACTCGCGCTCCTGCAGCACGCGCAGCATTTTCATTTGCAGCGGCATCGGCATGGTGCCGACTTCGTCGAGGAACAGCGTGCCGCCATCCGCCTGCTCGAGACGGCCCTGCCGCATCGCCACCGCGCCGGTGAACGCGCCGCGCGCGTGACCGAACAACTCGGCGTCGAGCAGCGTTTCGGGAATCGCGCTGACGTTGATCGCCACGAAGCGGCCGCGATGCCGCGGGCTCGTCTGGTGAATCGCGCGCGCGACCATTTCTTTTCCGGTGCCGGTCTCGCCGGTGATCAGAATCGTCGCTGCTGACGGCGCGACCGTTTCGATCAATTGAAAGAGCGCGCGCATCGGCGGGCTCTTGCCGGCCATCGAGGCGAGGCCGAAGCGTTCATCGAGCTGTTGATGCAGATAGGCGTTCTCGCTCTTGAGCCGCTTCTGCTCGAGCGCGGAGTTGAGCACGTGCATCAACTCGTCGAATTGAAACGGCTTCGCGATGAAATCGGCGACGCCGAGCTTCGTCATGTCGACGGCGTCCTTCACCGTTCCGTAGCCGGTGACGACGATCGCCACGATGCCGGGATAGCGCGTGAGCGCGGTTTCGATCACCGCGCGTCCGTCAACGCCAGGCAACCGCAGGTCGGAGACGATCACGTCGAAGGCAAAACCGTCGAGCGCCTTGACGGCCGCCTCGCCATCCGCGGCTTCGGTCACCTCGTAGCCTTCGTCGGCCAGGCGTTCTGCAACGACGCCCCGAAGCGCCTCCTCATCGTCAACGAGGAGCAGATGTTGTTTGGTTTCAGGCATTTACGGGTTGGCCTTGTCCCGCCATCGCGCGAAGCGCGACGGCGGACGTCAAAGTATTGACGCGCAATTGCGCGCTGTCAAGGGCACTGGTGGCGAAGAAGGCGCAGAAAGTGCATGCTTGGGGCTGCATGCCTAATCTCAAAAAGGCTTGCACCGATACAACCTCTGGAGGGAAACCCCAGTGGAACGGCAAACAGTCAGCATCATGAAGGCGTGCGAGATGGTCGGCGTCAGCCGCCGCACGATCTACAACTGGATTGCGGCGAACAAGGTGGAGTATCTGCGCACCGCCGGCGGCAGCATCCGGATTTTCGTGGATACGCTGTGGCGCGAGCCGGACGGCACCAAGCACCCCACGAATCACACAGCGGCGTAGTTGACGATTGGCGGTTTCCAGTTGGCAACAATGACAAGCTCCAAGGAGCTGCTGCACAAATTGAATAACCAGCTCGGCGTGATCCTGGCGCACGCCGAGTTGCTCGAGACCAAGGCGCAGGACGCCGCACAGAAGGCGCGCGCGTCCCAGGTCGTCAATGCCGCCTTGCAGGCCATGGCCGTGTCGCGCGAGCTGCGCGAGACGGTCGGCGATAAGTAGTACCTCCCCAACAAATCTGGCTACGCAATCGTGCTTGTGTGCGGCCAAAGCCGTACGCCAGCGGGGCCGCGCCTGTACAGGACTGTCGAAAGGGTCCTCTCCAGCGACAGATCTGTAAGCGCTCGTGCAAAAACAAAACTGTTAGCCAATCTGTTGACACACAACCTGTAGAAAGCGCCAATTCATTGGCGGTTCTTGACCAAATTCCAGACGGAAAATTCGTAACGACGTGCCGGGCAGTTCCGTGTAAGTTACTGACTTTGCTGACAGTTACACGGATGGGCTTGATCGGGATCACACGGTTGCACACTGTGGTTCAGCTCTGGCATCGCAGTTGCCTTAGGGCAAGCAACATGAAAATTAGCCAGGCTCACCGCGTAGAAGCAGGGCTGCCGTTTGTCGAAGCTCTTGCGAGGCGTATGGCGGCGACGATGCCGCACTCAATCGACCTCAGCGATCTCGTGCAGGACGGCGTGATCGGGTTGATCGACGCCGCGCACCGCTTCGACGATTCGCGCGGCATCAAGTTCGAGACCTTCGCCGAGCGGCGCATCCGCGGCGCGATGATCGACGCGCTCCGCAAGGATGCCTGGCCGCGCGGCGTGCGCCGCGTGCGTCGCGAGCTCGAAGCCGCGCGCGAGAAGCTGCGCGCGACGCTCGGACACGAGCCGTCGCTCGCCGATCTCGCCGAGGCGATCGGCTCCGACGAGAAGCGCCTGGGGAAGACGATCGTGCGCATCAACACGATCGAATCGACCTCGCCCTTCTCGAGCGCGGAGAACATCGACGAGGCGCAGCTGCCCGCGGTGCTCGTGCCCGCGGAGCCGGAGCGCCCCGACATGCAGTACGAGCGCGACGAGGTGAAGAACCGCGTCCGCAACGCCATCGCCACGCTGCCGCCGCGCGAGCAGCGCGTGATCGCGCTCTACTACTACAACGAAGTGACGATGAAGGACATCGGCGCCGAGCTCGGCGTCAACGAATCGCGCGTCTCGCAGCTGCACGCGCGCGCCATTCGACGCCTGAGAGAGGCGCTCGGCGCAGAAATCACGCCCGTGGCCGCATCGGCCGCCTTGCGTGACGCGATCGCGGCGATCGAAGCCAAGCCCCGCATGGCCAAAGCTTCGATTGCTGCGACCGCTGCCAAGCCCGCGAAGGTGTCGCTGCCCGAGTCGGACACGCGCGTGTCGCAGGCCGCTCAGAAGCGGGCGGGACTCGTGCTCGTCAAGAACAGTGCTCCGGCCGATCGCGATTACGACAACGTGTCGCGCGCCGCACGAAGCAAATCGCCCAACCTGAAAGGTTTGGAAAGCCAGCGGCAGCCGGTTTCCTCGAGGAAGCGCTCCGCGTCGGTGCCGGCAACATCGCCGGTTACGAAGATGACGCGCCGCGCCAGAGCCGGCGTCGCGGCCGCCATCGCGCGGTAGAACTGCATGCCGTCGATGCGCGGCATCTTGAGATCGCAGACGATCAGGTCGTAGCGGGCTTCGGTGAGGCGGGTCAGTCCCTCCTCACCATCGCCGGCCCGATCGACGGCGAAGCCGGCATCGACCAACGCTTCGGACACCGCGACGGCCAGCGCGGGTTCATCCTCTACAACCAGCACACGCAATCCCTTGAACGCTTCGAGCGAGATCGGCTGCTGCGCCGCTCTCGCCGCGGGCGCATTGAGATGCTGTCCTGATACCGGCAGCTCGATGAAGAAGGACGCCCCCTGGCCTTTCTTTGACGTCAGCCAGATGCGGCCGCCGTGCTCCTGGACGATCGCATACGCGACGGTCAGGCCCAGCCCTGTGCCTTGTCCAACTTCTTTGGTCGTGAAGAACGGATCGAAGACTTTATTGACGCGCTCTTCCGGAATCCCGGGCCCATCGTCACTGACCTCGAGCACGAGCGAGCCGCGATCGGTGTCGTGCGACGTGCGGACGACGATCGTGCCCTTGCCGTTGGCGCCGAGGCACGCCTGTTCGGCGTTGATCAGGAGATTGAGCAGGACCTGCTTGATCTGATGGCTGTCGGCGAACACATCGGGAAGACCCGTGGCCAGGGCTTCGACGATGCTGATGTTGGAGACTTTTTGTTCGTAGGCGCGCAGTGCCAGTGTTTCCTTGACGGTCTGGTTGAGATCGACCATCGCGCGCGTGGTCTGCCGCTTGCGCGCGAACGTCAGCAGATTGCGGACGATGCGAGCGGCGCGTTCGGATTCGCCGAGGATCACCTCGAGACCCTGCTTGGTTTTTTCGTCGACGTCGCGCTCCGAGAGACGCTCGGCCCAGGAGAGGATCGTGGCGAGCGGATTGTTCAGCTCGTGCGCGACGCCCGAGATGGTTTGTCCGAGCGCGGCCATCTTCTCGGCCTGCAGCATCTGGTAGCGGCCGTCGCGGTTCTGATCCTCGCGCTTCTTCCGCTCGCTGACGTCGCGGACCAGCGCCTCGATGTGCAGCATCGCGAGCTGCGTCTGGTTGGGATGGAGCGGGCGATGCGATGCGGTGGCGGAGACTTCGATCCAGATCGGCGCGCCGTCGACGCGTCGCACGCGAATGAGGTGATCCATCACGCCGCCTTCGCGATCGAGGAGCTCGATGAAGGTCTGACGCGCTTGCGGATCGACGAAGCGCGAGACTTCGAAGGGCTGCACCAGGTTCTCGGCCGCGTCCGGCGGATAGCCGAAGATCTCTTTCAGATGCGGATTGGCGGCGAGGGTGCTGGTGCTGTTGGCGCCGAGGGTGCCCATGTAGACACCCTCGCGTACGGATTGAAACAAACGAGCGAACGCGATGTTCCGCTCATCCATTTTCTTGCCCGCCTCCGGCGGGCGGGACGTCTCGAAGGCCAACCAAACGTTTCATCGATGAAAGCTGGCCTTCGATACGTCAGCGTTGCTGTCTTTTACTTCTTCGACGGTGGTGCGGGAGTTGGCGTGCGGCCGGCGGCGTTACCCGGCGCCCAACGGCGTTCGATGGCGGCGCGGATCGCGACGACATCGGCGCCCGAGTTATAGAGCTGCATCGATTCGCGCGCCACGTCGACGCAGATCGTGCAGCCGAAGCCGTGCGTGTCCCACTCGAGGACGTTGCCCTTTTGATCGCGTCGCGCGACGAAGCATGACTCGTTGGCCTTGTGACCCTGCTCGCCGCAGCCGCAATAGCACGGCACGTACTTGAGGATCTCCGGATGCTGCGCGGCGAAGTCGTAGGTGGCGCGGACCACGTCCATCGGACGCACCGGCGCGAAGCCGACGACTGGCAGCGGCGGCGTCGACACCGGCATTCGCACGGGGCCGGAGGGCTTCGCCGACGTTGGGGGTTTGGGACTTGAGGCTTGGGACTTGGCAGGTGCCGTCTGCGCGGCCACCACGAGGGTGGTCACGAGGGTCAACCCCGCAATTCCGAGCAAAACTGTCACATGTTTCCCGGGATTCATGGGACTCACTTTAGCAGCAGCCAGTAGCCAGAGGCCAGTAGCCAGAAAGGCGCATGAATACCTCTGGTCAAGTGACCGCCATTACCCGATACTTCCGGCGATCCCATGAGGTTTTTTGGGCGCCAGGACTTCCTCCTGACCGCAGCTCTGACCACGGCGCTCGTGATCGTCTTTTCTTCGTCGATCTCGCGCGGGCTCGATTACGCGCGTGAAATCGAGCGGCAAAGCGGCCTCACGCTGATGCCGGCGCTGGTCCTGCTCACGGCCGCCTTCTTCTTCCATCAATACCGCCGCAACCATCAGCAGCAGGCCAAGGCTGATGCGGCGATGCTGGCGACAAAAGAAGCCGAGCATCGCGCCGAGGAGCTCGAGCGGCTCGTGGCGTTCGGCCAGGCCCTGGGCCGATCTCTGGACTTCGACAGCATTCGCGTGTCGGTGACGCAGCATCTGCCGCGCATCGCGTGCACGGACAGCGTGTGGGTGCTCGTGCAGCAGGGATCGGAATGGCATGCGCTCTCCGGCGACACGCGCGGCGCCGAGGAAGTGTTGTGGGCCGATCTCGCTGAGCAGCTACTGGCGAGCAGCGCCGACATCACGCCGAGCAATTTGAACGAACCGCGCACGCTTGGCATTCCGCTACTCGTTGGCGGCAAGGCCGTGGGCGTGCTTGGCGTGCGGCCGGCCACCGGAAACCTTCCGGCGGATCGCCGCAGGATCATCGAAGCCGCGGCGGCGCTGCTGGCGGTGTCGATCAAGAACGCGCAGTTGTTCCGCGAGGTCAAGGACAACAGCGTCAAGGACAACCTGACCGGCTGCTTCACGCGCACGCACGCGATCGACATGATCGACGCGGAGCTGCGCCGCGCGCGGCGCAGCCAGACGCCGGTGTCGATGATCATGTTCGATCTCGATCACTTCAAGGACGTCAACGATCGCTACGGCCACTTGTGCGGCGACGCGGTGTTGAGCGCGGTCGGCAAGCGCATGAAGGAAGTGCTGCGCGGATCGGATCTGAAGTGCCGCTACGGCGGCGAAGAATTCCTCGTGCTGCTGCCCGAGACGCCGCTCCACGGCGCGCGCCGCGTCGCGGAAACGCTGCGCCGCGAGATCGCCGAGCGGCCGGTGCCGTGGTCAGGCGAGGGATTGACGGTGACGGCGAGCTTCGGCCTGGCGCAGACGATGCCCGGCGAAGTCAACGTGCAGGCCGTGATCGCGCGCGCGGATCAGGCGTTGTATCGCGCGAAAGACGATGGACGCAACTGCGTCCGCATCGCCGCCGAAACCGCGACGCTCGTCGCTGACGAAACCCAACGACACAATCGAGTCGGTTAGCGAGCGCGCTCCCGCGGAGCGCACGCTAATGCCTGCCGACGATCCAGGTGCCGGCAAAGACGAGCACCGCGGCGACGAGGATGCGAGCCGACAGCGGCTCATTTAGCAACAGCGTACCGAGCGCAACGGCGATCATCGGATTGATGTACGCGTAGAGCGACACGAGCTGCAGCGGCAGATGCTGAATCGCGTAGATGTATGCCGAGTACGCGATCAGCGATCCTGCGACGCTCAGATACAGCATCGCCGCGATCGTGCGGGGCGTGAACGAGAGATGCGCCCAGTCGCCGTGCGCCGAGGCGGCGCCGAGCAGCATGATGCCGCTGAAGATCATCTGCAGTGCCGTGGATCGGAACGGGTTGTCGCCGAGCTCATGACGTCGCGCGAACGAGGTGCCGATCACCCAGCCGACGCACGCCAGCTGAATCGCGATCACGCCGATCACGAACGCCCGTCCGCTCGCGCCGCCGTGCGTCAACTCCGGCCACACCAGCACGATGATGCCGCTGAAACCCAGGCTCAGGCCCGCGAGCGATCGCTTCGAGAAGCGCTCGCCATTCGGCAGCAGCCGCTCGATCAACGCCGACCAGAACGGCGTGGTCGCGATCAACACCGCGGTGAGGCCGCTCGCCACGAACTGCTGCGCGTAGACGACGAAGCCGTTGCCGACAACGTTCATCAGCAGGCCGAGGAGCGCGAGCGGACCCCAGAGCCGCGGTTTCGGCAGACCGCGGCCGCTTGCGAGCATCAGACCCGACATGATCACGCCCGCCGCCATCCATCGCAGTCCCGCAACCAGCAACACCGGAACGGTTTCGAGCGCCACGCGGATCGCGAGATACGTCGTCCCCCACACAATGCAGACGGTGACGAACGCGATGTACGCGAGCCCCTTGCGATCGCGCGCGAGCGCGATCACGGCTCGCTCCGCGCAAGGTCGTTGAGGGTCAGCTCCTTCGGAATCTTGATGCGTGGATCCTCTTTGACCGTTTCGAGCACGATCGTCGTCCTGGTGGACGTGACCGATACCGTCGCCGCGATCTGCTGGCGGAGAATCTGGCCGAGATGCTCCGCATCGCGCGCGCGGACCTTGAGCAGGTAACAATCGTCGCCGGCAACGTGATGGACCTCGAGGACCTCGGGAATGCGGGAGAGCTCAATGGCGGAAGGCATGTCGGGACCGTGCTCCGAAGTCCTCACGGCGACAAACGCCAGCATGCCCCGGTCGACCACATGAGGGTCGATAAGCGCGACGTAATCCTTGATAATGCCCTTGGATTCGAGCTTCCGCAGGCGCTCGAGGACGGCCGACGGCGCCAGACCCACGGCCTTGGCCAGCTCCGCCTGAGTCGTTCTGGCGTTGTATTGAAGAATATCCAGTATAGAGCCGTCGATATCGTCGATTATTCGTTCGAAAGCCATATGCGCCGAATTATATCCAGTTTCCTCCCTATTCATTGGTGCCAGGCACCAACGAATAGCCTATCGGTTGGTGCCTGGCACCAATGACTACCTTTTGGCGGGAAGCCTCCCCGGAGGCACGTAAGGCGCTGATCGCGGCCGGCATGGGCTGGCTGTTGGATGCCTTCGACGTGATGCTGTATGCCCTCATCCTCAAGTCGGTTATCGAGGATCTGGGCCTCACGCCCGCCCAGGGCGGGCTGATGGCGTCGCTGACGCTCGGTGCATCGGCCGTCGGCGGCCTGATCTTCGGCGTCATCGCCGACAAGCTCGGACGCACGCGCGCGTTGTCGCTCAGCATCCTGATCTATTCGATCTTCACGTTCGCGTGCGGGTTCGCGCAGAACCTCTGGCAGCTCGCGATCTTCCGCGTGCTGCTCGGGCTCGGCATGGGCGGCGAGTGGGCCAGCGGCGCCACGCTCGTCAGCGAGACGTGGCCGGAGAAGCATCGCGGCAAGGCGCTCGGCATCATGCAGAGCTGCTGGGCGATCGGCTACGGCCTCGCCGCGATCGTGGTCGCGATCGTGTTGCCGCGTTTCGGCTGGCGCGCCGTGTTTTTCGTCGGCATCCTTCCCGCACTCTTCACACTGTGGATCCGTCGCAGCGTCAAAGAGCCTCAGATGTGGCTATCGCGTGGGTCGGGGATCGGGGATCAGGGATCGGGCGGAAGCCGGAAGTTCTCAATGCGCATCGCGATCTTTCTGACGGCGATGAACGCCGCGACGATGTTCGCCTACTGGGGACAGGGCATCTGGGTGCCCTCGTACCTCTCATCCCCGACGACGCAAGGCGGCATCGGGTTGTCGACGGAAACCATGGCGATGTTCATCGTCGCGATGCAGGTCGGCATGTGGCTTGGCTACGTGCTGTTCGGATTCATCTCCGATGTCTTCGGCCGCCGCCCCACCTACATTTCGTATCTGCTGCTCGCTGCGGTGTTGATCTGGTATTACGGGTTTGCACGAGAGCCGTGGATCCTGCTCGTGCTCGGACCGTTTGTGGCGTTCTTCGGTACCGGATTCTTCAGCGGATTCGGCGCGGTGGCGTCGGAGCTGTTCCCGACCTCGATTCGCGCCACTGCGCTTGGAGTCACATATAACAGCGGCCGACTACTGAGCGCGATCGCGCCGTTCGTCGTCGGCACCACGGTGCAGAGCCGCGGCTATGGAGCCGCGTTCAGCATCACGGCGATTGCCTACATGATTGCGGCGGTGCTGTGGTTGGGGATTCCGGAGACGAAGGGAAGGAAGATGGTTTAGCAGGCCAGCAGGCCAGCAGGC
>Ga0207428_10005141_pt1 | contig 12254 bp, 11 predicted proteins | sample RhiMethybrSRZTD1_FD_187600 | JGI IMG/M metagenome (GOLD analysis project Ga0207428, IMG submission 187600) | Populus rhizosphere microbial communities from Tennessee, USA - Rhizosphere MetaG P. TD hybrid SRZTD1 (SPAdes) (version 3) | ecosystem: Host-associated > Plants > Roots > Rhizosphere >... | reverse complement strand
GAACGACCTCGACAAGATCGGTGAAGGCAAGGCGCAGTACACGCTGCTCACGAACGACCACGGCGGGATCGTCGACGACCTGATCGGTTACGAGCTCTCGCCCGAGCGGTTCCTGCTGATCGTGAACGCAGCGAACCGCGAGCCGGACTTCGCGTGGCTCGAGCGCTTGCCGGGCGAGGTCGAGCTGAGGGACGTCTCCGACGAATACGCGCTGGTCGCCGTGCAGGGGCCGCGCGCGCTCGAGCGGCTCGGGCTGCCGGAGGCTCCGGCGTTCACGTTCGCCGACGGTGAGGTTGCCGGAGTCGCCTGCACCGTGAACCGCACGGGCTACACCGGCGAGCAGGGCGTCGAGCTGCTTGTCGAAGCAGGCGCCGCGACCGAGCTCTGGGACCGTGTGCTCGACCGCGGTGTCGTTCCGTGCGGCCTCGGTGCGCGCGACACACTGCGCCTCGAAGTCTGTTACCCGCTTCACGGAAACGACATCACGCCGGAGACCGACGCGATCTCCGCGGGCCTCGGCTGGGTCTGCGCGCTCGACAAGGACTTCACCGGCGCCGATGAGTTGCGGCGCATCAAGGAGGCGGGCCCGGAACGCAGGCTCGCGGCCTTCGTGATGGAAGAGGCGGCGATCCCGCGCCAGGGGATGGCGATCACCGAGGGCGGCGAGGTCACCTCCGGCTCCCACTCGCCGATGCTCGAGGTCGGCATCGGCATGGGCTACGTGCCGGCCGGGCTGGCGCAGCCGGGCTCGGAGCTGACGATCGACGTCCGCGGCCGCTTGCGGCGTGCGCGCGTGGTGAAGAAGCCGATCTACTCGCGGGAGGAGAGCTGATGGCGGCCGTCGAGAGCTACCCGAGCGAGCTGCGGTACCACCCCGAGCACGACTGGGCGCGGATCGAGGACGGGGAAGCGACCTTCGGAGTCACCTGGTTCGCGCAGGACGCCCTGGGTGAGCTCGTCCACTTCGAGGCTCCGGAGGAGGGCGCGACGCTGAAGAAGGACGAGTCGTACGCCGAGGTCGAGTCCGTGAAGGCGGTCTCGGACGTGGTCGCGCCGCTCTCGGGCGAGGTCGTCGCGGTCAACCGCGCCGTCGTCGACGCGCCGGAGACGGTGAACGACGATCCGTACGGCGAGGGCTGGCTCGTGCGCGTGCGCCTGACCGACCCCGGCGAGGTCGACGCGCTGATGGACGTGGACGCCTACAAGCAGCATCTGGCCGAGCAGGGTTGAGCTACCTCGCGCTGACCGACGCCGACCGGGAGGCGATGCTCGAGACGATCGGCGTCTCCTCCGTCGAGGAGCTGTTCGCCGACCTGCCGGGCGGTGTCCGCCTCGGACGGGAGCTCGAACTGCCGCCGGCGCTCACCGAGCAGGAGCTGACGGCCTACTTCGAGGCGCTGGCGGCCAAGAACGCGCACGTCGGGACCGAGCTGTCCTTCCTCGGCGCGGGCATGTACGACCACTACGTGCCGGCGATCGTCGACGCTGTGCTCCAACGTGGGGAGCTGCTGACGGCGTACACGCCGTACCAGCCCGAGCTGAGCCAGGGCGTGCTGCAGGCGATCTTCGAGTACCAGACCGCGATCTGCGAGCTAACGGGCATGGACGTCTCCAACGCGTCCGGCTACGACGGCACCACGGTCGCTGCGGACGCGTGCTTCGTCGCGAAGTACGCGACGGGCCGCTCGAAGGTCGTCGTCACCGAGGCGACCAACCCGCAGGTGCGGCAGGTCGTGAAGACCTACGCGCCCGGTTTCGGGCTCGAGGTCGTCGAGGTGCCGCATCGGGGCGGCGCGACCGACCCGGAGGAGCTCGGCGAGGCCGCGGCCGACGCGGCCTGTGTGATCTTCCAGCAGCCGAACTTCTTCGGAGTCCTCGAGCCAGCCCCGGACCTCGCCGCGGCGGCGAACGAGGCCGAGGCGCTCGCGGTCGCGCACGTGGACCCGATCTCGCTGGGCCTGCTCGAAGCTCCCGGCAACTACGGGTGCGCGATCGCCATCGGAGAGGGGCAGGGGGCGGGCAACTACCTCTCCTACGGCGGGCCGCACTACGGGTTCATCGCCGCGCGCAACGATTTCATCCGCCGGATGCCGGGCCGCATCGTCGGCGAGACCACTGACGCTCCGGGTGAGCGCGGCTATGTCTTGACCCTCCAGACGCGCGAGCAGCACATCAGGCGCGAGAAGGCGACCTCCAACATCACCACCAACCAGACGCTCCTGGCCCTGGCAGGGCTCGTCTACCTGTCGTGGCTCGGGCCGGAGGGGCTCAAAGAGGTGGGGGAGGCCTGCATCGCGCTCGCGGCGCACGCGAAGGAGCGTCTCGGACGTGAACTCGTGTTTGCCGACAAGACAACATTCAAGGAGTTTGTCGTTCGCGTCGGACGACCCGCGCAGGAGGTCGTCCGCGAGGCCCGCGCTCGCGGTGTCCACCCCGGCTACGTCCTCGGGCGCGACTACTCGGGGATGGACGACGTGCTGCTGGTCGCGCTCACGGAACGGCGAACGCCGGAGGAGATCGACCGGCTCGCCCGCACGCTCGACGAGGTGGGCGCGTGAAGCTCCTGTACGAGAAGTCCCACCCGGGCCGCCGTGCGGGCCGCCCGCCGCGCCTCGATCTTCCAGTGCCGGAGCTGCCGAACGAACTCCGCCGCGCCGAGCCGCCGCGCCTGCCCGAGCTCGCCGAGCCCGACCTCGTGCGCCACTTCACCGAGCTCTCGCGGCGGAACTTCGGGATCGACACCGGCTTCTACCCGCTCGGCTCCTGCACGATGAAGCACAACCCGCGCGTGAACGAACGGCTCGCCGCGTTGCCCGGATTCCGCGACCTCCACCCGCACCAGGACCCGGCAGGCGCTCAGGGCGCGCTCGGGCTTTGCTGGGAGCTGCAGGAGGTGCTCTCGGAGATTACGGGCCTCGACGCGGTCTCGCTCCAGCCGGCGGCGGGGTCGCAGGGCGAGCTGACCGGCCTGATGGTGATGCGCGCGTACTTCGCCGACAAGGGCGAGGGCGAGCAGCGGCGCAAGATCGTGGTTGCGGACACCGCGCACGGCACGAACCCGGCGAGCGTGACGATGGCCGGCTACGAGCTGACGCCCGTGAAGACCGATCCGCGCGGGAACATCGACGTCGAGGACCTGCGCGAGAAGGTCGACGAGCACACCGCCGGACTGATGCTCACCAACCCGTCCACGCTCGGCCTCTTCGACGAGCACATTGCGGAGGTCGCGGCGATCTTCCACGACGTCGGTGCGCTCATGTACTACGACGGTGCGAACCTGAACGCCGTCTGCGGGATCTCGCGGCCCGGCGACATGGGCTTCGACATCGTCCACATCAATCTGCACAAGACGTTCTCGCAGCCGCACGGCGGCGGCGGACCGGGCGGCGGGCCGATCGCGGTCGCCAGTCGGCTTGAGCCGTTCCTCCCGGTGCCCGCGATCGTCCGCGACGGCGAGGGCTACGGCTTCGACTACGACCGCCCGAAGTCGATCGGCAAGGTGCGCGGCTTCATCGGGCCGTTCGGCGTCTTCGTCCGCTCGCTCGCGTTCATCCGCGCGTACGGGCCGCAGCTGCGCAAGATGTCGGAGGCGGCGGTGCTGAACGCGAACTACCTGCTCGCGCGGCTACGCGACGCCTACGAGCTCCCGTTCGACCGGCTCTGCATGCACGAGTTCGTGCTCTCCGCGCGCCCACTGAAGCGCGAGCACGGCGTCACGGCGCTCGACGTCGCGAAGCGGCTGATGGACTACGGCTTCCATCCGCCGACGATCTACTTCCCGCTCCTCGTGCCAGAGGCGCTGATGATCGAGCCGACCGAAACCGAGGCGAAAGAGACGCTCGACGAGTTCGCCGATGCGATGCTCGCGATCGCGCACGAGGCCGCCGAGGAGCCCGAGCTGCTGAAGAGTGCGCCGCACGGACGCGCCGTCGGCCGGCTCGACGAGGTCAAGGCGGTGAAGAAGGCGGTCGTGCGCTACCTCTTCGACGAGCATCCCGACCTTTCGACCGAAGGAGAGTCCCGGTCCGAGACCGCTGTGGTGGAGGCTCCAAAGGGGGCCTGATGATCGAGCTCCGCTCAGACACCAAGACCAAGCCGTCGCCCGAGATGCGCGCGGCGATCGCCGCGGCCGAGGTCGGAGACGAGCAGCGGCGCGAGGACCCGACGGTCAACGCGCTCGAACGCCGCGCCGCCGAGCTGCTGGGCCAGGAAGAGGCGGTCTTCGTCCCGACCGCGACGATGGCGAACGAGATCGCGTTGCGGGTGCTCGGCGAAGTGGGCGGCGAGGTCGTCGCGGAGGAGAACTCCCATATCTTCGTCTCGGAGCTCGGAGGGCCCGCGGTGCACGCGGGGTTGATGACCCGGCCGATTCGGTGTCCGAACGGACGCTTCACGCCCGAGCAGCTACGCGAGAAGGTTCGCGCCGGCGACAACACGCACACGCCTGCGACACGGATCGTCTCGGTCGAGAACACGCACAACGCCTCGGGCGCGCGAGTCTGGCCTCTCGACGAGCTGGAGGCGATCGTGGAGACAGGGCGGGAGCTCGACCTGCAGCTGCACCTGGACGGGGCGCGCGTGCTCAACGCCGCGGTCGCGCTCGGCGTCCCCGCGGCCGAGATCGGCAGGCGCTTCGACACCGTCACGCTCTGCCTCTCGAAGGGTCTCGGCTGCCCGCTCGGCGCGGTCGTCGCGGGCTCGCCCGAGCGCATGGTCACGGCGAGGCGGTTCAAGCACCTGTTTGGCGGCGCGATGCGACAGGCCGGGATCGTCGCGGCGGCCGGGGTCTACGCGCTCGAGCACAACATCGACCGCCTCGCGGAGGACCACGCACGGGCGCGGCGGCTGGGTGAGGGCCTGTACGACGCCGGCGTGCCCGTCGACCTCGAGCAGGTCGAGACGAACTTCGTCCAGGTCGACGTCGGGCCGCTCGGGCTGAGCCCCGAGGAGGCGCTGGAACGGCTTGCCCACCAGGGCGTGGGCCTGTCGATGACCGTCCATCCGACGAAGCTGCGGGCGGTCACGCACCTCGACGTCGACGACGAGGACATCGACCGCGCGACCGAGCTGATCCCGCGCGCGTTGGGAGCCCTTGCCCGCGCCTGAGCGCTTCCGTCGGCTGGTGCGCGAGGCTCAGGCGCAAGGCCGGCTGCCGAGCCTCTCGGCTGCGGTCTTCCGCAGCGGGGAGATCGTCTGGGACGAGGCGATCGGGCTCGCGGACGTCGAACAGCGGGTCGAGGCGACGACCGACTCGCAGTACGCGGTCGCGTCGATCACGAAGACGTTCACCGCGGCCTCGGTGCTGCAGCTCCGCGACGCGGGGAAGCTCGATCTCGAGGACCCGCTCTCGCGCCACCTACCCGAGGCCGCGCATGGGACGCCGACGCTGCGGCGGTTGCTCTCGCACGCCTCAGGCCTGCAGCGCGAGCCGCCGGGCAACGTCTGGGAGACGCTGAAGTTCCCCGACGAGCAGGAGCTGCTCGCGACTCTCGCGGACGCCGAGCAGGTGCTGCCGCCGTCGACGGCCTGGCACTACTCGAACCTCGCCTACGCGCTGCTCGGGCACGTCGTCTCGCACGTCTCCGGGACGCCGTACCACGAGTACGTGCGGGAGCAGCTCTTGGAGCCGGTCGGCCTCGACCGAACGACGTGGGGACCGGGCGAGGGCGCGGCGCTGCCGTACTTCGTCGAGCCGTACTCCGATGCGGTGCAGCGGGAGCCGGTGCTCGAGCTCGGTGGCAAGGGCGGCGAGTCCGGCCTGTACAGCACCGTGGGCGATCTCGCGCGCTGGGGGTCGTTCCTGGCCGACCCGGACGAGTCCGTGCTCGCGCCCGCGAGCGTCGCCGAGATGCACAACTTGCAGATCATGGCCGAGCCCGACTGGACGCTCGGCTGGGGCCTTGGGATCGAGCTCTGGCGGCGCGGCGAGCGCGTCTACGGAGGCCACACCGGTGGCTTCCCGGGCTTCCTCTCGATCATGCTCTACTCGCGCCGCGACAAGATCGGCGCCGTGCTGCTGACGAACTCCGGCACCTGGCCGAAGCTGAGCCCGACGGGGCTCGATCTCGCCGACGCGGCGCTCGACGAGCTGGCCCCGGATCGCGAGGCGTGGGCGCCCGAGGACGCTCCGCCCGCGGAGATCGTTTCGCTACTCGGCCGCTGGTGGTCGGAGGGAGACGAGACGATCTTCAGCTGGCGGAAGGGCAAGCTGGAGGCGCAGTTCGCGGCGGCCCCGCCGGAACGCGAGCCCTCAGTCTTCGAGCAGGAGGGCGAGGACCGCTTCCGCGTCGTCTCGGGACGCGAGCGCGGAGAGGTGCTACGCGTCGCCCGCGACAAGGACGGCGACGCCGTCCGGCTCTACTGGGCGACGTACCCGTTCGCGCGAGAGCCCGAGATCTTCGGCACAGAGCACTAGGAGGGATTGGCGGAACGTCGTTCCGGCGGCTCAGCCGTCGTTTCGTCAAGCCGTCCTTAGCTAGCGGTCGCCCGCTACCCAGAATCCGGCCGCCACCGCGATGTACACGGCGACCAGGAAGTACCCCTCCCAGCGGCGGCCGAGGCCGTCCGAGAGCGTGATCGCGACGAGAACTGCGGCGCCGCCCATCGCGGCCAGCTCGATGGGCCGGAAGTTCAGCGGAAGCGCTGGCGTGACCACCCACGAGAGCAGCGCGACGACGGGGGTAACCAGTAGCGCGACCTGCGCGCTCGAGGAGACGGCGATCTCGGTCGCGAGCGGCAGCTTTCCGCGGTGCGCGATCACGATCGCGCCGCCGTGCTCGGCGGCGTTCCCGACGATCGCGACGATCACCGCGGCGATGAAGAACTCGGAGATCCCCGCGGAGTGCGCGAACGAGTCGAGCGAGTGCACCAGCGTCTCGCTGATCAGGGCCGTGACGACCGTCGCCGCACCGAGCGTGGCCAGCGAGACCGGCAGCGACCATCCTCCGGCGTCCGCCTCCTCGCCGCTCTCCTCGAACAGGCGCTTGTGCCGGCGCAGCGACCACATCGTGACGCCGAGGTAGAGGAACAGCAGCGCGAGCGAGACCGGAATCGACAGGACGGCGAGTGAGTGCCGCTCCGCGTCGCCCGTCCAGCCGGGCACAGAGGGCACGAGGAACAGGAGCACCGCGACGGTCACGAGCCCGAGTTGGAGCAGGAGCGAGAAGCGGTCGAGCGGCTTGCCGTGCCGCGCGTCGCCGCCGCCGAAGATGAGCGCCGCGCCGAGCACCAGCAGGATGTTCGAGACGACGCTGCCGGCCAGCGATCCCCGCACGACCTCGGGCAGCGACGCATTCACGGCGAAGAGCGCGATGATCAGCTCCGGCGCGTTGCCGAAGCTCGCGTTGAGGAAGCCGCCGATTCCGGGGCCGGTGTGCTCGCCCGCGTGCTCGGTCGCCTCGCCGATCAGCCACGCGAGCGGGACGAGAGCGGCTGCCGCGGCGATGAACAGCGTCGTGTCGTCCGCGTGGAACACCCAGCGCAGCAGGAAGGTGACGGGGGCCAGAGCGAGCGAGGCCCAGAGGAGCTTCCGGCCCACGGCGTTAGCGCCCCTTCCAGTAATGGAGCCCAGCCTCTCGATTGCTAGCACCAAGCCAGAGTCCCCACTCGACCGCGGCGCAGGCTGGACGCCTGCGCAAGGGCGAGGGAGGGCTCTGGTGCAGCGTGATAGCGGGCGAGGGGCAGGCGTCCATTGCTGGGAGGGGCGCTAGCGTAACCGGCTCATGCTCGACGCCGTTCTCTTCGACTGGGGCGACACCCTGATGCAGTTCGCGTACTCGCCCGAGCTCGTCGCCGCCGGCAACCGCGCCGGGCTGGAAGCCCTCGGACGGGCCGACCTCCCGGTGGCCGACGAAGTGACGGAGCACTTCCGTGAGGAGTACGAACCGCTGTTCTGGGTGCCCGGCACCATCGAGGAGATCGAGTATCCGCACCTCGTGCGGCGACTCCTCCGCGACTTCGGCGTCGAGATCGACGACGAGGAGCTGGGCCGCTACCTGGAGGCCGAGCACCGCGCGTGGGACCCTGCCCGCATCCTCGCGGCGCACACGCACCCGCTGCTCGAGGCGCTGCGGGGGCACGGGCTCAAGCTCGGCCTCGTCTCGAACGCCTTCGACCCCGGCTGGCTGCTGCATCGCGACCTCGAGCAGATGGGCCTCGAGGAGCGGCTCGACTTCAGCGTCTTCTCGTCGGAGTTCGGGATGCGCAAGCCGCACCCCGCGATCTTCGAGCGGGCGCTGGAGGCGCTCGAGGTCGAGCCCGAGCGCACGCTCTTCGTCGGCGACCGGCTCTACGAGGACGTGCGCGGCGCGGCCGAGGTCGGCATGACGACGGTGCAGGCGCTCTGGTTCCGCGCGGACGAGCACCCCGACGGCGCCGAGCCCGACCACCAGGCGTTCACGCAGCTCGACGTGTTGAACATCGCCAGGCGCCTGGCTGCGGCCTAGCCCGAGAGCCGCGGCTTGTCAAGTCTTGCGGAGCGCGGGTCGTTGCACACACAATCTGGGTCATGGAGATACGCGAGCACGCGGTAGCTCAGCCGGCCGAGCTCCCGCTGCGCCCTCAGGACGAGGTCGAGTGCCGCCGCTGCGACGTGCATTGCGACAAGGTCGTGTATCCGGGTTCATGTGTCGAACGCGCGTGCCCGTTCGTCTATCTGTACGAGGAGTTCGGGCACACGTACATGGGCTGCGTGATGAAGGTCTTCGAGGTGGAGATCGACTTCGACCTGCTACGCGCAGCCGAGGCCCGAGGCGGCGGTTTCGGCGCTGTGCGGGCGACATCACCCGCGCTGCCGATGTGCCACGCCGAGGTCGAGGCGTGCTATGCGAGCCGGGGCGAGGAGATGGGGTGCGTCAACCCCGAGTTCCACGAGCTGCCGGTCGGCGAGCCGAGCTTCCGCGTCTTCGCGCAGATTCGCGCCTCGTAGCGTCTTTCGACGGTTGGTTGGCACGGACGCGCGGGCGAAGCCCGCACGTCCTCCAGACGGCATCGCAAGCGATGCCTTAACGCGACTTTACTGCTGCCTTCGTGGCCTTCGCGTAGAGCTTCCGTAGCTTCGTCATCTGCTCCAGGTCAGGCCCGTGCCCGTCGGCCCCCGGGACCTCGAGCAGGGCAGGGAGGCCCTGAAGCTTCGGGTGTCCGAGGAAGACCGCGAGCTTGTTGCCCATCAGGCCGTCGCCGATGTTGTCGTGCCGGTCGCGGTTCGAGCCGAGCGGCGTCTTCGAGTCGTTTACGTGGAGGACGCGCAGGCGGTCCAGGCCGATCAGCGCGTCGAGCTGCGTCACGACCTCGTCGAGCGCGTCCGGGTCGGTGACGTCGTACCCGGAAGCGAACAGGTGGCACGAGTCGAGGCAGACGCCGAGTCGCGGATGGTGGTCGAGCGCCTCGTACAGCGCCGCGAGCTCCTCGAGCGAGCGGCCGATCGTGTCGCCGGCGCCGGCGGTGTTCTCCATGCACAGCCAGGTCGTGTCGTCGCAGCGGTCGAGCGCTTGCGCCAGCGCCGGCACGACCCGCTCCAACCCGACGTCGAATCCCGCGCCCTGGTGGGAACCGACGTGGAAGACGACCGCCTCGGCACCGATCGCGCAGGCCGCATCGACCGTCTTGCTCAGCGTGTCGACGCTCTTCTCGTAGAAGTCCGCCTTCGTGCTCGCGAGGTTGAGCAGGTAGACCGCGTGGATCGCGACCGCGCCGATGCCGAGCTCTTCACGCCGCGCCCTGAAGGCCTCGAGGTCGGCCGGGTCATGGTCCGGGAACCGCCACGTGCGCGGGCTCTGCGCGAACAGCTGCACGGAGTCCATTCCGAACGCATGCGCGTTCTCGAGCGCCTTCTTGATCCCGCCCGAGCAGTGGCCGCCGAGAAGCACGTCCTGACGCTAGCCGAGCCAGGCATGCAGGCGGGCCGCCTCGTCCTCGAGCTCACGACGTGCCGAGCGCGGGAGTGGGGCGAACGGCTCGAGCCTGATCCGGTTCCCGTCGCGCGTCCACAGGCCCGCGACCATGCCGTCCACCAGGAACGTCTGCTGGACGTCCCCGTTCCGCTGAATCGCGTCCTTGCGGTACTCGTCGGGGAGGATGCGCGTGCGGTCCTTGTGCGCGAGCAGCAGCTCGTCCCAGCGCGGCAGCAGCCTCGGCGGCGCCGGTGCGTCCCCGGCGACGAGCGGTGCGCGCGGCAGGTCGAGCAGCTCGCGGCCCTGCTCGTCGCGGAAGCGCCGGCGGCGCAGCGCCTCGAAGCCCTGCTCGAGATCGCGGATCGGCACGCCGCTCCACTGGGAGACGTCGGCGCGAGTGGCCGGTCCGAACGCGTTCAGATAGCGGCGGATGGCGAAGGTGGTCGCCTCGGCGCGCGGCGGGTGCTCGTGGTCCCGGCACTCGTAGGTCGGCGAGCCGCGGAAGGCGTAGAAAGCCGATTCCGGCGTCTGCTCGAGCCGGCCCAGCGCCATCACCCAGAACAGCATCCGGATCTCGTGCGAGTCCTGCGTGCGCGAGTCGAGGCCGAGCGCCCGCATGATCTCCGTCCGCGTTCGCGGCCGTTCGCGGGCGAGCGCCACGACTCGCCGCACGAGTTCGTCCGGCGGCGGCTCGGTCCCGCGGGCGCGGATCAGCGTCCGCGCCTCGCGCACGGCCGCGTCGAGCAGCGGATAGTCGCGCGCGGAGACGAGGTGCATCGTCGCGCGCATCAGGAGCGCCTTCACGACGTTTCGCCGCATCAGCGCCCGCTCCAGGGCGCTGCGCTCGAAGCCCTCGAGCCGTGCCCAGAGCGCGAGGTACGGCGACGACGGCAGCTGCGCCTGCAGCCCGGCGAGCCGCTCGATCGCCCGCGTCGGCGAGAGCCGCTCGCGCCGCAGTAGCAGCTGCCGCGCGAGCGTGGTCCGGTTGAGCTCGCGCTGCGTGAGGACCCGCTCCGCCACGCGAGTACGCTAACCGCATGTCTGTCCGCGTCCGCTTCGCCCCGAGCCCGACGGGCTTTCTCCACATCGGCGGTGTCCACACGGCGCTCTTCAACTGGCTCTTCGCCCGCCATGAGGGCGGCGACTTCCACCTCCGGATCGAGAACACCGACACCAGCCGGGAGGTGGCGGAGGCGACGCAACAGATCCAGGAATCGCTGAGCTGGATCGGCCTCGACTGGGACGGAGAGGTCACGTTCCAGCTCGACCGGATGGAGCGGTGCCGCGAGGAGGCCGCGCGGCTCGTCGCCGAGGGCAAGGCGTACGAGGACGAGGGCGCAATCCGGATGCGGATGCCCGAGGAGGGCGTCACCGCCTGGGACGACCTGATCCGCGGGCGGATCGAGTGGGAGAACGAGCGGCTCGACGACCTCGTGATCGTTCGGGGCGATGGCCGTCCGACCTACAACTTCGCCTCGCCGGTCGAGGACTGGCTCGACGGGATCACGCACGTCCTGCGCGGCGACGACCACGTGTCGAACACGCCGAGGCAGATCCGGATCCTCGAGGCGCTCGGCGCGCCGCTCCCCGCCTACGGGCACGTTGCGAACATCCTCGGGCCGGACGGCAAGAAGCTCTCGAAGCGGCACGGCGCGACCTCGGTCGAGGAGTTCCGCGCTCAGGGGTACATCCCGGAGGCGCTCGTCAACTTCCTCGCGCTGCTCGGCTGGAGCTACGACGACAAGACGACCGTCATGTCTCGCGAGGAGCTCGTCGAGCGCTTCACGCTTGAGCGCGTCGGTGCGAGCCCTGCGGTCTTCGACTTCCAGAAGCTGGACTGGCTGAACGGCGTCTACCTACGTGCGCTCCCGCCGGAGGAGTACGCCGACCGCTTGACCTCCTACCTACGGGAGCAGGGCTACGAGTGGGACGACGAGCTGGTGCGCAAGGTCGCGCCGCTCGTCCAGGACAAGATCGCGACGCTCGGCGAGTTCCCGGCCTTCGCCGGCTTCTTCTTCGCGCGAGTCGAACCCGACGCGGAGGTCGACGGGCAGGTGCTGCCGGCCGCGGCGGAGACACTCGCGCAGGTCGAGCCCTTCGAGGCCGCCGCGATCGAGGAGGCGCTCAGGGCGCTCGCGGAGCAGCTAGGGCTGAAGCCGCGCGATGCGTTTCAGCCGATCCGCCTGGCGGTAACCGGGTCGACGGTATCGCCCGGTCTCTTCGAGAGCCTCGAGGTGCTCGGGAGGGACGAGTCCCTCGCGCGCCTGGGGAGCGGTCGAGGCGGCGCGAGCGGGTCGAGCGCCTTCTGAAAGATCAGCCACGCCCGGCGGCGGAAGAGGGGCGTCGGCTGAGGCAGGTCCGCAG
>Ga0207428_10005140_pt1 | contig 12254 bp, 6 predicted proteins | sample RhiMethybrSRZTD1_FD_187600 | JGI IMG/M metagenome (GOLD analysis project Ga0207428, IMG submission 187600) | Populus rhizosphere microbial communities from Tennessee, USA - Rhizosphere MetaG P. TD hybrid SRZTD1 (SPAdes) (version 3) | ecosystem: Host-associated > Plants > Roots > Rhizosphere >... | reverse complement strand
ATGTCGTAGTCCCCAGCGAGCGGGAACGTAATTGAAGGTGTTGTCCACTGGGTTGCCGTATAGGCGGTGCCCGAACAGGTCATGACCGCCCCGCCGCCGTCCACTTCATTCCTCAACTGCGTACCGCCGATGTATTCCCACTTGTACGCTGACGACGATCCGGCGCGATAGCGCAGGTGCCAGATGATCCCGTCGGTCGCCATCGCCGCGTTCTGGAAGTAGCACTCTTGTCCGTCACTAGGATTGACAGGTAGCGCGCTAACAACAGTAGGTACGCTAGAAACAGACGGCTCGTCGGTATCAATCCACAGCACCTCACCGGCACGCGGGCTCGGACCTCCTGCACTAATGTTGACATCGCGGTCTGCGCCGACAACAATCGAGTCCCCCGGCGCGGCCATCGAAGCGGACAGCCATTTGCGCTCCGGGAACCAGATGACCCTGCCCAGGTCGCCGTGGTTGAGAGCCAGCGGAATCCAGTGGGGAGGAACCGTTTGCGCTTGGGTATATGACACCAGCCGGAAGTTCGCCGCCTGCGATGTTGAACCGGAGGCCAGCGGAAGGATGTAATAGAGGGCTTGCCACTGTTGCAAGACGATGCCATCAGCAGTGACATCGGAGTTGGCAGCGCCGCCGAGGCCCGGTACCTGCACTGACCCGACAGCAGGCATCGTGATATCGAAATACCCGGCTTGGGCGGTGTAAGGATCGTTGCCAGACGAGATGACGATTACCCGCTGACTCCACTTGATCCGCGTGTTGTTGAAGGTGACCGTTCCGCCACCAGTCGCCAGGTGGTGAGCGTGCAGCCCATAAGTGATATCGCCGCCGAGTACTTCCAGGCTGTCATCAGTAACAAGTCTGTCCGCAGCCTTGCGGTAAAGATTGGTGTCGGGGGAAGACCCACCGCCTTGTCCCCATGTGTGATGTCCAGTCGCGTCGATGGCGAAGCGGCGGTTGGCCTCAGCACCGACGTAGGACTCGATCATCGTGTTCCCGCTGCTCGCCCGCGTGATGCGGAACCCATCGTCAGTGCCAAGCAGATCGGCGGCGACGCGGTAAAGATTAGTGTCGCCTACTGCGCCGAAGATGAGCTTTCCAGTATTGTCAATGACAAGCAGATTGGTTGCTGCTTGGTCATCAGCATTGGCGCTAGGGACTGTCTGAATCAGAAGCCCGCCGAGAAGGTCGCTGGCAACGATGGTGCCACGCACACCGCGCGTGCGGTAACTATTGGCAACCGTGCCACCTGACTCGGCATGAAAGGCGAGGAAACCCCGCCCCGAACCAGACTCTGCGCCGAGCGTGCTGCGATAGCCAGAGGCGTTGCTGTGCCCGAATTCAATACCGCTGCCACCTAGAACGGCTGAGAGAATCGCATTGCTCACCGGAGCATAAGTCCCCACTCGCAGCTTGGACGAAGCTGTGAGCAGGCCCATCACCGTGAAGGCGTCATCAGTCCTGAGCAAGTCTGCTGCTGCACGGTAAAGAGCGGTGTCAAAAGCCGAGCCGAAGTAGATGGTCGGTTGCCCACCGGCACCGTCAAGCGTAATCTGACCAGGCAGACCGAGGAAAGCGCGGATCTCACCGCTCGCGCGCACCCAGCGACCGCTCTGCATCTCAAGCCCAGCCGGAAGGAAGCGAGCCACATCTCCCGCAGCTTCGGCGTCATAGACCGCCAAGTAGCCAGACGGATCAGCGAAGATGTCCCAACTCTTGACATACTGCCCAGCGCCGCGTGTGCGGAACGTCATCCCGGAACCGGACGGTGTAGCCAGTGTTCCGCCGTCCAGGTACAAATACGGCCAGTTCGCACCCTCGATCTTGAAAGTGTCGGTGGCGCGCTCGACGCTCGGGTTGGGATAGGTGCCGCTGAGATCGCCGCCAGCCACACCACCGGCACCGCCGCTACCGGAGGAGTCGATCCACGTTGTGCCATTCCACCAGTAAAGCTTGTTATCAGTGTTGTTGTAATACATCTCCCCCGCGACAGGGGTGCTCGGTGCTGCCGCGAGCCGGGGAGTACGAAGCCTGCCAACGAACTGAGGCATCAGCCAATCACCGTCACTCGCTTGGAATTGGCGGTCACTGCTGCGCCGTATGTGACAGTTACGTCGCCATTGGCGGCAACCACGATGTCAGGCAACTCGACCGCTCCCGTCGCTTCGTCCTGTACCTGAACCATCAAGCCTCTTGACGCCCTAAGCGCGTGTGTGGCTTGGGTGATCGTGATCGTCGTACCTGCACCATGTGTTGCTGAAGAGTAGTAGCCTGCGCCGCCGAGTGCTGTTCTGGCAGCCGCAGCGCTGGTAGCCCCCGTTCCACCCTTGGTAACGGGCAGAGCGCCGGTCACGTCAGCGGTGCTGAGATCGACCGCGCCATCGGCAATCATCGCGTTCGTGACACCGTTATTGGCGATCTGGATCGAGTCAGCGTTGACGGTGATGCCCGCGCCTGCGCCTACGTCAAGTGTGTTACCACTCTTGGTCAGACCCGCTCCGGAGACGATCTGGCCTGCACCGGAGAACTGGACCCAAACGACAGGCGTCGTGTCAAGCACCATCGAGTCGTCATTTGTGCAGACCCAACCGGTATCGGCCTGCGTTGTTCCCTCCGTGACCCACGTGTAGGCACCGGGGAACTCCGGCACGGAGTCAAGGTCGTCGGCGCGCGAGAGCCCGACGCCCGTTCGGAAGACGTAGATTCCGTTCTGCGAGGAGGTCGTCTGCTGCTTGAGCAGCACGCGGTCACCGTTGGCCAGCGCCACGCCATCGATGGAGTACGAGGTCGTCGGGCCTGGGAGCGTCTGGTTGCCCGTCGAGGCAACGCGGCAAGACTGCTTGGCATCAAGACCCTGGACAGCATTATCGACATAGCCCTTGTTTGCCGCATCGCTGGCCAGACTCGGATCGCTGACGTTGCGGACCAGAGCACCATCGGCGTCGATGCCGCCGTTGACGTGCAGGGCACCATTGATCTTCAGAGTGGCGGTGCCCTCGTTATACATCCAGATCTCGTCACCAAAGCTGATGCCGTCAGCCTTCGTCGTTCCTGCTGGCAGTCTGACCCTGCCCTCTGTGATCGAGGGGGCAATCCCGAGCCCCAAGCGGACACCAAAGAAATGGTCATCTGTCTTTAGCTGATCGGCGGCTCCCCGGTAGAGGTTTGTGTCAGCACCGATGATCAGTCCGCCCGTGGCCTGAGCACCGTCCGTGATGGTCGCCTTCCCGGCAGCAACCGTGAACCCGTTAGCAGCCTTGACAACAGTCGGGTTTGGGTACGTGCTGCCGAGATCGCCACCGGCAGCGCCTGTTGGTGCTCTGGCATCGGTGAAGCGCGAGTCATTGCCTGCTGCCGCCTGTGTTGCCCCAGTACCAAGTGTGCGCCGTGATGCCGTTCCTGCCGCCGCGTCTGAGGCTAGCGCCAGCTTGGACTCAGCGATTGCTGCGCCGGAGTTGACATCGGCATTGACAATGACACCGGCTGCGATCTGCGGGGAAGCAGCAGACCCGGCGAGATCTCCGGCAAGCTGGATGATGCCCTTCGTGCCAGCCGTGGCGTCAGGCGCAGTTCCGCCGCGTGCGTTGACCCACTGCGTGCTGTCCCACCAGTAGAGCGTGTTGTCAGCGGTGTTGTAGTAAAGCTGGCCGGTGACCGGAGAGGACGGAGCAGCACCAAGCTGGTGGGCTCGGAGATTGCGCCCCTCATACTTGGCGAAGTCGAGTGCATTGCCGAGGGTCGGCATCTCAGTTCACGTACGCCTTTCCGGAGGTTGGGGAGCCGAACGTCACCCTCACAGTATTGACATCAATATATTCCACGCTGGGAATGACCACCGATCCACCCGAATCGACCACACTGACCGAGGGGAACTTGCCAAGATTATGAACAATATCCCAGGTGGCTGACGGAGATCCCTGCGTGTAAACGTACGTCTTATCGCCACTGAGGCTACCAGCAACATTTACGACAACCGTGTACTGATTTGCGCTCGGAACCGTTTGAGTACGGACGGTCACCGTGTTGATCGACGTGCGCTCGACCTCAGCGATGACTTCCTCGTACGGCGGGCCAGAGTTGAACACCTCAACGCCGACAGCGCGAGTACCGAAGTTATGAGTGACGACAAAAGTATTGGCAGACCCGTTGCCAATCTCCTGTGTGAAGGAATCACCACCGGCTGGTCCGGGCGGTCCTATCTCACCTGGCTGCCCTGGATCACCGGCTTCTCCTGGCGCTCCTGGATCACCCTTGGCACCCGTCTGGCCTTGCAGCCCCTGCGGACCCAGGAGGCCACCGAGGCGCGTGATTGTGGCGTAGCATCCTGTAGAGGCTCCTTGAATGTAACCACTACCGCCACCTTGATTCGTCCCTTGAACCTTGAAAGTATAGTTGCCATCTGCCGGGACAGTGAAGGTTTCAATAACAGGGACAGGAACTTTGTCGCCACTCGTCCACCCTGCTCCAACGATATGCGAACCAGGAGTCAGGTATGTCCAAGTAGAACCATTATAGACAGCCCAATGAGCACTGGGCCAGCCAGTCCCTCCCCATACGATCAATATCTGCGAAGCCATAAGGATGATGTCGCCCTTGGTCAGTGCCAAGGTTGCTGACATCCCAGGAATGTCCTGGAACGCACCGCCCAAAGTACCTGTGTTACCAGTGCTGTAAATCTCCGTGACCTGATGCGGGCGTCCTTGGTACCCACTGCCGAAGCCACCCATGAGTCCGCCGGTCAGTGCCTTCTCAAGCCGGTCCAGACGTTCAGGGACGCGCACCGAAGTTGTCAGCAACTCCATCCGGTCAGGCCGGACGCGCTGGCCGTGTGTGGTTACGTCAGCCATCAGGGTGCCACCCTATTTGACTTGCGCAGATTGCACAAAGGATGAGAAAGCTGCGTATTTGCGTAACTATGCATGCCACCCAGTGAGATCGGAATCACATGATCGATTTGCCCCTTGCACAAGACGAGCTTGCCACAGATCCCGCACATGCTCCGATCCCGCCTTCTCAAGACATCGATATTGACATCTTCTACGAAGGCATTCAACTTGCGCGTGTGATAGCGCCACCAGTTCTCGTTCGCCTTCTCGCGGTTGTCGCGCTTCCATTGGCGCTTACGAGCACGCTCCTTCTCCCTTCCTCCTGGCCGCGCAAGCCGCATGCGATAACGCTCTCGTTCGTACGCAAGCATACGGTCAAGATTCCTCTGGCGATACCTCCTCTGTGCCTCTGCATGTGTCATGGCGCAACCTGAAGCGGGCCAAGCGAAGCCACGCCATCGTCATTGATGTCAATGCTCATGCCGAAGATGCGAACTGCCTGCCCGCGAATGTCGATCCGAGGATCATGCACAGCGGTGAACCGTATCTGATCTCCGAGCCGGTAATCAAGGAAAGCCTCAGGCACATTGCTCGGGTTCTGATAGGGCAGCGGGAAGGGCTGGATGCTGTAGGTAATATGACCATTGCCGCGAACGATCTGCTCGGCCCCCGCGTAGGTCAGAAGGACAGTATTATCGACAACATCAGAGAGCACGACACTCTCTTCGAGCAGGCCGATCTCCGACTGCTGCGCTGTGTCATCTGCATACTGCGGCGTCGTTCCCGGAGCACCATTGACGATGATGTAGTTGACCTGTGCATCGGACTCGATCTGACGACCGAGCGCCTTGATGTTCTGCGGCCCCCACTGGAAGCCGAACACGATGTCATCTCTGACACGACGGTAACGCCGGTGCCAAGTGACGGCGCGAGTCAGCGGGTCAACAAAGATGTCACCACCGTTCTCGATCTGCATCAGTTCCTCGATGACCGGCAACACATAGGAGTACTTCTGCACGGTCTTGTTGCGGGACGCAGGCACATATGCAGTTGCGCCGCCAGCGCCCTCGTTCGGCTGCGTGCCACCCCATGACAGCCATGTTGGCGTGTTCGGGTTGGAGCCAGCGGGAATCGGAACCGTGTACGGAACGCTCTCAGGCGTGGCGGTCAGGTTCATCTCGGCCAGGAGATCTTGCACGATTGCGCCGTCATCCGTGGCGCTGTAGATCTTGTCTCTGCGGACCATGCGCTTCGCCAAGCGCTGTAGCCAGCCGACACAGGAGACGGACATTCTATTGTCAGTAACGTTTTCATCGATGGGGAGCACGTAGCCCGACCACATGCAGTCCCACACCGGCTTGCCAGCCACGATTGAGGCCAGGCGATTCCACCGCATCGCCTTGATGCCCGTCTTGAACGGCTGGATCAGTTCTGCGTAGTCAGTATTCATCGGATATGTAAAGCTTGCTGAACCGGGCTTGCCGAGCACGACTTCGAGCTTCTTGCCGCGCGACTGGGTGAGTTCTCCGATATGCGACAGGTCTTTGCTGTTCACGAGGATGAATTTCCACAGCATTACTGCTCACATTACCGTGTGGTTGTAGAAGATGTCAATCGAGGAAGCCGTCGTCAATCCTGTCGCGGTCGCGCGGATGTTGTTGAGTCCAGGCTCGACCATCATCCAGTCAGAGTTGACATCGAGGTACTGGAACCGGTACGCGCCATCACTCTTGCGATACATCCTCCTGTCCTTGGCGTTGATGACCCATGTCTCACCGGTAGGGATGGCACCGGTCAGGCGCATCCAGTCACCATTGGCCTCGTTGGTCAGCGTCAACGTTGACATCGGCCCCTTCAACTCGATCTCCGGCTGGGCCTCGAAGTTGCCGAGATTGATGAGTGTCATTGCTATTGCATCGAACGTTGCACCTGGGAACGCCTTGGTTGCCCACTCGCGCAGGGAACTGACGAAGCGCGGGTTGGAAGCTCGCAAGGTGATCAGGAACGGACGCTCGAAGTGGTTGGCAGTACGCTGCTCGTCCGCCATTTGTATTGACTGAGACTTCTTGCAGTAGATCAGCAAATCCTGCTCAGGCGTCGATCCCCGGAAGATCAGCGGTCGCTCGCGGTCAAGCGGAGCAAACGCCTGCCGGAGCGCCTGCTGCATGTCACGAAGCTTGAAGAGCGTCTTCGAGATGATCTTCCCGTTGAGCGTGATCGTTCGCCCGCCGTAGTAGCCGGGGAACGGCGTCTCTCCGTGGTAGCCGGGGTTGACTTCGCGGCTGTCACGAATGTCGGCATCATCGATCCCGCCAATCGTCGTGACCAGATACGTGTCGATCCAGCTTCGGACGTTCAAGTAAAGATTGTTGTACTCGATCACCGCCTCGATGCCGCGCGGACCCGAGAGGCCAGTGCCCGGTTGGGCGACGTTCGGCCCACCGATGCCGAGCCCGGTCGGCGCAGGGGGTAGGGAATGGACGTTGCGCATGTCAGCTAGCCCTGACCTTGATCAGCCTGAGCAGGCCGTAGTAGCGCGGGATGTTGTTGTGGCTGGCACCGTTGGCACCATCAGCAACAGCATTGACAGTGATCGGGTGATTGTGGTCGCCTCGCACGTCGGTGTAGTACACCGGGTCGCAGCCTGCCCCGATCAGGGATACGAACTCCTGCGACTGCCCGCCGCCGTAGACCAGGCCGACATCACCGTCGCGGTACAGCATGAACTTCCACTGCGACTCCGACCTGTGCTGGTGGTTCCCGGAGTTGCCCGACGAGGCACTGTGGCCGTGGGCCTTCACCGGCGTCTGTGCTGCTGTCAGCGCATGGACGTTCGAGCCTCCGTTGCCTCGAATACCCGGCGAGTAGCCAACAGTGTCTTCAGTCCCGGCAGAACCGGAGGCAGCAGCACCATCTGCCTTATTGGTGACATCTGCACCGAGAATGAACATGTTGCGCAGATCAGGAACGTTGAAGTTCCCGATGCCGGGGAAGTCGTGATTGCCAGCGAGAACTTGCCTACCATCACAGATCTCAAAGCCAGAGGGAACCGGGATCGTCGGCGGGCCTGGCGGACGGAACCATTCGATCACCTGGCCGATCTGGACCATCTGGCGCTTGACATCAGGAGCCATCGCAGCCAGCGTGAGCGCGCCATCACCTGCAATCATTGCTGATGGGAACGAGCCAGAAGCAGCCGGAACGAAGTTCCAGCCCATCGTCCGCGCAGGAATCCGAGCCGGTCCAATCGTATCAACCATGTTGATGTCACGCTCAGACGGACCCTCGCACCAGAACTCGACCGCACCGGTCGGGCCTGTCACGAATGTACCGGGACCGACGTTCGTCCCTCCTGTCTCCGGAGCCGGTCCTAGAGCGGCACCCGTGCGGCGCTGGTAGATGTCCACAGGAGTCGTCGTGCCCGCCTGGTAGACGTTGATCCTGACGCCCGCCAACGGTTCCATGGCCCCGGTTGCGGCATCTGCCAACTCCATTGTCATTTGGAAAATGTCTCGTGCGATCTCAATCACCCCTTTCTATTGGGCGGTCTTGCTTCGGAATGCGACAACGGAACCGATCTCCTCAAGATCAGGCGGACGGCCAGACTCGTAAAGATTGATGTTGGTATCGCCGGACTGAGTGCTGGAAGTCGTGACCGAGGGGTACACCACTGCGCCAGTATTGATGCCGCTCATCGCGCCCGCACCCATGTTCGCCATGTCGTACTGCGGGAGCACCTGGCCCATGCCCGTGAAGATCGCCTCGCGGAACCACGTCCACGACGATGAGGTGAACGTCTGCGGATCTTTCATCACACCAGACGCCTCGTTGGTGGCAATCGTGTTCTCCTTGGTTGCGATCTCGTTCTCAAGCAACTGCACGGTGAGATCGTTGATCGCCTGCTGGTTCTGGTTGGCCACCGCTTCTGCCATGAACCGCTCAAGCTCGATCCTGTGAGCAGCAAGAATGTTGGCGCGGGTTTGGAGGTTGGAGAGGATCTTGCTCTGATCGACCTGACCGCCGATCTGGCCGTCAAGCTCGATGATCCGCTTCTCAAGATCGGTGATGTTCAGGCCGAACGACGAGCGCGTGTTCGATTCCTCCACCCTGGCGTCGAAGTAGGCTCTGGTATTTTCAGCAATGGTGACCTCAAGCTCGGCCAACTGATCGTTGAGATCCTGGATCAGCCCGATGTTGCCTCCGGCCCGGTCACGAAGCGCCGTAAGCTCTGCCTGCTGAGTGCGCAGAACGCCCGCACGCTGCTCGAACTGAGTACCACGGCCTGGTAGCACACCCGCAGCAGTAGCAGCGTTGCCAAGGCCGACAGCACCAAGGGCATCAAGCATCCTGCCAGCAAGATCGATCCTGCCCAAACCACGTTGAGCCCGCGTATTGATGCGATCCGCTGCCTCGCGGAGATCTGCCTGGATCGACTCGTGGATCTGAGTCCGGAGATCGTTGACCTGATTCTCGATCTGCTGGGCAAGCTCGTTGGCACCAGCCGACCGAGCGCTCTCAACGCGCGCTTGAAGCTCATTGGCCTGCCTCTCAAGGATTTCACGCTGCGCCTGGTTGACTCTATCGATGCCAAGTTCGTCACCAATAGCTTCACTGAATCTACGAGCGAACTCGTTGCCGGTGAGCGCCTGCTCAGCCCGTGCGTTGATCCTGTCAACAATCGCTGTCTGACGTGCGGTCCTGGCCTCTTGGAGTGCGATCTGTGCATCGTTGATGGCCTGAAGGTTGTCAACAACACGCTGCTCAGCTTCGTCAAGCGCGCCGACAAGCTGGTTCTCCTGAGCCTGCAACCGCTGCTTGGCCTTATCTGACAGGCCACCACGGCGCTGCTGACGACGAACCTGGCGCAGAGAGCGACGGATATCCCCACGCTCATCGACAAGATCCTCCTGCAAGTCACGAGCCTGGCCGAGCGCGAGTCGTGCCACCCCCACGCTGCGGGTTGCCTGCTGCACCTCGCCCAAGTTTGCGCCACCACGCAGACCCCTTCTTGTCAACGCTCTTGAAGCACGAGCGGTATTGCGCTCGATGGATGCACGAAGCTTGGCGAACGGGCCATTCTCACCGAGCATCTGGTCCATGCTGTCAAGGAAGCCCCTGACGCCACGCGCGAAGCTGCGGTCGCCTTGCGCCCTTGTGATTCGTCTTGACAGGAGCCCGAGGTTCCGGGAAGCCCTGTCAATATATCTGTCCCACACCTCGACGTTGCCAAGCCCAGCAGCAGCCTTGTCGATTGCCAGGGCAATGACCCTGAGGCGGGTGACCAGCCTGCGGATCGTGCGATCAGGGATGCCCTTGACCTCTGCCCCGGTGAGGTTCGGGATGTCTGCTGCAACCTCGCCGCCGCCCTGGAATGCGCTCTGCCTGCCGCCGAAGCCGAGCATCGAGCGCAATGCGTCACGACTGGTGCCAATAAGACGGGCAATTCGCTTCTGCTGGCGCTCATTGAGAATCCACTCACCAGCGTGAGCGAGAATGCCAACAGCCTTGCCTGCTCCACCGGGGATCTCGCCACCACGCGCGTACTCACCCTCGATGCCAAGCTCCTTGATGACCCGCAGCGCCGGTCCTTGCACAGCCTGGTACTTGCCACGCAGATCCTCACGCGGACGCTGCACCTGAGCAGCGATGTCACCGGCTGTCTCACCAGGATCAGCGAACTGCAACCACTCGCGGAAGAATCGCTGAGCACCGTGGGAGACGTTCATGCGCTCCTGGACGGAGCCATAGGTGTCAAGCTCCTGCCGCCAGCCGACCGAGGAAGCGTCACCACCGGGCAGATTGCGCAGGCCCGACTCCACGATCCCTGTCTCGATAGCTGACAGCAGCGCCTTGAAGGGAAGGTTCATCGACTTCCAAACCTTCGCAATCGTCTTCGCTACCGGCCCACCACCCTCGATGTCAAGATACTCCTGGCCCTCGCCGGTGAACGGGACGTTGAACTGCTCGACGTAGGCGTTGGCAGCCTTCGTGACCATGCTGATGACGGACTCAGCAATAGTTTTGAGAGCGCCATCGGGGCCGGTGATCTTGCCCTTCTTGATCTGCTCGACCACGTACCCGGCGACGTTGCCATCCTTGGAGCCAAACTCCACGTGGATATGAGCGTTACCACCGGCGACACTCGACGGGCCGTGGCCAGGCCATGAGACGGAGCCGGGAACGGTGCCCGCGTCGTAGAGCACCTTGTAGCCAGCAGCGACCATGTGCTTGGCAGCACGGGTCATCCAACTGTCAGGACCGGCGAGATCAGCAGCAGTGCCGTAGGTCGTGTGGCCAGGTGACTGATGGCCCTGCCCGTAGGCGTCGGTGAGGATCAGCTTGAAGCGCTGCGTATAGAACGCGATCTCATCAAGAATCTTGCGGGCGGCACGCTCACCAGGGAAGCCAGGAACCGAGACGATGCCGCCTGTAGCGAACTGAGGCACGACGCCGCCATGCTGGAAGCGCGGGATCATGCTGTTGATCGCATTGATGACAGAAGGTCCGCCAAGCGCTCTGACAGCACGCTTGTTGATGAAGCCCTCACCAGGCTCAGCGAGAACAGGAACCCTGTCACCGTCGCCGTAGCCGGGGATCATGCCGCCGCGTTGCTTGCGCTCAGCAGACTTGGGAGCGGTGAAGCCGAAGTTGATGCTCTTCTCACCCAGCCCACGCAACGCCTGGTTTGTCTCGTGGCCGATGTAGAACAGCGCCTGGTGGGTCACCTTCTTGAGCGAGTCCCACATATCGGACCAACTGTCAACAATCCTATTACCGCGAACTTCCAGCGAATGCTCGATGCTCTCCATCGAGGAGCGCACGTCGCGGTACATCCGATCCATTGAGCGGGTCGTCGCCACCCGCATGTCGCGGAATTCCTTCTCGATCAGCGCAGTGCCACGACGGGCAGTGACAACCAGCACGTTCCAGAACTGTCGCCACATGGAAACGAAATCATCGAGTTCGCCACCCTCGAAGCTGATCGTCAAGCCTCCTGAACCACGGACCCGGCCACCTACCTGATAGCTACCGCTGCCCTGACCACCGCCACCGAGCGCACGGCGAAGCGCAAACACTGCTGCGTGCCCACCGAGTGCTGCCACCTCATCCTTGGTAATGACATGCTCGCCCGGTTCCAGCATGGCAGACACGATGTCGCCGCTGCCCGAGCCTGGAACAACACCGCCCAAGCGCAGATGGGGGATCGGGTTGTCAGGAAGGTTGATGTCAGGAGCGCCGGGAACCTTGATCGTGTTCGGCAGCAGGCGGTTGAGCAGATCGATGAAGGCGTTGGCGAGATCTCTGGCGAACCCACCGGTAGCCCTCAGGCCGCTGGCAATACCCTTGATGATGTCCTGGCCAACATTCTTGAAAGCTCCAACGAATGCCTTGGCACCCTCAGCAGCGATGTTGCCCAGCCGCTTGGGC
>Ga0207428_10005139_pt1 | contig 12255 bp, 10 predicted proteins | sample RhiMethybrSRZTD1_FD_187600 | JGI IMG/M metagenome (GOLD analysis project Ga0207428, IMG submission 187600) | Populus rhizosphere microbial communities from Tennessee, USA - Rhizosphere MetaG P. TD hybrid SRZTD1 (SPAdes) (version 3) | ecosystem: Host-associated > Plants > Roots > Rhizosphere >... | reverse complement strand
CGCCATGGCGAGAGTTCCCGAGTTGGACCCGAAGCTGAAGCGCCGCCGACCCGAAGCGGTGCTGGACGTCGTGACGCCCGCGGTGGATCCCGAGCGCCGAGGCGCGCAGTCTAGCGCCTCCCGTGAATTCCGAGGGCTCGGATCAGCCTCGGCGCAGCCCTCGAGCTCCGATCGGCGGCCCCTCTGGCCGCAGTGTAATTCGCCGCGCTCAGCCGCCCGGCGCGGCGGCGGGTTTCCCGAGATCGAGCACGATCTCCGAGGGCACGTTGCCCTCCTCGATCCGGACCGTTGTGGGCGGGGAGTTCAGACCGAAGTTCTTGGCCGCCGCATCGAAGACGTACTCGCCTTCACGCAGCACGGCCATCTCGCCTCGCGGGTTGACGATGACGTAGCCGCGGTCACCAGCAGGGCCGGGGCCCCGGCAGTTCACCCACGGGAAGTCGGGAAAGCTGAAGCTCGGCGCGCCGACGATCCGGATCGGGACACGCGTGTGGAACGGCAGGCGGATCTCGCGATCCGACCAGGTCGCAAGATCCAGCGCCTCGATCTGGAACTGCTCTCGAAATGAGGGCGGCACGTCCATCGCGTAGTAGAGGCGTTCCTCGTGCTCCGGCCCGGCCTCGACGAAAAGCGAGGGCGCGCGCAACTCGGGCACCCAGCCGAGATCGAACCGGCCGTCGGGCTCGGGCACGGCCAGGAACTCTACCGGGCCCGGGCCCGAGCCCTGTCCCGAGAACCGGATCGAGTAGACGAATCGCGCGGGATCGAAGCAGCCGGTGAGCTTGCCCGTGAGATGGCGTCCCGCGCCCGGTGCGTTCGGCAGCCGGATCGTGAGACCGGACTGCGATGACGAGCCGTCGCTCGAGAGCAGCGCTCGCCCGACGAGGAAGCCCTCCGGCATCGCGCCGGCTGCGATGTCCGTCACCATGCCGACCGCGTCCGCGGGCAGCTCGTGCCCGGGCAGCGGCTCGACGGCGATCAGGAGATGGGTGCCCGCAACGAGCATCGGGAGCTCGAAGCCTCCGCCCCAAGCGGTCGACGTGAGGCAGAGCATGGGCTTCGCGGGTGGATCGCCGTCCGCGTCGCGGAGCTGGAGGACGGCCACCTGACAGCTGGAGACCGGGCTGCCCCCGGCGTCCACGACGGAGCCATTCGGCGCTCCGGAGGGGAAGCAGCCGACGAGCGAGGCCGCCCCGGCCGCTACGGTGAGAATCCCCGCGAGCGCCCCTCGCCGGGCGCTCACAGCCCGACCGTCGTGCTCGCGCGTTGCCCGTCGGGGTTCTCGACCACGACCTGCAGCGTGCCGCGCAGCCCGGCCGGCGGCCAGGCGACGATGCGGCCGCCGCTCTCGATCACGACCATGACCGCGTCGTGCGACGTGCCGTCCGGCGCCACGAAGCGCACGAAGGGCCCGAAGGAGGTGCCGAAGAAGCCGCTGCCGTCGAGCGTGACCTCGCGGTCGAGGAGTTGCGGCGCTGGCGCTGGCGCAGCCGCGCCGGCCAGCGCGTCCTCGTCGACGAACGGCCGCTCGACCGCCCGCACCGAGACGCGCGCGATGCGCGGCCCGTCGGCTGCCGCTCCGAGGCCGCCGCGCCCGAGGGCGCTCGCGGTCACCGCGACGACCGCCACGCCGGCGCCGGCCAGCGCGAGCACGAGCAGCAGGGAAGCGGGGCGGCGCAGTCTCATCGCGTGAAGCCCAGGTCGTCGATGCGGAGCTCGGCCGACGGCGTCTGGTCGAAGACGAGCGAGACGAGCCGCAGGTCGCTCATGTCGATCGCCGGGTTGACCTGTCCGAACTCTCGCAGCGGGATGCGCGTCGTGCGCAGCACGCTCTTCTTGGGGAAGGCGCCGCCGTGCGTGATCGGCCAGGCAATCGTGCCCCAGTCGGAGAGCGCGACTTGCGCGCTGTGTCCCGAGCCGTCGACGAGCATGACGTGCAGGTCCTGCGCCTGGTTGGCGGTGTTGAGCGGCGCGTTCCAGCGCTGCAGCGCGTTGAGCGAGAGGTGTGTGTAGGGGCTGGCGTCGACGCCGCCCGGCAGCTCCTCGACGTAGACCGGCGCCGCGACGCCCTCCGGCAGCCCGCCGCTCGAGTCGAAGGCGATCCAGCCGCCGTGCGTGCGCTGGTAGAAGGTCTTGGCGATGTTGTCGAGGTTCTCCTCGTCCTGCGTGACGAGCGCCTCGCCGACCGACGCGCCGCCCAGGCTGTTGCTGCCCGGGTCGGAGCCCGGCTCCTCGAAGGAGTTGACGAGCAGCCGCTGCGGGTCGGCGTAGAGCGGGTGGATCTTGATCGGCCCGGTCACCGGCGTGAGCGTGGGCCCGTCGCACAGCTCGGCGTAGGGCAGCGGCGCGTCGCGCAGCGCGTGGAGCAGGAAGGCGGTGATGTAGGTGCGCGCGCAGTCGTGGTGCTGCTCGCGCGTGATCGTCGCCGCGCCCTCGCCGCCGTAGTGGATGCTGTCGGTGAACCAGAAGTGGTTGGCGCCCTCGATGTACTCGAAGAGCTTGGGCGCGGGCTCGGCCTGGTCGTAGACCTGGATCGGCCAGCCGTTGTTCACGTCGCCGTCCTTGCTGCCGTAGAGCCCGAGGTAGGGCACGCCGGTCACGCTCATGTTCTGGAAGTTCGTCAGCGAGATCGTGGCGATCGCGCGGATCGGGTAGCCGGCGGTGTTGCCCTTCCACGCCGCGAGGCAGCCCTCGCCGCCGCGGCTGTGGCCGACGAGCCCGATGTGCTCGAAGTCGATGTCGTACAGGCTCGGGTCGAGCTGCTCGAACGCCGCGATCGTGGCGAGCACGATCTCGCCGCGCTGCTTGATCGCGGCCGGCTGGCCGTACTGCCCGACGACGTCGAGGTTGACCGACGCGACCACGAAGCCCCACGAGGCCAGGTGGTCGAGCAGGTAGCTGGCCTGCTCGTGGTTGTGGCCGATGTACGGGTCCTCCTGGAAGCGCCCGTGCGAGAAGACCACGAAGGGGAAGGGCCCGCCCGCCGCGACGGGCGCCTTCGGCACGGGGCCGCGACCGGTGCCCACGGCCTGCGCGGGGTAGCGCAGCGTGCCGAAGTGCTGCACCGTGATCGTCTCGGTCGCGCTGCCCGGCTTGGTGATGTCGATGGTGCCGAAGTCCCAGTCGGCCGAGCCGACCGCGTAGCGGCCCGGCGCGAAGGTGGCGATGGGCGGCACGGCAACGGCCGCCGCGCTGCTCGCGTGCACCGCGCGCGGTGCGGCGAGCTGCGCCGCCGCGGCCGGTGCGAGCAGCGCCGACACGACCACCGCTGCGATCACCCGTGGTGAGAAGGCGGCCCAGCGCATCGGCCCATGAGTCTAGCCGAAGTGCGAGCGTACACTCGGCGCGTGCTCGCCCTGCTGGCCGTGGCCGCCTACCTCGCCGTGCTGCTGCTCGTCGGGCTGATCAAGTCGCGGCAGGCGAAGGGGCAGGCTTCCTTCGCGCTGGCCGACCGGCGCATGGGGCTGTTCGTGCTGCTCGGCACCCTGCTCGCGACCTGGACAGGCACGGGCTCGATCTTCGGCCAGGCCGAGAAGGCCTACGCCGACGGCCTGCCGACGCTGATCCTGCCCTTCGGGCCGGTGCTCGGCTTCCTGGCGCTCATCGTGCTCAGCACGCGCGTGCGGCGGCACGGCGCCTACACGCTGCAGGACCTGCTCGAGGCGCGCTTCGGGCCCGCGGCGCGCGTGATCGGCACGGTGACGCTGCTGGTGGCCTATCTCGTCATCGTCTCGTACCAGTTCCGCGCGGCGGCCACCGTGCTCGAGCGCGTGCTCGAGCACGCCGGCTGGGCCGAGGCGGGCGGCGCCGCCGGCGCGGCCGGCGCGGTCGGTGTGCGCGTCTCGTCCGTCGTGCTCGTGGCGCTCGTGATCGCGATCTACACCGCGCTGGCCGGCATGCTCTCGGTCTCGCTGACGGACACGCTGACCGGCGTGCTCATGACCGTCGGCCTGCTCCTGGCCCTGCCCTGGGTCTGGCACGCCGCGGGCGGGACCGACGCCGTGCTCGCCGCGCTGCCGCCGCCGGCGCGCCGCTTCGCGCCGCCGGCGTCGGTCTTCGAGCTGCTCTCGCTGACCCTGCCGACGCTGCTGCTCGTGCTCGGCGACGCCAACCTGCACGCACGCTTCCTCTCGGCGCGCAGCGACCGCACGGCGCGCGCCGCCGCCACCCTGCTCATCCCCGCGGTGCTCTTCATCGACGGCTCGATCATCCTGCTCGCGGTCGGCGGCCGCGCGCTGCTGCCCGCGCTGCCGCAGGGCGGGCACGTCGTGCTCGAGCTCGCGCTGCGCTCGCTGCCCGCGGGCCTCGGCGCGCTGCTCGCGGCCACGATCCTGGCCATCATCGTGTCGACGGCCGACAGCTATCTGCTCACCTCGGCCACGGCGCTCGTGCGCGACGTCTACCAGCGTTTCCTGAAGCCGGCCGCGACCGAGGCCGAGCTGCTGCGCGCCGCGCGCGTGCTCGTGCTCGTCTGCGCCGTCGTGGCGCTGGCCCTCAGCTTCACGAGCGAGCGCTACTTCCGCGTGGCCTTCTTCGCCTACACGATCTACGGCGTCGGCATCACGCCGCCGCTCCTCGCGGCGCTCTTCTGGCCGCGCGCCACGCCGGCCGGCGCCGTCTCCTCGATGCTGGCGGCGACGGTGACGGCGATCGCATGGCAGGCGCTGGATCTGTCCGAGCCCGCCGCCCGCGCCCTGGGCCAGCCGGCGGGCAGCGTCGTCGAGGCCGTCGTGCCGGCCGCGCTCGTGGCGGGGGTGGTGCTCGTGGGAGTCAGCCTGCTCGGCGTCCCGGTCGCGCAGCCATCGTCCAGTCACCGCCCCGGGTCCGGGCCGATCTGAGACAATCGCGCGCCGGTCTTCGGGAGTCGACCGATGCCCTCGCGCACGCTGCTGTCGCTGTCGATCGCGACCCTCGCGTTGGGCGGCGCGTTGTGGTTCCTGTCGCGGCCGACCGACGCGCCGTGCGGCGAGGTCGCGGCCGAGGACGCGCTGGCCGCCGACCCTGAAGCGGCCGTTGCGGCGCTCGACGACGCGGCGCGCGACGCCGCCCGCGACGCGGCCGCGTCCGCCGCGGTGCCCGCGCCGCCCGTCGCGCTGATCGAGCCGATGCGGCCCGCCGACGACTGCTCGGTGAGCGACCATCTCGACGAGCTGGTCGAGGACCTCGGCGCGCTGGCCTGGTCGGCGACCGACCACGACACGCGGCGCCTCGAGGCGCACCGCCTCGAGCGCTTCGTGCTCGACGCGGTGGGCTGCGGCCAGGCCGAGGCGACGCGCGCGGCGCTGCGCGAGCGGCTCGCCACCGCCGACGACCGCCTGCGCGCGCGGCTGGTCGTCGCGCTCGTCGGCCTGGGCGCCGACGCCGAGCTGCCCGAGCTGTGGACGGACGTCGGCGCCGACGACCGCGCCGGCGTGCTCGTCGCGCTGGCCTGGGACCCGCTGCACGCGGGCGCCGCGCCGCCGCTCGATGCGGCGCGCGTCGATCCCTTCGTGGCCGGCGACCCGCTCCTGCCGCTCGAGCTCGGGCGCGCGCCCGCCGCGAAGCTGCGGGGCTGGCTCGTCGAGCGGCTGCGCGACGGCGGCGACCCGAGCGACGACGGCGACGCCGTGCGCGACGCCGCGGCGGTCGCGCTGGGCTTCGCGGCCGCCGAGTGGCCCGCGGCCTCGGATGCGCTCGTCGAGGCCGTGCTCGCCCGTCCGCGCGAGGCCCGCGCGCCGCTCTTCATGCTGCTGCGCGACGGCAGCCCCGCGAGCCGCCAGGCGATCGAGCGCCTGCGCAGCCGCGACGGCGGCTTCCGCGGGCTGGCCGCCGACGACCTCGAGGGCCACGAGCACTTCGCGATCGAGCTCGCCGAGGCCGAGGCGGCCGCGCGCGACGACCTGCCCGACGCGGCCACGCTCGCCGCCGCGCTGGCCACGCCCGCCGGCGCCGCGGCCCGCCTGCAGTCGATGAGCCTGGCGCTCGCGCGCCTGGTCGACGGCGGCGTCGACGCCGGCGATCGCGCGCAGCTCAGCGACGGCCTGTGCGCCGCGCTGCGCGCACCCGCCGACCGCGACTCGGACTGGACCGGCCTGCTCGCGCTCGTGCGTCTCCACGTCTACGAGCGCTACCAGCCGCAGCTCTCGATCGGCTACGGCACGCAGACGCCCACCGACCGCCACCGCAGCGACGAGCGCCTCGAGATCTTCCTGCGCCACCTCGCCGACGAGTCGCCGGCGCAGCGCCGTCTCGCGGTGATGGGCCTCTTCGGCTCGACCGACGGCGAGGCGGTGCGCGAGGCGCTCTCGGCGGCGCTCGTCAGCGAGGAGGATCGCGGCGTGGCGAGCTGGATCCGGTTGGCGCTGATCCGGCTGTAACGGGGGGGCCGCGCAGCGGCTGGCTCGGGGTCGGCTCCGGCCCTCTCATTCGCCCGGTCCGGACCTTCGGGGAGAGTTGCAGAGTCCACGGAGCACCGGGCTCATAGGAGGGCCTGCGCCGAACCCCGGCCGCGCCGCTGCGCGGCCCCCTCGGCACACCCGCATCACCGCCGCCGCATCCCGCTCCAAGAAGAAGTGGTGGGCGTCACCACCTCAGGTGATTTCGCTGTGCCGCCTGTCGGTCCGATCGGGGGCGTGCCGGAGGTCGAGGGGCCGCGCAGCGGAGCCGACCCCGAGCCAGCCGCGGAGCGGCCCTACTCCGCCGGCTTCCTCTCGCGGAACAACGCGATGGACGCCGTGAACCCGTGCAGAAAGGGATGCCCGCCGACCGGGCCGATCTCGCCGTTGGCGAAGAAGCCCGCGGTGGGCACGTCGCCGATGCCCTTGTGCAGGCCGTCGATGTCGTGGTTGGGCAGGCCGAAGAAGCGCTTGCCGCGTCCGTTGCACGAGAACAGCATCGCGCCGAGCACCGGCCCGCGCTTGGACTCGTTGACGAGCAGGTGCGAGAGGTCCTCGCTGGCCGCCGCGCTGTCGCGCACCATGAACTGGATCGTCTGGCCCGGCCGCACGAAGTCGTTGATCGCGATCGCGTCGTTCTTGGTGTCGATGCCGAGCACGTTGCGCACGAGCAGGTCGCCGCGCTCGAAGGCCGACTTGCGCTCGTCGATGACGCGCCCGACGTGGAGCGCGGTCTGCATGAGCTGCTGGTCGCGCGTCTCGACCTCGCCGAACACGCCGCGGAGCTGCGCGAGCGCCGGCTTGCCGCCCAGCGCGAGGATCACGTTCTGCTGCGCCTTGGTGATCACGTAGTGCTTGCCGATCGGCCGGCAGCCCTGGCTGACCACCGGGTCGAGGCGCACGCTGCCCCCGATCGCGACGCCGACGCAGCCGCTGTCGTGGAGGCCGTCGTTGGTGAGGAACACCGCCTGGCCGGACCCGTGGTGGCCGCTGGCCATGCCGCCCACGACGGGCGCGCCCGGCCAGCGCTTGGCGAAGCCGTCGAGCAGTGCGTCGCCGGGCGTGGTGAAGGGGTCGGCGAGCACGACGAAGCCGGCGCTCTCGGGCGAGTCGTCGGGCCAGCCCAGCAGGTCGACCTCGTCGTCGCGCTCCTGCACGGTGAGCTCGAAGGGCACGAGCTCGCTGCCCGGCCAGTGCGCGCCCCACAGCGCCAGCCCGACGCGCCCCTCGATCTCGTCCGCGCCGCCGATGACGCTCTCGGCCGGCCCTCCCAGGAGCACGCGCGGCTTGAGCCGGCTCAGCAGGCGCTCGCGCAGCGTGCCGGCGTCCTCGGTGTGGTGCGGCGTGAAGAAGGCCATGAGCAGGTCGATCGGCTGGCCCGCCAGGTCCGCCGCGAGCTGGTCGCACAGGCCGTCGATCGAGGCATCGAGGTCGGGCGACGTGCTGGTGACGACGGCGCACTTCACGGCTCAGTGTGTACCAAAATCGGTATGCTCTGACCCGCCGGGTGCGAGCCTGCAGGGGCCCGATCGCACCCGCGATGTCGAGCGGGTCCCGGAGGATCGTGCGATGACCAGGATCATGCTGATCGTGACCGCGGCCCTGCTGGCCGGCTCACTGGCCTGCAGCAAGGAGCCCACGGCGCCGGCGAAGTCGGCGTCCGGCGCGGCGGGCGCAAGCGGCGCGGTCGCAGCCGCTCCGGCGGCGGCGTCGACCGCGGCCAAGCCCATCAACGCCAACTGCCCGATCGGTGGCGAGGCGATCACGGCTGACGGCGGCACGGCGACGTTCAAGGGCCAGACCATCGGCTTCTGCTGCCCGAAGTGCGCGCCGAAGTTCAACGCGCTGGACGACGCCGGCAAGGTCGCGGCGCTCGAGAAGAACGGCACGAAGCTGCCGCAGTAGTCGGGCGCGCATGGCCGTGCGTCCGGCATGGGGGGCGGTCGTCGCCTGGGTCGCGTTGGCCGCGACGGCCGCCCCGCAGCAGCGGCTGCTGCCCGACGGCTTCCGCGACGGCGCGGCCGCGCCGCACCTCGCCGTCCATGAGGACGGCACCGCCGCGGCGGTCTTCGCCGTCGAGGACGAGGTGTGGTGCGCCGTCTCGCGCGACGGCGGCCGCGCTTTCGCCGAGCCCGTGCGGGTGGGCGCAGCGGGCAAGCTCGAGCACGGTCTGACGCGCGGCCCGCGCGTGGCGCTCACGGCCGGCGCGATCGTCGTCGTGGCCATCTGCGGCGAGACGCTGCGCGGCCGGGACGGCGACCTGCTCTGCTGGCGCTCGACCGATCGCGGCGCCACCTGGGGCGAGCCCGCGCGCATCAACGACGTCGCGGGCGCCGCGCGCGAGGGCCTGCACGCGCTCGCGGCCGGTCCCGAGGGCGAGCTCATCGCGGTGTGGCTCGACCTGCGCCACCGGGTCGAGAAGCCGGAAGCGGGCGGCGAGCCCACCGGCGGCACCGAGCTGTGGGGCGCCTGGTCCGAGGACGGCGGCGCGACCTGGAGCGCCGACGCGCTGATCTACGCGTCGCCCGACGGCACGATCTGCGAGTGCTGCGCGCCCGCCGTCACCTTCGACCCGATGCGCGGCCACGCGGTCGTCTTCTGGCGCAACAAGCTGGGTGAGAGCCGCGACATGTACGCGATGATCGTCAAACGCGGCGACGAGCGCGGCGTGGATCGCGCCGTGGCCGTCGATAGCAAGCACTGGGAGCTCAAGGCCTGCCCCATGGCTGGCGGCGGCGTGGCCGTCTCCGCGACCGGCACGCTGCTCACCTTCTGGCGCCGCGAGGCCGGGCTGTACGCCACGACCCCTGGCCTGGGCGAGGTCGACGCGATCGGCGAGGGCCGCGAGGCCGCCGCCGCCGCCGGCCCGGGCGGCTTCCACCTGCTGTGGACCGACGCCCAGGGCCAGGTCGTCACCGCCTTCGACTCGCGTGCTGCCGAACAGCGGCAGGCGCATCCGCTGGGACGCGGCTACAACACCGCGGTGGCGGGCGCACCCGACGGCCAGGGCCCGGTGCTCGCCATCTGGGAGACCGGCGAGGCCGGCCCCGACGCCCTGCGCGTGGCCGTCCTGGCTGAGCGCGCGACCGAGCAGAACTGACCCCCTCGCCACACCGAGAATGATCCTCATGTCCATCGACCGTCGACTCCGTGCCGCTCTCGTCCTCCTCGCGCTGGCTGCGCCGGTCTCCGCTCAGAGCGCCGGGCACGCCACGCCCGCGCCGACTCCGGCGCCCGCGCCGGCCGCTGCGCCGTCGCCCGCGGCGCCGGCCGCCGCACCCGCCGAGGTCTCGGCCGCCGACGCCGCGCTCATCGCCGCGCAGCTGCCGACCTACCCGATGAACACCTGCATCGCCTGCGGCAGCAAGCCCTGGGGCCCAGAGGACCATCCGCTCGACATCGTGCGCCAGGGCCGCCTCGTGCGCGTGTGCAACGCCGAGTGCGTCAAGAAATTCGACGTGCAGGCCGCGAAGTGGTTCAAGGTCCTCGACGACCAGATCATCGCGGCGCAGACCGCGACCTATCCGCTGACGCACTGCCCGCTGAGCAACGAGGAGCTCGGCAAGAAGCCCAAGTACACGGTCGTCGGCACGCGGCTGGTCGAGGTCTGCTGCGGCGACTGCAAGAAGGAGCTGGCGACCAACCCGACGGCCGCGGCCGCGGCGCTCGCCAAGATCGACGCGGCGCTCGTCGCCGCGCAGGGCGGCAGCTATCCGCTCGACACTTGCGTCGTGGACGGCAAGCCGCTGGCCGACTCGCACGTGGAGAAGCTGTACGGCGTGACGCTCGTGCGCTTCTGCAGCGACGGTTGCGAGGCGAAGTTCCTGCAGACGCCGCGCGACTACCTGCCCCAGCTCGAGGCGGCGCGCAAGGCGCATCCGGCCGGCAAGCCCGCCGAAGCGGGACGTTGATCGGGCGGACGGCGACACGCGCGACGCTGCGGGCGGCGCTGCGGGCGGGCGCGCTCGCCGCCGTGCTCGGTGCGACGCTCGCGGCGCAGGAGCAGCCGGCCGACCCGGTGGCACCCGCGCCACCGGCCGAAGCGACGCAGCAGGCACCGACGAGCCCGCCCGCGGCCGAGCCGGCCGCTGACGCAGCGGCGCCGATCAACGCTCACTGCCCCGTCATGACCGACGAGGACGCACTGCCCGAGCACACGCTCGAGTGGCAGGGTCACACGATCGGCTTCTGCTGCAACAAGTGCCCGCGCAAATTCCTGGAGCACCCCGAGCGCTACCTCGCGAACCTGCCCGAGCTCGCGGACCTCGCGGTGCCGCAGTCGACGACGGCGGGTGCGCCGGCGCCGACCGTGGGAATCCTCGGGCGCGTGCACCCGCTGCTCGTGCACTTCCCGATCGCGCTGCTCCTCGCGGGCGCTCTGGCCGAGATCCTGGGCGCGATGCGCGGGCGGACGGGCTCGTCGCCGGCGGCTCGCTACTGCGTCGGGCTGGGAGCGCTCGGCGCGGCGGCGGCGGCCTTCACCGGCTGGCAGCGCGCCGAGCATTTCGCGCCGCTGCCCGGCACCGAGGCGAACGTCGACCTGCACCGCTGGTTCGCGGTCTCCGTGACTGCCGTGTCGCTGCTGCTCGCGCTCGTCGGGCTGTGGTCGCGCGAGCGCAGCTCGGGCACGCGCGCGCCGGGTCTGGGCCTGTTCCGATGGGGACTGCTGCTCGCGGCCGTGGCCGTCGCCGTGACCGCGCACTACGGCGGCACGCTCGTGTACGGGCCCGACTTCCCCTTCGGGGACTGAGCCCGGAACCAGCGGTCGGACCGGATTACCCTGCGGCCGACACGGGCCGCGCCGATCGTGCGATCCTGACGGCGGGCGTTTCGGGCGAGGCCACGATGATCGGATACACCTGCAGCGACTGCGGGCGGACCTGGCCGGAGAACTATTGTCCGGCGTGTCACCGCACGGTCGACCGCAGCCAGCTGCCGCCGCCGCTGTCGAGCGCGATCCCGATCACGAACGTCGTGGGCAGCTTCGGCGCCGCCGTCGGCGCGCCGCCGCAGCTGCGCGACTGGCCCGGGACGTCGACCGCGAGCCGGCCGGCCGCGCAGGGAGCGCCGGCCTCCGGGACGAGCGTGCCCTTCGTCTTCACCGGCGCCGCGGGCGAATACTTCCGCATCTGGATCGTCAACGTGGCCCTCACCGTGCTCACGCTCGGCATCTACGCGGCCTGGGCCAAGGTCCGCAAGCGCCGCTACTTCTGGGGCAACACGCAGCTCGGCGGCCGCTCCTTCGAGTACACGGGCAACGCGATCGCGATCCTCAAGGGCAACCTGATCTTCGGGGCCGGCGCGATCTGCTACTACGCGGCGATCCGCGTGCAGCCGCTGCTCGCCTACGCCTCGGCCGGCGCGATCGCGCTCATCTACCCCTGGCTGTTCGCCAAGGCGATGCGCTTCAACGCGCACAACACGCGGCACCGCAACATCCGCTTCGCCTTCCACGGCAGCGTCGGCGAGAGCTACGCCATCCACCTCGGCCTGCTGCTGCTCATGCCGCTCACGCTCGGCCTGATCTGGCCCTACGCGCAGCTCCGCAAGAAGCGCTACCAGCTCTCGAACCTCAGCTACGGCACGGCGCGCGTCGGGTGCAACCTCGAGTCGGGGCCCTTCTACGGCTACTTCTTCAAGGGACTGGGGCTGCCGCTGCTCGTGGTCTTCGTCGCGGCCCTGATCGTCATCAGCGGCTTCGGGATCGCCGGGCGATCCACGTCCGTCGCCGCGATGGTGGCCCAGCTCATGGCGATCTACCTCGCGCTCGCCGCCGGCTTCGTGGTCTTCCACCTCTACTTCGCCACGCGCGTCACGAACTACGTCCTCGAGCACACCTGGCTCGAGGGCATTGCCTCGCTGCGCTCGTCGCTCAGCGTGA
>Ga0207428_10005137_pt1 | contig 12258 bp, 14 predicted proteins | sample RhiMethybrSRZTD1_FD_187600 | JGI IMG/M metagenome (GOLD analysis project Ga0207428, IMG submission 187600) | Populus rhizosphere microbial communities from Tennessee, USA - Rhizosphere MetaG P. TD hybrid SRZTD1 (SPAdes) (version 3) | ecosystem: Host-associated > Plants > Roots > Rhizosphere >... | reverse complement strand
CGAGCCCCTGCCGCAGCGTTTCGTCACGAATCTTCTGGCGCCATACCTGCGCCCACCCGAGGAATACCCGCTGGTCGCCGGTCAGACCTTCGATGACCGGTGCCGGTCTCCCCTCAAGCTGGCGTGATATGCATCGAGCGCCAGCGATACGCCTCCCATGTCACCGATGTTCTCGCCCATGGATATACACACGAATGGACCACGTGGCACTCATGCGTGGCGCCTTGACTGCCTTGGTGCGTGGGTATACCTTCCGCGCCCACCACGAATCCCGGCGGGCAGAATTGAGCTAATCTTCTGAGCTCTATCGGAGGACCGTATGAAATGGATTCGGAGCGTGATGTTGTTCGCCGCGGGCATTGCCGTCGGAGCCGTCCTCACGCAATCGACGGCCGCGCAGCAGAACCGATCCACAGGGCACCGGATCAATCATGTCGGCATCAGCGTCACCAACTTTGACGAATCGCTGAAGTTCTACACCCAGGTCATGGGCTTCAAGGAAGCCTATCGCTTCCCGAGCCAGAATGGGCAGCCAAGCACGACGTTCCTGCAGGTCAATCGCGATACGTTCATCGAGATGGCGCCGGCCAACGACAGACCCGCCGGGCTGACGCATATCGGGCTGTACTCGGACGATGCCCAGGCCAGCGTGACGCAGTTCCGTCAGGGAGGGGCAATGGCCGGCGACGTGCGTCCGAGCGAGAACAGCGGTTCGCGGCTCTCGAACGTCACCGATCCCAATTCGATACGGATCGAAATTAACGAGCAGCCTGAGGGATCGCTGATGAGAAAGGCGATGAACGCGTGGAAGTAGCGATGGAGGCTTCAATGAAAAAGACAGTCGTGACGCTCGTCGTGGTTGTCGGTCTTCTGATCGCGTCGCATCCCGTCGCCGCGCATCACGGAGCCGCGGCGTTCGAGAACGATCCGGCCAAGCGTCTCGTGTTGAAGGGCATCGTCACGCAATGGATCTGGTCGAATCCCCACACGTTCCTGCAGTTCGACGTCAAAGGCGACGATGGACAGGTCGTGCACTGGGTCGTGGAAGCGAGCAACCCGCCCGACATGCAGAACCGTGGATGGACGAACAAGAGCTTCAAGGCGGGAGACGAAGTCACGGTGACGGTGCGTCCCGTCAAGAGCGGCAGGCCTGTCGGGAGCATCATCCAGGTTCAGTTCGCGGACGGTCACGTGCTGAGCGCGGTTAATGGAAACGCGGGCGCGCCGACGGCGCAGTAGCGAATCATCAGCGCCGAAGAGCAAGGAGCGCGGTCATGAAGCAGCGTATCGTGGCGTTGATGTGTGCCTTCGGGGCGGCCGGAGCGATCGCGGTGTTGTTCGCGATGCCGCGGGCGGCGTTTGGTCAGGCGCAAGGTGAAGTCCGCCAACCCGGGGCGGTATACGATTTCGACTTCAAAGGTCAGAAGCCGGCGGCCGCTCCCCGGCGCGACATCTCCGGCGTCTGGGAACCCGCCGCGAGTCCCAGTGCGGGCATCAATGCCAATGGCGCGCAGCAGATGCCTTCTGACGGCAAGCCGGAGCACGAGCTCCCGTACACGCCCGAGGGGAGAGCCGCGTTTCTGTCCCACAAGCCGACGTTCGGCGTGACGATGGTGCCGTCAGCGTTGACCAACGACCCGATGCCGGGATGCGATCCGCAGGGGTTCCCGCGGATCGTTCTCCACAACTTCAGAACGAGCCGCATCATTCAAACCCCTGAGAACGTGGTGATCCTGTACGAGTTCAACAAGAAGTGGCGCACGATCTGGACCGATGGACGCCAGCTTCCGAAAGACGCCAGTGAAGTTCCTGAACCGCGGTGGTGGGGCTATTCAGTCGGGCGGTGGGTCGACGACTATACATTCGCGGCCGATTCCATCGGATTCGACGACCGAACGTGGCTGGACAACGCTGGCCGTCCGCACAGCGACGCCATGAAAGTGCGCGAGGAGTACAAGCGCACCGATCGCGATCACCTCCAGATGACGATCGTCATCGACGATCCGAAGTTCTACACCAAACCGTGGACGGCGTTGATTCTGTCGCTGCGTCTGCAGTCGCCGAAGTTTGACATCCGCGAAATGGAATGCTCGCCGAGCGAGACGGCGCTATACAACAAGTTGTTTGCGAATCCGGCGGCTGGGGTCGAGCCGTGAGGAGGACTGCGATGTCACGACGTACGCTATTGATCCTGCTGGTTGGGTTCGTCTGCAGCGGCCTCACCCTGCTCGCACATCACAGCGTGGCCGCGACCTACGATACGGACAAGAAGATCACACTCCATGGAGCGGTCACGCAGGTCGAGTGGAAGAACCCCCACGTCTTCTATTTCCTGGACGTGTCGGACGGCGCCGGTAAGGTGACGAACTGGGCGATCGAAGCGTCGACACCGAACCAGCTGTACCGGGCCGGATGGCGCAAGGACGACGTGAAGACTGGCGACACGGTGACGCTGACGGATACGTCGCCCGCGCGCAATGGATCGCCGAAGGCGTCGGGCGGCACGCTGACGCTCGCCAGCGGACGCAAGGTGTTCAGCGGATCGCCCGAGCAGTGACGCTCATAAGGAACGCCGCTAAGGCGTTCCGGTAGAAAGCTTCGGGAACGTCGGTGGTTTCTTGTGCTCTGGTCCCTGCGCGCCCGGCACCGCGTCGGAGAGTGACCGCTCGTTGTCGGCGCACCGCGCGGGCATCAGCCGCGTGTCCTTCGCCATGCGCCGCAGGTTCCGCCCGTAGGTGAAGGGCTTCGTATAAAACACCGGATCCTCGATCGTCGTCGTGTGGCGAATGCTATCGAGGCCGGTTTTCTGGAAGCGTTCCGTGATGTGCAGCTTCGCGCTGTGCTCGAACCCCGCCGTATCGAGCCACGTTTCCTCCCGCATCCCGATCGTATCGACCACGAGCGTATCGCCGTCCCACCTTCCGATCGAGTGGCCCATCCACTCGGGATAGTCGAGGATGTCATCCGGGTGGCCGCGGCCATCCATGTAAATCATCCGGTAGTCGATGTGCTCGGTGATGATCGCGATCAGATCCGACGTCTGAATGATCTGGAAAGGATTGGTTGACTGCAGTCCTCTTGTTGGCCCGTACGGCAGGCACTTGTAGGCCGGCGAGTTCGCCTGATCGACCTTGCGATACCGCTCGGCCCCATACGGCGTGAGCGAGACCTCTTCCCCTGGCAGCAGCACGACGGAGATGTCGATCGTCGGCGAGATCCAGAGCCCGCTCAGGTCCGGATGTGACTGCGCGTCGGGGGTCGCGGCCAGGCCGAGTGCCAGCAAGACAGCCGCAAGTGTTGTTCGCATGAATGCCATTACCAGATCCTCACCCGACTGGCCGGCGCGACGTAGAGTGCGTCACCGGGCTGGACTTCGAAAGCCGAGTACCAGCCGTCGATGTTTCGGATCACGCCGTTCACTCGATATCGTGCCGGCGAGTGCGGATCGGAGACGAGCCCCTGCCGCAGCGTTTCGTCACGAATCTTCTGGCGCCATACCTGCGCCCACCCGAGGAATACCCGCTGGTCGCCGGTCAGACCCTCGATGACCGGTGCCGGTCTCCCCCTCAAGCTGGCGTGATATGCATCGAGGGCCAGCGATACGCCTCCCATGTCGCCGATGTTCTCGCCCATGGTCAGATCGCCGTTCACGCGTGCACCAGACAACGGCTCGAACGCTGAGTACTGAGCACCGAGTGTCGCCGCCTGCGCCTTGAACTTCGCCGCATCAGCCGCGGTCCACCAGTCGAGCAGTACCCCCTCACCATCCGACTTGCGTCCCTGGTCGTCGAAGCCATGGCTGATCTCATGACCGATGACACCGCCGATCCCTCCGTAGTTGATGGCCGGATCGGCATCGGGGTCGAAGAAGGGCGCCTGGAGGATCGCCGCAGGGAAGACAATTTCGTTGTTGGTCGCGTTGTAGTAGGCATTCACCGTCTGCGGCGTCATGCCCCATTCGGTCTTGTCCACAGACTGATCGAGTCGGCTCACGTCTCTGTGCCATTCGTACTCGGCCGCGCGAATTCGGTTGCCGTAGAGGTCGCTTTTTGAAAGCGTCAGCAGCCTGTAATCGCGCCACCTCTCCGGGTACCCGATCTTGACCGTGAACTTCGAGAGCTTCTCGAGCGCACGCGCCTTAGTGTCGGCGGCCATCCAGTCGAGTTTCTGGATCCGCGCTCGGAGCGCAGTCTGGATGTCGGCCACCAGCGCATCCATCTTGGCCTTGGCGTCGGGTGGAAAGTAACGCGCGACGTACATGCGGCCGGCCGACTCGCCGATCGTGCGATCGACGAACGCGACCGCCCGTTTCCATCGTGGCCGCTGCTCCGGCTGTCCGCCGAGTGTCTTGTTGCGGAAGTCGAACGACACGTCGACGAAACGCTTTGAGAGAAACGGGGCCGCGCCGTCGGCGACGTGGAAGGCCAGCCACGCCTTCAACACATCCAGCGGAGTTTCAGAATAAGTCTTGGCGAATTTCGGGAACGCCGTGTTCGTCGTCACCACGAGTCGCTCGACCTTCGGCAGCTCGTTCTGCATCAGATAGCGATTCCAGTCGAAGCCCGGCGTGGCCGTGTTGAGCTCCGCCACCGTCATCGGGTTGTAGGTCCGGTCGCGATCGCGCCGCTCCGCGCGCGTCCAGGTGTCCTGCGCGAGCCTGGTCTCGAAATCCACAATGGCCCGCGCGCTCTCCGCTGGCTTCTCCCATCCGATCATCCCGAGCAACGCCGCCACGTACTCCTGATATTTCGCTTTCTGGGTGGCGAAGGCAGACTGCAGGTAGTAATCGCGATCGGGGAGGCCCAACCCGCCGGTGACCGCCATTACCGTGTACCGGGCTGGCGCCTTGGCGTCGGCCGTGATGAAGAGTGGGAAGATGCTGACGAACCCAGTCGTGTTCGCCTTGCCCATCAAAGCGATCATCCCGTCTTTCGTCGTCACGCCGCGGATTTCCGACAGCTCGCGCTCGATCGGCTTTGCGTCCAGCTGCTCAGCGAGCGCTTCATCCATGAAGGACGCGTAAGCCGCGGCTACTTTCGACGCGTCGGGATCGTTGATCTTCCCCGCTGCGGCGTCCTCGAGGATCGCATGCAGACGATTCTCGGAAAGCTCCGCCAGCTGGTCGAAGTTGCCGTACCGCGTGCGGTCCGACGGAATCTCCGTGCGGTCTGCCCACTTGCCATTCGCGTACCGGAAGAAGTCGTCGCCCGGCTTGACCGACAGGTCCATGCCGGTGACGTCGAAGCCCCAGCTCCCGTACTTGGGGGACGCGAGCGAGGCAGTACCGCTGGCGTCAGCGGAGCGTGTCTGGGCGAGGATGCCGCTTGCGCTCAGCGCAAGTGCAGCGACAGCTGCCGCAGAGAACAGAATGTGCCGCGGCGTCATGATCATGGCACGTGATCATATACACGCGAATGGACCAGCGAAGGCGGATATCGTCGTTGTCGAGTGGACGTGGAACGCGAGGCGCCGTCGAACTTCATCGGTGAAACGGACCCTATAGGTTGGAGGCGCGGCCCGGATTCCTATCGTCCATTCGCGCCGCTTGTGGTTGGCGTTGGCTGAGATTGGACCGCGAGGCACGCCGCGGGCATAGGTCGGGCACAGCTCAGCCTGTATCGCGGTCGAAATCGATCGTGGCGCCGTCCTGCCGCGCTGCGCGCCTCGCGAGCGTCTCGGCCAGGTCGATTTCTAAATTGAGAAGCTCCGCCCAACTCGGGGACGCGAATGCCGCGTCTCGCTTTGGCAAGGTCCGCGATCGTCCAGCGCAAGAACTCGCGCCCCGTCTATCCGTATCCGATTCAGGCGGGCTATTCATCAACGGAGTCCGCGAGTTTCCTGGTCCGCTTGACCGGGAAGTGTACCGTTCCATGCCGCTTTGAGCGCCACACGCGAGAGGATTGTCGTGCCGATCTGGGGCTGAGAGTCAATTGACAGTTCCCCACCGACGAGATTCAGACGTTCCTTCATGCTGATAAGGCCGAGACCGCGCCCTTTCACCGCTTCGGGATCAAAACCAATCCCGAAATCACGCACAGTCAGAAGGATCTCATTCAAAGTACTTTTGAGCGATACCTCGACGCGCCGTGAATCGCTATGCTTCATCGCGTTCTGGAGTGCTTCTTGCGCGACGCGGTAGAGACAGAGAGATATTTCGGGCGGCATGTCGCTCGGGATGTCCTCGAAGTGAACGACAATCGCCACTCCATGCCGATCAGAAAGCTCTCTGCAAAAACCAGCAGTGGCTGCCGCCAGTCCTTGATAGTCCAACTTCGAGTTGTGCAACCGGTGCGACAGGGCTTGGATATCGTTTCCTAGTTCCACGGTCTGTCTTCCTGCCTCCTCGATGCCCTGTTTCAGGTCCGCCGCCGAGGCGGGAAGACTGAGCGACATGCGATCGAGTTGCATCGCGAGCAACGCGACGCGTTGACTGATATCGTCGTGAAGCTCTCTGGCAATCCGGGTACGCTCCTCCTCCTGCGCTTCGATCAACCTGCGATTCGCCCTGGAAAGGGCCTCCTCGGCAACAGTACGCTCGGCGACTTCACGTCTCAATGTTTCAGGGCTGGGCAGCGCGAGAGCCTCAGGAACCAACCGGACAAGCAGGATGGCTGTGCTCATAGAGGCTGCAGCAGTGACGACTTTGACGGCACCCGACAGCCAGTAGGTGGCGTGCCAGAGCGTCCACACGTCCATGGCGTGGGTGGCGCCGCACGCCAGGATGAACATTCCGAAACAGAAAAACATCCAGTTGAACGGGAGGTCTCTTCTCTTGCGGATGAAATAGACCAGCGTGACGGGAATGGTGGCGTAGGCGAGGGCGATCAGGGAATCCGACACAATGTGGAGCCAGAGCACTCCGGGGCTCCACAAATAGCAGACTCCATGCGGCATGAAACCGTCGGAAGAAAAGAGCGTTTTGAAGAATGCCATGGTGCTCACCGAGAAGAGACGGCGGTGTGTGCGGCACAGATCCGTTGGAACATGTCGGGCCCGTCGTTGTCGTGAAACTCTATCAGCCGATATCCACACAAAATATCCACGCCGTAAGTCTTGACTATCTCGCCCCAGAGTTGTTCGAGCCGAACCGCCGCCGCTGCCTTCCCTTGCGCCCACAGCACAGACGCACATTCTCCGCAGACTGCGACGCGGAGATGTTCTCCTTTGGCAACTGTGGCCGCTCGCACGATGAGGTCACCCATGGTCTTGAAGAATCGGACCGGATCAGGCATGTCATTGACCATGAATGTCGCAAGCGTTTCAGCCACATCCAACGGGATGTAATGTCCCTGCTCAATCGCTGGGCTGATGTCCAGGCCACGGCGCTGCAGGGTCGAAACGAGACCATTCCGATGGGACTCGGTCGCAACCACAAGGAGCACGTTCCCGGCTTTCAGAACGGCGGCAACAAAGTCGGTAAAGCCATCAAGAAACTCGGCTTCATCCGAATAGAACAGAACCTCGTGCCGGTGGCGGGGCGCCTCTTCTTGCGGCGTCGGCGCCAGACGCGCAGTACGGAAGTAGCTGTCGGGGGCTCGAGTATCTGTGACGTCAGTAAAGATCCATCCCTCTAATCGGCGACTCACGAACTGCCCGCCCTGAATGACGGCTTCCACAGCCCCTAACAGCTCCTTTCCTGCATCCGACTTGACAACATAACCGCTCGCACCTGTGCGTAAGGCTTCTTCTACCGCCCCCGGAGAGGTGTTTTCGGACAAGAAGAGGATTTTCGCTTTCGGAACGCGCGTCCGAATTTGTCGTGCGGCTGCGATCCCGCTCAGTTTCGGAAGGCTGATATCAAGGAGGATTACATCCGGTTGCAGCTCTTCAGCTTTCTGAATGGCTTCCAATCCATCGGCCGCTCGTCCGATGACCTGATACTCGGCCCTTGACTCCAGCACCGAGCATACGAATCGCCGGATCGGTGCAAAGTCCTCGACAACAAGAATTGTGGGACGCGGCATACGACCTTTTCAGTTTGGCCGCCCGGGGTCACCTGCCAAATCCTCGGAACAGCGAATCATCTTCAAACGGGCACAGCCACATGAAATTGCCCTTGCTGCTGTTCAAGGGCAAAGCATAAGGACTGCTCGTATCGTTTCCGAGGAAAAGGATAAACAAGATGCCGGGAATGCAGAACTTGTGGCGGAGGGCCCTTGATTCGGTCGCTACAAGGGAGCACGGACGTGGCGCCAGGTCCGGTAACCGACGATCTCGGTGCTCTCCTAGAGTCGCGCTACGCCGAGCACCAGCGCCTGACGCTGGCTGGACAACTTGTTCCATGGGTGTTCTTCCGAATGGTCGCGAAGGGGCGAGGGGAACCGAAGGGACAGCGTCCGATTCGCGCGTTCAACAAGGCGTGGGCTGCGGCACGCGTGGCGGCTGGGTGTCCTGGTCGCATCCCTCACGATTTGCGACGCACGGCGGTTCGTAACATCACCCGCCGCGGCGTCTCAGAACGCGTGGCGATGCAGCTCACCGGGCACAAGACGCGCTCGGTGTGTGACCGCTACAACTTCGTCTCTTCGCTCCAGGCTGACGAGCCTAATGAGGAAGCTCGATGTGTCACGCTAGTCTTGGGATTTCACAGAGGTGTCCTTCCTGAGAGATAGGTAACACCGTATTCCGGACACATGGGTGACACTTTTGCCCCTTCGCTGGAGGGGGCATGCCTTGGAAGGAGTGTCACGTCATGGACGAGCGGCTCCGGTTTGTGGCCCGCCTGCTCGAGGGAGAAAAGATGGCGCCGTTGTGCGCCGAGTTCGGGATCTCGCGGAAGACCGGCTACAAGATTTTCGACCGCTACAAAGATTGTGGCGTCGGCGCGTTCAACGATCGCAGTCGGCGGCCGCATCGGCAAGCGAATCGACTGCCGGCCCAGGTGGAGGCGGTCATCGTGCGGCTGAAGCGAGAGTATCCCGGCTGGGGGGCACCGAAAATTCGCGAGAAGCTCCGGCAGCGAGCCACCGCGCCCCATCTGCCAGCCATCAGTACGGTCCACGCGGTGTTGGACCGGTATGGACTCGTGCATCGCCGCCGCCGACGTCGGCGCGTCGCGCTAGGCACCGAGCTCTCGCAACCGCTCGAGCCCAACGCACTGTGGTGTGCCGATTACAAAGGCGAATTCATGCTCGGGAATCGCCGCTACTGCTATCCGCTGACCGTCACCGACTTCGCGAGTCGCTACCTGCTCACCTGTGAGGCGCTGGCCACGACCCAAGAAAAATTCGCCTTCACGGTCTTCGAGCGCACCTTCAAGGAATTCGGCCTGCCGCGCGTCATCCGCACCGATAACGGTGTGCCCTTCGCGTCCGCTCACGCGCTCTACGGGCTCAGTAAACTCGCGGTGTGGTGGCTCCGGCTGGGCATTCAGATCGAGCGCATCAAACCCGGCCATCCGCAACAGAATGGCCGTCACGAACGGATGCATCTCACCCTGAAGCGGGAAGCGACAAAGCCCGCCGCCTCCAATGTCCTGCAACAGCAGGCACGCTTTGATGTGTTCGTAAACCGCTACAACCGGGACCGTCCCCATCAGGCTTTGGATATGAAAGTCCCGGCCGACTTCTACGTCCGGTCCCCACGCCTGTACCGCGGGTTAGAGGACCTCACGTATCCATTTCACGACCGCACGGCCACGGTGACCCATTGCGGCCGCATTTGTTTCAATCGCCGCAAGATCAACCTGAGCCAGGTCTTCGCCGGTCAAAATGTCGGCGTGACACAGGTGGGCGAGCGCATCTGGCTCGTCACCTTCATGGAGTACGACTTGGGCTATTTCGACGACGAAACGTGCCGGCTCGAACCGATCGAAAATCCCTTCGGTCCGAAAGTGTTACCTATGTCTCCGGAATGAACTGTCACCCATGTGTCCAGAAAGGACCCGAGTCGAGTGGTGGCCAGGGACGGAATTGAACCGCCGACACCATGATTTTCAGTCATGTGCTCTACCAACTGAGCTACCTGGCCTACCGAAATTGCCGCGCTGATCGGCGCGCGGACGCGCGCCTGTGACAGAAAACGGAGTATAACACGCAGGTTTTGGTGGGCACGGTCGTTGTAACAGCTGAAGCTGGATGCCCGCACGCGTCGAACAGTTCCCGCTGCGCCGTGACACGTCAGTTGGCGTGTTCAAGCCGCTGCTCGGCTGCGCCGCCGTCATCGCGATCGCGGCCATCATCCGCCGTTACACGCGCGAGCCGTCGCTCCCTCGGATGAGCGAACAGTGGCTCCTCAGCCACCAGAGCGAATTCAACCGGGATCAATCTGGCCTCTAACTTCCAGCGCTGGCTCACAATTTCCCAGCCCGTCCGGTTTGACCCGCGAGGCCACTCCACGTACTCTGCACCACATAAGGAGTAAACGTGCGCCGAGCTATCTCTATTTTCATCATCACGGCACTGGCCGCCTGCTCTCGGACTGCCCCCGCGAATGCCACACCGCAGGCTGCCCCCGCGCCCGCCGCGTCGGCGCAATCGGGGCCCGCAGCTCAAGCCGGGACGTCCCAGGCACCCGAGCCGGCTCCGGCCGCAAAGCCGGTCCCCCCACAGCTGCCCGAGATCGTTGCGCGGGTGAATGGCGAGGCGATCACGGGCAAGGATCTTGACGACGCCGTCCGGGCGATTGCCGGACGGGCAGGCCCGATACCTCCCGATGAGCGAGACCGCGTGTATCGCGGCGTTCTCGACAACATGATCGGCTACCGCCTGATGATTCAGGAGGCCAAGGCGCGGAAGATCATCGTCCCCGACACCGACGTTGACGCGCAGGTCGCACAGATACGCGGGCAGTTCCCGAGCGAGGTGCAGTTCCAGCAGGCACTGTCGGCGCAAAAAACGACGCTCGAGGCCGTTCGCAACGACACCCGCGAGGGCATGAGCGCTGACAAACTCGTCGAAAGCGAGATCGCCAGCAAAGTAGCCGTGAAGCCGGAAGCCGTCACCGACTTCTATCAAAAGAATCAGGACAAGTTTCAGCAGGGGCCTCGAGTGCGCGCGAGCCACATCCTAATCGGGATTCCGCAGAACGCCGACGCAGCAACCAAGCAGCAGGCAAGGGCTAAAGCGGACGCGCTGCTCAAGGACCTGAAGTCGGGAAAGGATTTCGCTGCGACAGCCAAAGCCAACTCCCAGGATCCTGGCAGTGCGCCGAACGGCGGCGACCTCGGGTACTTCGAGCAGGGACAGATGGTCCCGCCGTTCGAGCAGGCCGCCTTTGCGCTCAAGCCGGGTGAGATGAGCGAGGTCGTCGAATCACAGTTCGGCTACCACATCATCAAGGTCGCCGACAGGCAGGACACGCGCGTCGTGCCACTCGAGGAAGCCAAAGCACAGATCGAGGAATTCCTCACACAGCAGAACCGCCACGCACAGACGGAGTTGTTCGTCAACGCGTTGAGGGCGAAGGCGAAGATCGAAATTCTGATCTGAGTGGACGACAGCGTTCGCCTCGACGTCTGGCTGGATATCGCCTGTCTATTCAAGACGCGCTCGGAGGCCAAGCGTGCGTGTGAGGGCGGCAAAGTAGAGGTCAACGGCGAACACGCCAAGTCCCATCGCGCGGTCCGCGAGGGCGACCGCATCCGCATCACCCGTCCGTTCGGTCGTCACCAGGACGTCACCGTCCGGATTGTTCTGGATCAACACGTCAAGAAGGCCGAAGCGCGAGTGCTCTACGACGACGTGACGCCGAAGCCGACGGCCGAAGAGATCGAGATGCGCCGCATGGAGCGCGTCTATCGAGCGGCAACGCAGGCCGCTGGAACTCCTGATCGTCGCCGTCGCCGCGAAATCCGCCGGTCGCGCGGGAAGGTCTAGCTGTTACCATCGTCCTGGCCGTGCCGCGCAATCAGGAAGTCATTCGCCAATGGAAAGTGCTCCATGCACTGGAATCCTCACGCCATGGCGCCACGATCGATGCGCTTGCCGACGACCTGGCTGTGACGACGCGAACGATTCGCCGCGATCTGGCAGCGCTGCAGGAAGCCGGCTTTCCGCTCTATGACGAACGAGACGACGAGGGACGCGCACGCTGGCGGCTCGACGGCCACGTGCTCAAGGGGCTGGAAACAGGCTTTACGCTGGCGGAATTGTGCGCCCTTTACCTCAGTCGGAACATGCTCGAGGCGGTCGCGGGCACACCGTTTCAACGCGACCTGACGCTCGCCTTCGCGCGGCTCGAGAAGATGCTGTCGCCGCGCATGCGCCAGTTTCTCGATCGATTGCCGCACGTCCTCGCCGCCAAACCCGGACCTCGTGC
>Ga0207428_10005134_pt1 | contig 12265 bp, 10 predicted proteins | sample RhiMethybrSRZTD1_FD_187600 | JGI IMG/M metagenome (GOLD analysis project Ga0207428, IMG submission 187600) | Populus rhizosphere microbial communities from Tennessee, USA - Rhizosphere MetaG P. TD hybrid SRZTD1 (SPAdes) (version 3) | ecosystem: Host-associated > Plants > Roots > Rhizosphere >... | reverse complement strand
GAGGGATTGAAGAACGCCATCGTGTTCTGCAACCGCAAGCGGGAAGTCGCGGTGCTGCATCGCTCGCTGCTGCGCCACGGCTTCAATGCCGTTGCCCTGCACGGTGACTTGGACCAGCCGGCGCGGATGGCCGCGCTCGACCAGTTCCGCCGCGGCGATGCCGCGATCCTGGTCGCTTCCGACGTCGCGGCTCGCGGGCTCGACATCCCCGATGTCAGCCACGTGGTCAATTTCGACGTCCCGCATCATCCGGACGACTATGTCCACCGCATCGGCCGCACCGGCCGGGCCGGCCGCGCCGGCACTGCGGTGACCATCGTCGCCCCGCAGGATCGCAAGGCGGTCGATGCGATCGAGCGGTTGACGGGTCAAACCATTGCGTGGTCGGGCGAGCCGGCCCGTGCCGCGCCAGCCGGGCGCTTTCGCAGCCACCGCGACTCGCGGCCGCCTCGGCGCGAGTCTTCCCCCTCACGCGAGCGGGCGGCGGCGCCAGTGGCACGGCTGGACGAGGCGCGATCGCGACGGCGGCCGGCCCGGGCGCCGATCATCGAGGAAGCGGAAAGCTCCCACCTTCCGGCCTTTCTTTTCCGGCCGGTTCCTCTCAAGGCATAGCGTCGAGCTTTGACGGTCGGCGATCGCGGATTCGACCGGAGAAAACGCCAGCAGCCGCCCGCCAATCAGCCTCCGCGGCTCAATGCGCGTCGGCCGGGGTCGGACGGGCAGCGGCCGTGAGCGCCACCGACTCCCCGCAACCGCAGGCCGAGGTCTGGTTGGGATTGTTGAACACGAACTGTGCCGACAGCTTGTCGATCTTGTAGTCCATCTCGGTACCGAGCAGGAACAGGATCGCGGCCGGGTCGATCAGCACCCGCACGCCCTTGTCCTCGACCACCTCGTCGCCCGGCTTGATGTCGTCGGCGTATTCGACCTTGTAGCTCATGCCGGCGCAGCCGCCCTTGGTCACGCCCACCCGAATCCCCGCCACCGGCTTCTCGGCCTTGGCGACGATGTCGCGTACCCGATCCGCTGCGGCGTCGGTCAGCGTCATCACCTGAGGCTTCGGGCGGACGGTCATCGCGATCTCCTGCGGCCGGCATCGATTCCCGGCCATGCCCTTAAAATAACAATGGGAATCCGCTCACGGAAGGGGGCCCTCACCACATGTTGAGGACCAGCCGCGCTTCGTCCGACATGCGGCTTGGATCCCACGGCGGGTCCCACACGACATTGACCGTCACCTCCCCCACCCCGGGAACGCTGGCGACCGCGTTCTCCACCATGATCGGGAGCTCCTGGGCGGATGGGCAATTGGGGGTGGTGAGCGTCATGTCGACCGTGGTGGCGCGATTATCGGCGATGTCGACCCGATAGATCAGACCAAGTTCGTAAATGTCGGCCGGAATCTCCGGATCGTACACGGTCTTCAACGCCGAGACGATGCCGTCGGTCATGCGGTCGAGCTCCTCGGGGGCCAGCGCCGACGCGGTGATCTCGGCACGCCGCGCTTCGCCGGCGGTTTCCCCGGCGTTCGAGGGCTGCTTGAGGGTGTCGTCGGTCATGCAAACAAATCCTGCGCCTTGAGCAGCGCCTGGGCAAGCGTATCGACCTCCTCCGGCGTGTTGTAGAGCGCAAACGAGGCACGGCAGGTCGCCGTCAGTCCATAGCGCGCGAGCAGCGGCATCACGCAATGGGTGCCGGCACGCACCGCCACGCCGGCGCGGTCGATCACGGTCGAGACGTCGTGCGGATGCGCCCCTTTGAGCTCGAACGACACGATCGCGCCTTTGTGTTTCGCCGCTCCGATGATCCGCAGCGAGTTGATGGTGCCGAGACGCTCATGTGCGTACTTGACGATGCGGTCCTCATGCGTGCGGATGCGCGCCTTGCCGATCGACTGGACGTAGTCGATCGCGGCGCCGAGCCCGATCGCTTGCACGATCGGCGGGGTGCCCGCTTCGAACTTATGAGGAGGGTCGCCGTAGCTGATGCGATCCTCGAACACCTCGCGAATCATCTCGCCGCCGCCGTTGAACGGCCGCATCTCGAGGAGATGCGCATGCTTGCCGTAGAGCACGCCAACTCCGGTCGGCCCGTAGAGCTTGTGACCGGTGAAAACGTAGAAGTCGCATCCGATGTCGCGCACGTCGACGTCGAGGTGGACGGCCGCCTGGCTGCCGTCGAGCAGGACCGGTATGCCGCGCGCATGCGCGATCCTCACCACCTCCTTGACCGGAACGATGGTGCCGAGCGCGTTCGACATGTGCGTGATCGCGACCATTTTGGTCCGCTCGCTGAGCAGGCGCTCGAACTCCTCGATCAGGAAGTTGCCGTCGTCGTCGACCGGCGCCCACTTGATCACCGCCCCATGGCGCTCGCGCAGGAAGTGCCACGGCACGATGTTGGAATGGTGCTCCATGATCGAGAGCACGATCTCGTCGCCCGCGCGGATGCGTTCGCGCCCGAACGTATAGGCAACCAGGTTGATCGCCTCGGTGGCGTTGCGGGTGAAGACGATCTCCTCGTGCCGCTCCGCATTGAGAAAGGCGCGCACCCTCTCGCGCGCGCCCTCGTAGGCTTCGGTCGCCGCGTTGGCGAGGTAGTGCAGGCCGCGGTGAACGTTGGCGTATTCGGCGGTGTAGGCGTGCTGCAGCCGGTCGAGCACGGCGCGCGGCTTCTGCGCCGAGGCGGCGTTGTCGAGATAGGTCAGCGGCTTGCCGTAGACCTGCAGCCCAAGCGCGGGGAAATCCGCGCGGATGCGATTGACGTCATACGCGCCATTGCTCACCGCGGAATGCACCTCTGCCATCTCACTCGCCTCGCACCTAGGCGCGCGCTGACAACCAGCGTTCGGTCGCCTCGATCAGCGCCTCGCGCAGTCCGGCATGCTCGATGCCCTCGATCGCCTCGCCGACGAATGCCTGGATCAGCAGCGCCTCGGCCTCCTTGGCCGGAATGCCGCGCGTCCGCAGATAGAACAACAGCTCCTGGTCGAGCGCGCCGGTGGTCGCGCCGTGGCCGCACTGCACGTCGTCGGCGAAGATCTCGAGCTCCGGCTTGTTGTCGGCCTCGGCATTCTCCGACAGCAGCAGCGCGTGGCTTGCCATCTTGGCGTCGGTCTTCTGCGCCCGCGGCCGCACGATGATCTTGCCCTGAAACACCGCACGGCTTTCGCCGTCGAGCACGGACTTGAAGATCGGGCGGTTCTGGCACCCGCCCACCGCGTGGTCGGCGACCAGCGTGGTGTCGACGTGCTCGCGGCCCTTCACCAGGGTAGCGCCGCGAATGCCCGCCAGGGTTCCTTCGCCGTTGAGCTGCACGAACAGCTGGTTGCGCACCACCGCGCCACCGGCGTTGAAAGTGAAAGCGTTGAAACGGGCGCGCGCGCCGACCGCCGCCATGAGCGTGGAAACGTGCAGGGCGTTCGCGCCCTCGGTCGTGATCTTGACGTGATCGACATGCGCCTCGTCGTCGACCACAAGCTCGAGCGCGGTGTTGACCTGATAGTCGCTGTCCGGCAGTCCCTCGTGGGTCTCCACGATCATCGCGCAGGCGGCCTTGTCGACCACCACCAGGGAGCGCGTGAACGCCGCGCTCGGCGCATCGCCGGCAACGAACACCAGATGCAGCGGGCGCGCAATCCGCACCCCGGATGCCACGTGGATGACCGCGCCGTCGCCCATGAAAGCGGTGTTGAGGGCGACCGCGATATTGTCGTCGACCTGCACGGTCCTGCCGAGGCGCTCGACCACCCCCGGATCGCCTTCCGCCAGCGCCCGCGCCGTCGAACGTATGCTCAACCCGGCTTCCAGATCCGCGAGCTCGGAAAGCTCCGGCACCAACGTCCCGTCGACGAATACGATCCGCCGACAATCGACGTCGGCAAGCACCTGACCGGCACCTCTGGCGCGGGTCTTGGCGCCCGCCTCCGGCGGCCTCGCCAGCGGCTTGGCGTCGCGCATCAGCGCGCGCAGATCGGTGTACTTCCACTCCTCGACCCGGCGATGTGGCAGCCCCTGCGCCTCGAACCGGCGGAACGCCGCCGAGCGCGCGGCCGCGACCTTGCCGCCGCCGGGCAGCTTGTCCTTCACCGCCCCGAAGGTATCGAGCAGACCCTGCTCGGCGGCGGTGCGCATCTGGCGGATTTCAGCGCTCATTGCGTTTCCGTTGGCAATCAAAACTCTACGCCTCGATCAAGCCGAGACGACGTTCCACGCGCATCGATACGATCGTCGGTCACGCCGCCGCATCGCGGTACTCGGCGTAACCGTGCGCCTCGAGCTCAAGCGCCAGTTCCTTGCCGCCGGTCTTCACCACGCGGCCTTTGGAGAGCACGTGCACTACGTCGGGCACGATGTAGTTGAGCAGCCGCTGATAGTGGGTGATGACGATCATGGCGCGGTCGGGCGCGCGCAGCGCGTTGACGCCGTCGGCGACCACCCGCAGGGCGTCGATATCGAGACCCGAATCGGTCTCGTCCATGACGCACAGCCGCGGCTCCAGCATCGCCATCTGCAGGATCTCGTTGCGCTTCTTCTCGCCGCCGGAAAAGCCGACATTGACCCCGCGACGCAGCATCTCCTGGTCGATGTGCAGCCGCTGGGCGACTTCGCGCACCCGTTTCATGAACTGCGGCGTGGTCAGCTCGGCCTCGCCGCGCGCCTTGCGCTGGGCGTTGAGCGCGGTGCGCAGGAACGTCATGGTGGCGACGCCGGGAATCTCCATCGGATACTGGAAGGCGAGAAACAGGCCTTTGGCGGCGCGCTCGTCCGGCTCCATTTCCAGGACGTTCTCGCCCTCGAGCAGCACTTCGCCCTCGGTGACTTCGTAGTCCTTGCGGCCGGCGAGCACGTAGGCGAGCGTCGACTTTCCCGATCCGTTCGGGCCCATGATCGCATGCACCTGCCCGCTGTTAACGGCGAGGTCGAGGCCGTTGAGGATCTTCTTGCCCTCGATCTCGACGTGCAGGTTCTTCACTTCCAGCATCGGCATCAGATTGCTTTCCCTGAACTCTCACCGTTTCCCCGGCGCCATTGCCAACCGCCGTCGATTTTCGACCGGCTGGCCCGTATCATGGCCGCGGCCGCGATCACCATGGCAAGGACCCATGTGGTCCAGGCCGCGCAATCCTTCTCGCTGCGAACCAGCAGGATCGTCACCACAACCATGGCGACCATGTAGCCGGCGACCGGTATCCAGCCTTGCCGGGTGATCGGACTCGCACCGTAGCCGAGCGCCCTCGGCTTGAACCAAAACTCCCATGCCTAGCGCTGCCGCCGTCAGCCCACGCTGCCTTCTAGGCTGATCGAGATCAGCTTCTGCGCCTCGACCGCAAACTCCATCGGCAGCTGTTGCAGCACATCCTTGACGAAGCCGTTGACGACGAGGGCGACGGCCTCCTCCTGCGAGAGTCCGCGCTGCATGCAGTAGAACAGCATGTCCTCGGAGATCTTCGAGGTGGTCGCCTCGTGCTCGAACACCGCCGACGAATTCTTGGCCTCGATATAGGGCACCGTATGCGCCCCGCACTTGTCGCCCACCAGGAGCGAGTCGCAGTTGGTGAAGTTGGGCGGAGACCAGGCCGCGGTAGGTGTTCTGCGAGCGGCCGGCGGCGATGCCCTTGGAGATGATGCGGCTCGTCGTGTTCTTGCCGAGGTGCAGCATCTTGGTGCCGGAATCGACCTGCTGGCGCCCGTTGGAAATCGCGATCGAGTAGAACTCGCCGCGAGAGTTGTCGCCGCGCAGAATGCAGCTCGGGTACTTCCAGGTGATGGCCGAACCGGTCTCCACCTGAGTCCAGGAGATTTTCGAGTTGCGGCCGCGGCAATCGCCGCGCTTGGTGACGAAGTTGAAGATGCCGCCCCGGCCCTGGGCGTCGCCCGGATACCAGTTCTGCACGGTCGAATACTTGATCTCGGCGTCCTCGAGCGCGACCAGCTCGACCACCGCGGCGTGCAGCTGGTTCTCGTCGCGCATCGGCGCCGTACAGCCTTCCAGGTAGCTCACATACGAGCCTTTGTCGGCGATGATGAGCGTGCGCTCGAACTGGCCGGTATTCTTCTCGTTGATGCGAAAATAGGTCGACAGCTCCATCGGGCAGCGCACGCCCGGCGGAACGTAGACGAACGATCCGTCGGAGAACACCGCCGAGTTGAGCGTGGCGAAGAAATTATCCGTTATCGGCACGACCGAGCCGATATACTGGCGCACCAGTTCCGGGTGCTCGCGCAGGGCCTCGGAGATCGGCATGAAGATCACGCCGGCCTTCCTGAGCTCCTCCTTGAAAGTGGTCGCGACCGAGACCGAGTCGAACACCGCGTCGACGGCGACCCGCATGCGGTTGCCCGGAACGCTCGTGCCGTCGCCGTCGACTTGGTCGTCGTCGCGCTCCGCTTGCCCGTTGCCGCCGGGCCTTTGCACACCCGCCAGGATTTCCTGCTCGCGCAGCGGGATACCGAGCCGCTCATAGGTGCGTAGAATCTCCGGATCGACCTCGTCGAGCGACTTCAGCGCGGCATTCTTCTTCGGCGCCGCGTAATAGTAGATGTCCTGATAATCGATCGGGGCATACTCGGCGCGCGCCCAGTGCGGCTCGCGCATGGTCAGCCAGCGCCGGTACGCCTCCAGCCGCCATTCGAGCATCCATTGCGGCTCGTGCTTCTTGGCCGAAATGAAGCGTACCGTGTCCTCGTTCAGGCCCTTCGGCGATTTCTCGGCCTCGATGACCGTCTCGAACCCATATTTGTACTGATCGACATCGATACGGCGGACCTGTTCCACCGTCTCTTGCACGGCCGGCATTTCATTCCCTCCGCTGCGGTTTCAAGGACCGCGGGTTGGATCGTTTTCGACTGCGATTGCCCGAGCGCGAATTCCTCTGACTGCGCCGCGTCATGCGGCAATTCCCTGTTGCCCGTTAGGTAGTGCTTGCACGCGCATTCTCCAAGCCTGCAGGAGGCGATCGATGTCCTGCTGGCTGGTGCTGAAGCCGAAGCTGGCGCGCAGCGCACAGCGCGCGAGGTGCGCCTCCACCCCCATGGCGGAAAGCACGTGGGAAGGCGTCACCTTGCCGGACGAACAGGCTGCACCCGAGGAGAGCGCGATACCTTCGAGGTCGAGCGCAATCAGCGCGACCTCGGCCTTGATGCCTGGAACGGCGAACAGGACCGTGTTCGCCACCCGCTCGGCCCGACTGCCGAAAATCACCGTCTGCGGCGAGACGGCCAGTAGTCCGGTCTCCAGCTGATCGCGCAGGGCGATCACGCGGGCCTGCTCGCGCTCGAGGTTGCGCGCCGCTGCCGCCGCCGCCGCGCCGAAAGCCGCGATAGCCGGCACATTCTCGGTACCGGCGCGAAGCCCGCGCTCCTGCCCGCCGCCCCCGATCAGGGGGCGACCAAACGACAGCCGCGCACTCCGCCTGACGAGCGCACCCACCCCCGGCGGGGCACCGATCTTGTGCCCAGAAATGGTCAGAAGATCTGCATTTAAGCAATTGATATCAGTGTGTATTCTACCACAAGCCTGGACCGCATCCACGTGCAGAAGCGCACCCGCCGCATGCGCCATGCGGCCGGCCTCGGCAACCGGCTGGATAACTCCGGTCTCGTTGTTGGCAAGCATGATCGAGACCAGCGGGCGCAATCCCTGCGCCGCCAGAGCCGCAAGCTTGCGCTCGAGCGCGCTCAGGTCGGCTTGTCCCTCGCCGGTGACCGGAATCGTATCGATCGCCGTGGGCTCGAAACGGCCGCCGGCCGCGACCGATGGATGCTCGATCGCGGACACCAGCAGGTGGTCGCAACCCCTGACACCATCCCGGTCCGCACCGAGGCCGGGGGTCAGCGCCATCGCATTCGCCTCGCTGCCGCCCGAGGTGAAAACAAGATTGGATGGTTCCGCCCCAACCAGCGCGGCAACCTGTGCCCGCGCCTGGGCAACGAGTTGGCGAGCCGCACGACCCTCGGCATGGACGGAGGAGGGATTTCCCGTCATGGCGAGCGCCGCCAGCGCCGCCGCGCGCGCTTCCGGCCGCAGCGGGCTCGTTGCGTTCCAGTCGAGGTAGGTCCGCTCCGTCATCGCAGTGCGATCGTCATAGTGCTTGCTTTTGGCCCCCAGGATCGTGATAAAACGCGCGGCCCCACCGCATGGCCCACACCGCGCCGCGATCGACACAAAGGGGCCTGAACCAATTTAGAACGGTTCTAAAGAGATTAGGCGCGCCTGCCGTCCCTCGTCAAGCGCGTTGTGCCGATGCTGGCCCGTCCGGCCGGCGTCAACTGAGGTTCGAGCGCATGCCCGAGGTCATCTTCACCGGTCCCGCCGGACGGATCGAAGGTCGGTATCACCCAGCGCGACAGAAGAACAGCCCGCTGGCAATCATTCTGCATCCGCACCCGCAGTTTGGCGGGACCATGAACCACCAGATCGTGTATCAGCTCTACTACGCCTTCGCACACCGCAATTTCGCGGTGCTGCGGTTCAACTTCCGCGGTGTCGGGCGGAGCCAGGGCGCTTTCGACCATGGGCAGGGCGAGCTGTCCGATGCCGCTTCCGCGCTCGATTGGGCCCAGACCATCAACACCGAGGCGCGCAGCTGCTGGATTGCCGGATTCTCTTTCGGCGCCTGGATCGGCATGCAGCTGCTGATGCGGCGACCGGAGATCGAGGGTTTCATCTCGGTCGCGCCGCCCGCCAATCTGTACGATTTTTCCTTCCTGGCTCCCTGCCCATCGTCCGGCCTGATTGTGCACGGCGATAAGGACGCGGTGGTACCGGCGAAGGACGTCACCACGCTGGTCGACAAGCTCAAGACCCAGAAGGGTATCGTCATCGAACAGAAGGTCATTCCGGGCGCCAACCACTTTTTCGACGGCAAGATCGAGCAGCTGATGCAGTCGGTGACGGCCTACCTCGACAAGCGCCTCGCGGCCGGCCGCAAGACCAGCGCGGCTTGAGGCGCGTCGGCGCCCGCTACGACAGCGCCCGCGCACCGATCCCGCCGCGACCGTCCGGCGAGGCCAGAACGCCGCCTGTCAACGGACGCGCGACGCCGGTGGTGGTCGGGAAGCTTATGGGCAGGCCGCGCAACCGCCGCACCGCCAAATACGCGAACGCCTGCGCCTCCAATGCATCCGCCGACCAGCCGATCTCGCCGGCCGTTTCGATCGAGGCCGGTGCCAAGCGATCTGCGAGCATGCGCAGCAGAGTGCGATTGCGGCTGCCGCCGCCCGCCACGATCCAGCTGCGCGGCGCCTGCGGCAGATGCGGGACGATCCGGGCCACGGTGGCGGCGGTAAGGGCGGTCAGCGTCGCCGCGCCATCGGCGACCGATAGGGCGGGGAGTTTGAGGCCCGCATAGGCGAAGGCATTGCGGTCGAGCGATTTCGGGCAGGCCGCGGCAAAGAACGGGTCGTTCAACACGTCGGCGACGAAATCCTGATCGATCCGTCCCGCGGCGGCATGCGCTCCATCGCGGTCGAACGGCTCGCCGCTGTGTGAGCGGATGAAATCGTCGATCAGGGCGTTGCCAGGACCGGTGTCGCAGGCCACCGGGTCGCGCGATCCGTCGATGTAGGTGATGTTGGCGACGCCGCCGATGTTGAGCACGGCGACCGGGCCCGATCGGCCAAGGGCGCGAACGAGCGCGCGATGGAAGACCGGCACCAGCGGCGCGCCCTGTCCTCCGGCGGCGACGTCGGCAGCGCGGAAATCGAATGCCACCGGGACGCCGGTCCGCTGCGCCAGCTTGAACCCGTCGCCGATCTGTATGGTCAGGGCGGCGTGCGGCCGATGCAATATGGTCTGGCCGTGGAATCCGACGATGTCGATGGTCGCGCGGTCGATGCCATTGAGATCGAGGAAGCGCTCTGTTGCCTCTGCGTGGACCCGCGTGACGAACTCCTCCGCCTCCGCCACCACCCCCTTGCGCGACGCGCGATCGGCGAGCGACACCGCCGCCGCGAGCGCGTTTCGCAGCAGCACCCGCTCCGCATCGGCATAGGGATGGTATCCGGTCGGTCCGAAGCGCGTGATCTTTTCGCCATCGGTCTCGATCAGCGCGACGTCCACGCCGTCGAGCGAGGTCCCGCTCATCAATCCGATGGCAACCGCACTTCCCACCGTGGCCCCCATGGCATCCCCTACGGAAGCTGTTATACCGCTGCAGCCGTCAAGGGGTAGCCGACGTCCGGAGAATACGAGCCACCCGCATGAGCGCCTACAAATCCGATCTCCTGGACGTCCTGGCGAGCCGGGGTTTCATCCATCAGGTCTCCGAGCCGGAAGCGCTCGACGAGCTCGCGCGCTCGGGCATCGTCACCGGCTACATTGGTTTCGACTGCACCGCGCCCTCGCTTCATGTCGGGCATCTGGTGCAGATCATGCTGCTCTATTGGCTGCAGCGGACCGGCCATCGGCCGATCGCGCTCATGGGAGGCGGAACGACGCGCGTGGGCGACCCCTCCGGAAAGGACGAGACCCGGCGCATCCTCGGCTACGACCAGATCGAGGCCAACAAACAGTCGATCAAGGGGGCATTCTCACGATTTCTGAAGTTCGGCGCGGGCGCGCGCGATGCCCTCATGCCCGACAACGCCGAATGGCTTGCGGACCTCAACTACGTCGAATTCCTGCGTGAGGTCGGCCGGCACTTCTCCATCAATCGCATGCTCGCGTTCGACTCGGTAAAGCTGCGGCTCGATCGCCAGCAGGAGCTGTCATTCCTGGAGTTCAACTACATGATTCTCCAGGCCTACGATTTCGTGGAGCTCCACAGGCGCTACGGCTGCGTCCTGCAGATGGGCGGATCCGACCAGTGGGGCAACATTGTCAACGGCATCGACCTCGGACGGCGCATGCTCAACGCGCAACTGTTCGCGCTGACGTCGCCGCTGATCGCGACCGCCTCGGGCGCCAAGATGGGCAAGACTGCAGCGGGCGCCGTCTGGCTCAACCCCGATATGGTGAGCCCGTACGACTACTGGCAATACTGGCGCAATACCGACGATGGCGATGTCGAGCGTTTCCTGAAACTGTTCACGACGTTGCCGCTCGATGAGATCGGCAGGTTGGCCGCGCTCCGCGGGCAGGACCTCAACGAGGCCAAGAAAGCACTCGCGACCGAGGCGACTGCCATGGTGCACGGCCGCGCCGCGGCCGATGCGGCGGCGGAAACGGCTCGGCGAACGTTCGAGGAGGGCACCCTTGCCGACACGCTGCCGAGCATCGAGATCCCGGCCGCGGACCTTCAAGCTGGGCTTGGCGTGCTCACCGCCTTCGTGCGCGCGGGTCTCGTCACCTCGACGGGTGAAGCGCGTCGGCAGATCAAGGGCGGCGGACTGAGGGTCAACGATACCGTCCTCACCGACGAACGGGCAACGCTCGGGACCGACGATATCGTTCAGGGCGTGATCAAGCTCTCGCTCGGCCGCAAGCGGCACGTGCTGCTCAGGCCGATGTGAGAATCAGCGAATCGATTCCGGCGGCCGCAAGCCGCGGTCCTCGCTGCCGGCGGTCGCGCCTGCGGGGAAATCGAATATCTTGCGCAGGAACCCCGGCGCGACGGCCGACATCGGATTGACCTGCAGCACCGGCGCCTGCGGCGAGCCTACGACCTGATAGGTCACACCCAACAGCCCCTCGTTCGAGCCTCCGCCGAGGAACAGGCCGACGATCGGTATCTGGCCGAACATATTGTTGAGCGCATAGGCGGGAACGAACGTTCCTCGCAGGCGCACTTCGTCGCGCGCGTAGTCGAGATGGCCTTCGACCGTTCCGCCGATGCTCGGACCCCGCACCACCCCTTCGCGCATCACCAGGCGGCCGGGCGAGCGGGTGAACTCGACCCGCATGCGCGCGAACCCGACGCCACTGTTGGTCGGCGCATATGCCCGCCCGCCGTGTCGATCGTCCGGCGTAGGTTGGGTGGAGGCGACCCGATCGAGCGCCGGCTCGCCGCGCACCATGAAGTCGTGGATGTTGAGGAGCCCTTCCTGCGGCGCACGATCTGCCGTCGGGGGCTCCATCGCCACCGACATCGCCCCTCCGACGATGCGCGGATAGATATCGTTGAAACGGAAGAACGCTCCGGCGTCGTTGCTCTCGACGTAGAGCACCTGCCGGCCGCCACGCGCCCGCATGTCGCCGGTCACCATCCCGTTTTGTCCGAGCTTGCCGGTCATCGCGAAAGTGCGGATCTGGCCGGCACGGCGCGTAAGCTTGAGATCGAGGCTGCGCAAAGCTTCGCCGTGATGGCCGGGCACGGCGCCGAGCT
>Ga0207428_10005126_pt1 | contig 12277 bp, 7 predicted proteins | sample RhiMethybrSRZTD1_FD_187600 | JGI IMG/M metagenome (GOLD analysis project Ga0207428, IMG submission 187600) | Populus rhizosphere microbial communities from Tennessee, USA - Rhizosphere MetaG P. TD hybrid SRZTD1 (SPAdes) (version 3) | ecosystem: Host-associated > Plants > Roots > Rhizosphere >... | reverse complement strand
ATCCCGGCGCGCAAGAGGTCTACGGCTACCTGGGCGCGGCCGACGGCGGCTGGCGCCTCGTGCCCTACGCGAGCGAGCAGCCCTTCGCCACCGACAACCAGGACTACGCCGAGGACAGCGAGCTCTACTACATCGGCCCGGGCGTGCACTGGAACGAGACCGACGAGCGGATCTACTACCGCTCGCTCCAGAGCCGGTACCAGGACGCGGCCACGGCCGTCCCGCACGAGGCCGACCCGCGCCTGACGGAGCTGCACCTCTTCCCCAACGGCGAGGTCTTCCAGCTCGACGGCGAGTGCAGCTACGTCGTCATCGAGGGGCTCGACATCCGCAACGGGAACAACGCGCTCCACTTCGAGTCGGGCGCGCACCACGTCACCGTGCGCGACTGCAGGCTGCTCGGCGGCCGCTACCACGTGCTCGTCCGCGGCGGCGCGCACGACCTCGTCTTCGACGGGCTCACGGTGGCCGATCGCTTTCCCGACTGGGTCGCGTGGTCGGACGTCAAGCGGCCGACGACGGGCGGCCCGGGCCACCTCTTCCAGGGCGCGGCCATCCACCTCACGGACGCGGTCGACGGCGTCGAGATCATGCACAGCAGCTTCACCGGCCTGTTCGACGGGATCGGCGCCGCGCAGGCCCCGACGAACCTGCGCGTGCACCACAACGTCTTCGACGTGCGCGACGACGTGCTGCAGCTCGGCTCGGCCGGGTGGAGCGTCGAGTTCGACCACAACCGCGTGCTCCGCGCGCACTCGGGCGGCCCCTCGTGGAACGGCTCGGGCGCCGCGCCGCCCGACAAGGTCGGCCGGATCTACGTGCACCACAACGTGATCGACACCTCGGTGCCGCAGCGCTTCGGCCGGGCCGACCCGCGCGGGCTGCTCGACGACGAGTTCCAGGGGCCGAAGGGCGACGGCTTCGCCGCGGGCCGCACGTTCGGCTGCCACGACAAGGCGGAGATCACCGGCCCGGCGCCGTGGAAGATCTATCACAACACGGCGATCCTCACCGACGACGAGAGCCACGGCGGCGCGGGGCAGGCCTATCGCATCGAGTCCTTCGACGGCCAGCACCCGCACGAGGTCTTCAACAACGTCTTCGTCCAGCTCGGCGACCAGTGGCTGCTGCGCGACGCGCGCGCCGAGGACGGCTCGCAGATCCACGACGGCAACCTGTACTGGGCGCCGCACCGCTCGCCGGGCACCGATCTGCTCGAGGACCTCTGGGACGGCGACGCGAGCCAGGACTTCGCGACGCTCGCGGACTTCCGCGGCTCGGCGGCCTGGCAGACGACGCAGGTCCATTACCCGCCCGGCTGGGAGCGCTCGGGAGTGGAGGCCGACCCGCAGCTCGACCAGGCGTTCCGTCCCGACCCCGACGGGCCCGCGGCCAGCGGCGCGGTCGACCTGAGCGGCAAGGGCTGGCCGGGCCTGTGCGGCGAGACCTTCCGCGGCGCGCTCGAGCCGCACGGCCGCGCCGCGGCGGAGATGGCGCCGCCCGTCAAGTAGGGGCGACGCGCTTCGCGCGGCTGGCTCGGGGGGCGGCTACGGCCCTCTCATTCGCCCCGTCCGTACCTTGATCGGAAGTCACGGAGTCCACGGAGCACGGGGCTCATAGGAGGGCCTGCGCCGACCCCCCGGCCGCGCCGCGCGGCGTGCTTCGTCTCTACTTAGCCAGCTTGTCCAGCTTCGCCGCGCCGTCCTCGTCGCCGAGAGCGCGGCCGAGCGCGGCCGCCTGGCGCGCGAGCTCGGCCAGCCGCGGCCCGCCGCCGAGCGCAGAGAGCGCCGCGACCATCGCCTGCAGGTTGCCGTACTCCGAGCCGGTCAGCCCGAGGTCGTGGTGGAGCACGCGGGCGCGCCCCAGCGCGACGAGCGCCTCCTCGTGCCGGCCGAGCGCGGAGAGCGACTGGCCCGCCGCGCTGAAGCCCATCGCCGTGCCCCACCAGTCGCCGAGGGGCTCGGCCAGCGCGACGCACTCGTTGCCGGCCGCGAGCGCGTCCTCGTGCTTCCCGGCCTGGGCGGCCGCCCGTGCCCGCCCGAAGGCCTTCTGGCCCGCGCGGAACTGCTTCTGCTGCTCCGCGTTCCAGCCCGAGAAGGCCGCCGCGTAGTCGGCGAGCAGCGGGCTCAGGCCCGCGGCGGCGGCCGCCCGCGCCCCGAAGATCGCGCGCGCGTGCATCTGCGCGATGCGCGTCTCGTCGGGCGCCTCGGACTTCTCGCGCAGCGCGAGCGAGCCCTCGAGGTCCTCGTCGATGGTGGTGAGCACGAGCTCGGGATGCGCGGCCCACAGCTTGGCCAGCCCCGCCTCGTCCTGGGCGTCGGCCAGCTTGCGGTAGCCGGCCAAGACCTCGGCCTCGGCGTCCTGCGGCGGCGCGGCAGAGGCGCCGGCGAGCACGAGCGCGACGGCGGAGGCGACGGCGGCGGACACGGCCTGGGGGACGAGCTTCATGGGCGGACCCTGGTCGGGGAGAGGGGCGGAGCTACGCGCGGCCGTCGAGCCGGGCGATGACCGGCAGCGGCCCGGCGAGCGGGGCGGCGTAGCGGAGGAAGGCGGGCTCGACGTCGTTGCCTGCGGCGTTGATCCACTCGCGCGGCAGCGACTTGGTGCGCCTGGCGACGTCGGCCAGCGGCACGAGCTTCGTGGCCGCGGCGTAGCGGCCGCCGGGCTTGCGCTCGAGCACGACCGTGCCCGAGTCGTGCTGCAGCGCGTAGCGCACGGCGTCGCGCCCGACGCGCCGGGCCTCGGCCGCGTCGACGGCGCTCGTGCAGCCGACGAAGGAGCGCTGCAGGTAGCCGAAGGTGTCGGCGCGCACGCGCGCCTTGGGCAGGGCCACGCGCACGAGGTGCGCGAGGTGGTCGCCCAGCGCGCCGCTGCCCGAGAGCTGCACGTTGCCGTGGGCGTCGCGCTCCTGCCGCTCGGCGATCTTCTCGGCGATGGTCGTGCCCGCGGCGTCGTGCACGCCCTCGCTGACCGCCACCAGGCAGCGCCCCAGCCGCTCGTTGACCGCCAGGACGTCCGCCACGAAGCGCTGCTCGTCGAACACGACCTCGGGCAGGTAGACGAGGTGCGGGCCGTCGTCGGGGGCGCGGCGCCCGAGCACCGAGGCCGCCGTAAGGAAGCCCGCGTGGCGCCCCATGACGACGTTGATCTTGATGCCCTGGAGCGAGCGGTTGTCGCAGTCGTCGCCCATGAAGGCCTGGGCCACGAACTTCGCCGCGCTGCCGTAGCCGGGGCAGTGGTCGGTGACCAGCAGGTCGTTGTCGATCGTCTTGGGCACGTGGATCACGCGCAGCGGGTGCTCCATCGCCCGGGCCGCCTCGAGCAGGATGTTGGCCGTCTCGGCCGAGTCGTTCCCGCCGATGTAGAACACGAAGCGGATGTCGTGCCGGCGGCAGGCGGCCAGGATCTGGCGGCACTCGTCGGGCGTGGGTTTCTTGCGCACCGAGCCCAGGGCGGCGGCGGGCGTGGCCGCGACCTGCTCGAGGAGGGCCGCGCGCGTGCGTGTGAGGTCGACGAGGTCGTCCTTGAGCAGCCCCTGCACGCCGTGGCGGGTGCCGAACAGGCGCCCGATCGCCGCGTGCCGCCGCGCCTCGAGGATCACGCCGGCCAGCGACTGGTTGATGACCGCCGTGGGGCCGCCCGACTGCCCGACGACCGCGTTGCCCGAGAAGGCGGCGGCGCGAGCGCGCGCGCGGGCCGCGGGTCGAGCGGCGCGACGACGAGTGGCGGGCCTGGACATGCGGGGGCCGCACACGTTGACACATCTCGCCGCCGGGCGGTAGCTTGGGCCGGCCTTCGCGCGCCGGCGGTTTCGGATCCACGCGCGGAGGGGTGCTGGATCCCCCCCGATACCATGAGCAAGCCCCGTTGGATGGATGCGGGCGTGTTCCGCACGCTGCGCACCGCGACCCGCGCCCGCCGGCTGGCCGTGATCGTGGGCCCGCGCCACGGCAGCGCGGCGATCGCGACGCGCGCGCAGCTCAAGGCCGCGCTCGCCGACGGCGAGCGATCGGCCGCGAAGGGTGACCCGCGGCTGCACAGCGCGCCCGACCCGGGCGTCGCCGCGCTCTTCGCGCTCAAGCAGCCCGGCCTCGTGACCACGCTCGTGAGCGACGCAGTCGAGGTCTCGGCGCCGGCCAAGATCGAGCCGCGCGTCTTCGGTCCCGACAGCAAGGGCCTGAACTCGGCCTGGGACCGCAAGGACGCCTTCGTCGTGCACCTGTGCGGGTCCGCGGCCGACCCGGCCACGCTCGTGCTGACGAACAAGGACCGCAAGCCGCTCCTGCTGCCCGACAGCCGCCACCAGAACTTCCTGCGCGCGACCTTCTCGCGCACCGTGCTCTTCACGGGCTTCGAGATGGGCGACCCCGACCTGCTCGAGCTGCTCGAGGACGTCAGCCGCGGCTTCAACGGGCACGTGCCGCCCAACGTGGCGCTCGTGCCGGCGGGCTCGACCGACCCCTCGACGGCGCTGCGCGCCTCGATGCACTACGGCACGCAGCTCGTCGAGTTCCCGGCCGAGCTGTCGCCCTCCGCGGTGCTCGCCGAGCTGGCCACGCTGCTCGAGGAGCTCGAGGTGCCCAAGGCCGCCACGGGCGACCCGCCGCGCGGCTTCACCGAGCTCGCCCAACCCTTCCGCGACGCGGTGCCCGCCGCGAACGACGTGGCGCTCGACCTGTTCGATCGCGGCGACAGCTCGTCGTGGGCCTCGATCAAGGCCGGCGCCGACGCCCCGCGCACGGTGGCGTCCACGATCCGGGAATTCCTCCTCGCTCCGGTCGAAGCCGGTCAGACCAAGATCGCGCTCGTGCGCGGCCGCATGGGCGAGGGCAAGACCACGCTGATCCGCCGCGTGGCCTGGGACCTCGCGCAGGAGGGGCGCCGCGTGTTCTGGCGCGAGTTCGGGGCCACGGTCCCCGACCGCTACGTGCCCGAGGACGACGACAAGGCCATCGCGATCTTCGTCGCCGACGACGCCGACCAGCTCGACAACCTGCCGTCGCTCGTCAACTACCTCGCCGCGCACGGGGCGGGCAAGGCGCGCTTCCTGCTCGCGGCCGAGGGCGACGCCTGGGACCGCTCGGGCCTCGACCACCGCATCCGACGCACGTCGACGCTGCTCGACGTCACGCTGGCCTGCCCCGACGCGCCGGAGTGCGCCACGATCGCCGAGGCGCTGCAGGGGCGCGGGAAGCTCGCGCCGGGCGCGGACGTCGCCGCGATGGCCGAGGCCATGCGCCGCGACGACCGCTGCCTGATGGACCGCATCGCCGAGGCGCGCGGCGTGAGCAGCATCCGCGCGGCGGTCGAGCAGCGCATCGCGGCGCTCGACGCCAAGCCCGAGCGCGACCGCCTGCGGCGGGCCTACTTCGCGACGGCGCTCGTGCACCGTTACGGCATGTCGCTGGGCCGGGGCCACCTCGCGGCGGTGCTGGGCCTGCCCGAGGGCGATCTCGACGCGCAGGTGCTCGCGCCGCTCGACCTCAGCCTGGTGCCGGCCGGGCCGGCCGCGGTCCGCACGCGGCACCCCGTCGTGGCCGCCGAGGCCTGCGCGATCCTGTCGACCGACGAGGCGGCGCGCGACGCGATGGTCATCGACCTGCTCTCCAACCTGCCGGGGGGCAGCGTGTCGGATCCGACCGTCTTCCACCGGCCCTCCGAGCTCATCCGGCCGCTGCGGCACGGGCAGCTCGCGCCGCTCACCGTCGACCGCTACTTCGAGGCCGGCGAGAACGCGGCCGACCACGACGTGGCCTTCTGGTTCGACCGCGGCCGCTTCGACGCGAACTTCTCGCGCTGGGAGCCGGCGCTCCAGCACCTCGAGCGCGCGCTGTGGCGGCAGCCCGGCGACGCGGGCGAGCGCGAGCACAACGCCGCCGTGCACGCGGTGCGCGCGCGCTGCCTCATGGCGCTGCACAAGAAGCGCGAGGCGATCTCGGCCGTCAACGAAGGCCTGCGCCTGGCGCCGCGCGACGGCGTGCTCGAGCGTCTGGCGGACAAGCTCTCCGGCCGCCGGCCAGCCGGTGAGCGGGGCGGCGGCGATCGCGGCGGCGAGGACCGCGGCCCGCCGCGCCGGCGCGAGGGTGCCGGCCCCGAGGGCGGGCCGCGCCGCGGCCGCCCGGGCGGCCGTGCCGGAGCTGCTGCCGGCAGCGGACGCGACGGCCGCCGCAGCCCCTCACCCCGCGGCCGCTGAGCTTGGCCGGTAGCGTCGCGCGGGGCTGGCTCGGGGGCACCTCGCCCGACGGCTTCGCCCGCTGTGTTCCGCCATGGGTTGAGATCGATGGCCGAGATGCGAACCGGGGCGAAACACAGACGGGCTGCAGATTGTCGGGCGAAGGTGCCCCCGGCCGCGCCCCGCGCTAGGCCACCCCCCGTCGCGAGACAGTTGTCAGCAACGAATGGCAACGTCAGACCGCGGCCGCCGACGACCGACATCGAGCGCGGAAGCGGCCGCAGTCTTTTTCCTTCTGCCTGCGGTTACGGTCGTCGATCTCCGCCCAGCGACGGCGGAGGGCTGGCGCGGGGCGCGGCCGGGGGCGACTCGCCCGACAATCTGCAGCCCGGCCGTCGCTAGACGGAGAACGACGTCCCGCAGCCGCAGGTCCCGCTGGCGTTCGGGTTGTTGAACACGAAGCCGCGGTGCATGACCTCGTCGGCGAAGTCGACGACCGTGTTGTCGAGGTAGGGCGCCGCGTCGACGTCGAGCACGACCTTGAGGCCATGGAACTCGGCGGGGATGTCGCCCGGCTTGCCCTGCGTGTCGAAGCCCATCACGTAGGAGAAGCCGCTGCACCCGCCGCCCGTCACGCCGAGGCGCAGGAAGGACGCCGGCTCGAGACCCTGGTCCGCCATGATGCGGCGGATCTCGTGCACGGCCTTCTCGGTGACTGTGATCATCGCTCGACGCTCCGTCTGGACCCCACCGGGGCATCATAGCCGGCGGGTGGGGCGCTGCCAGCAGGCGCCGCCGCGGGACGCTCGCGCAGGTGCGCGATCCAGCGCGCGGTGGCCTTCTCGAGCACGCTGTTCATGGACAGTCGCTCGTGCAGGTTGGCGAAGTCGACCACGTCCAGGTCCTGGTCCTGGTTGAAGCAGGTGAAGACGGGCTCGGTCGGGCGGCCCGTGACGGGGTCGACGTGACGCTGCAGGCACTGCGCGCAGACTTCCTTGAGCATGCACTGCATCGGCGAGTTGATGCTCCCGATGGCGACGTGCGGGCCGAGGTAGGGGGCGAGCGACGTCTTGCGGGCCTCCTTGACGGCGGCCATCATCCCGTCGCTGCCGATGACGATCATCCGCGTGGCGTCGCGCAGCGCGACGGGCAGCGCGGGCAGAGCGCCCGAGCCCGCGGCGGCCATGGCGGCCACGAGGTTGCCGCGGAAGAAGGCGTCGGTGGGCCGGCGCACCTCGATGTCGGGGCCGGCGTCGCAGCACCACACGACGGCGTCGGTGGAGGCCTCGATCTGCTCGCGCTTGAACAAGTCGCGGCTGTGGCGGTAGCCCGCGAAGTAGAGCACGCGGTTGCCGGCCTCGCGCAGCGCGCCGGCGATCGAGAACAGCACGGCATTGCCGAGGCCGCCGCCCACGAGCACCACCGTCTCTCCGCGCGGGATCTCGGTGGGAGCGCCGGTCGGGCCCATGACCACGACCTCCTCGCCCGGCTCCAGCAGCGCGCAGAGGTTGCTGCTGCCGCCCATCTCGAGCACGATCAGCGAGAGCAGGCCCTGCTCGCGGTCGACCCAGGCGCCGGTGAGCGCCAGGCCCTCCATCACCAGGCGCGACCCGCCGGCCGTGGGCGCGTGCGCCTCGTAGTTCTGCAGCCGGTAGAACTGCCCGGGCCGGAAGCGCCGCGCCGCGAGCGGCGCGCGCACGACGACGTCGACGATGGTGGGGGTCAGGCGGTCGACGCGCTCGACGCGCGCGAGGAGCTGCTCGTCGAGGCGCGCGCGGAAGGCGGCGAGCGCGACGTCGCGTGCGGGCTGGCCGGACGGCTCGAGCGCCGCGAGCCGCTCGCCGAACAGGGCCACGACCTGCGGATAGCCGTCCTTGGCCGAGGCCATGGCCTTGACCACGCTGCCGGCGTACTCGGGGTGGTTGTCGCCGTAGAAGCTGACCCGGCGGTCGCCGTGCGCGTAGCTCGTGAAGACGCCGCTTCGCCCGGGCGCGCCGCCGCGCTCGCAGGGCTCGAAGAAGGACTTGCGCGCGTCGAGCCGGAAGGTGCCCGGATGCTCGCGCTCGTAGATCGTGTTCGGGCTCGTGCCGGCGGCGACGAAGAGCGAGCGGCAGGGCAGCGTCAGCGTCTCGCCGCGGCTGCGCCAGCGCTTCTGCTCGTCGCGCGCGAGGCGGTCGAAGAGCACGGCCTTGAGCGCGTCGTGGCGGTCGTCGATGGCCTGCAGCGGCGCGACGCCCTCGAGGAAGGCGATGCCCTCCTCGAAGGCCTTGACCACCTCCTCGTGGTTGAGGCGGTAGGCCGGCGACTCGTCGAGCCCCTTGCGGTAGCAGATCGTCACGCCGCCCCAGCTGCGCAGCAGCGGCACGAAGTCCGGCGTGCGTCCGGCGGCGGCCGCCGCGCGGCGCTCGTCACGCAGGGCGCGCGCGTGCTCGAGGAAGCGGTCGAGGATCTCGCGCTCGCTCTCCGTGAAGCGCGCGAGCACCTCGCTCTCGCTGTGCGCGGCGACGAGCTCCTCGTGGCGGGAGAGCAGCCGCTCGACCTGCACGGGGTAGTAGGCCATGACCTCGGTGGCGGTGTCGATCGCGGTCAGGCCGCCGCCGACGACGAGCGCCGGCAGCTCGACCTGCAGATTGGCGAGGGCGTCGCGCCGGAAGGCGCCCGTCAGCTGCAGGCCCATCAGGAAGTCGCTGGCCTTGCGCACGCCGCGCGTGAGGTTGTTGGCCATGTCGATCAGCGTGGGCTTGCCGGCGCCGGTGGCCATGGCCACGTGGTGGAAGCCCAACTGCCAGCAATCGTCGAGCTCGAGCGTGCCCCCGAAGCGCACGCCGCCGTAGATCGCGAAGGCGCGCCGTCGCGCCAGCGTCAGGTGGATCAGGCGCAGGAAGTTCTTGTCCCAGCGCACGGTGATGCCGTACTCGGAGACTCCGCCGAAGCCCGAGGGCGTGCGGCCCTCGAGCGGCACGCTCAGGGCGCGGAACTCGCGCACGGGGCGCAGCGCCAGCAGCTCGTCGGGCAGCGGCTCGATCTTCAGGCCGTCGATGCCGACGACTCCGAAGCCCTCGTTGAGCAGGTAGTGCGCGAGCGTGTAGCCGGCCGGGCCCAGGCCGACGACGAGCACGTTGAGCCCGTTGTAGGGCAGCGCGTAGGGGCGCGAGCGGACCAGCGGGTTCCAGCGCGAGAGCAGCCCGTAGACCTCGACGCCCCAGGGCAGCTCGAGCACGTCGGTCAGCGTGCCCGTCTCGACGCGCGGGATGTCCACCGGCTCCTGGTTCTGGAAGATGCAGGCCTTCATGCAGTCGTTGCAGATGCGGTGGCCGGTGCCCGGGCAGGTCGGGTTGTCGAGCATGACCATGGCCAGCGCGGCGATCGGGTCGCCCTCGTCGGCCAGCGCGTGTGCCTCGGAGATGCGCTCGTCGAGCGGACAGCCCTTGAGCGGCACGCCGAGCGGGTTGGGCCTGACGGCGCCCTGCTTGTCGAGCATGCCGCGGCGGCAGCTGTCGTTGCCGCGCTCATGGCAGATCAGGCAGATGTCGATCTGGCCGAGCCGGTCGGCCAGGGTGCCGCGGTCGTCGGTCAGCGCGAAGCCGTCGCGGCGGCGCAGCCGCTCGGGTGGGCCGGCCACGGCGCCGGGGGCCGCGTCGGGCGCCGGGACGGTGGGAACCAGGGCCGTCCAGTCCACCTTGTGGGGCAGATGCAGGGAGGGCCAGTCGCGGTGCAGGCGGTCGCGCCGGCAGGCCGCGAGGTAGCGCTCGGCCAGCTCGAGCAGGCTCTCGTCGGGCGGCGCGGCGTCGAGCGCCGCCACGACCGCGTCCGCCAGCGACTGCTCCGTGATCTCGGACCGCAGGCGCGTCGCGAGCTCGGCCTCGAGGTGCTCGGGGATGTCGCCCTCCGCCGGCGCCCGGCGGGCGACGCGCTTGGCCACGAAGCGCTTGCGGAAGTCGAAGCGGCGACGCTGCCGGACGACGCGCTCGCGGTGGCGGGCGGCGGGCTCCTCGAGCCCGAACAGGCGGACGAGGTGGGCCGAGACCGCGCGGGCCACCGCGATGAGCAGCTCCGACTCCTCACGCTCGGCGAGCTGGGCCCCGGCCAGCCAGGCCTCGTAGCGGAGCGACAGCCCGGCGTCGCTGGCGGCGAGCCGGGCGCGGAAGTCGGCGAAGAGCCGCGCCAGGCCGGCGGGCTCGTGGAGGTCGGTGAACTCGAACCCGGGCAGGCCGAGTCGAAGCGCTCCGTCGGTGCTCATGCGGGGGACTTTTCGGATCGGGCCGAAAAGGACGCGATTCTAGCAATCGCGCCGGTCCCCCGGCGTGGGAGTCAGCGCCTCCAGACCTTGGCGACCTCGTTGGCCTCGAAGCGCCGCTGCGTCTCGCTGCCGGGGTCGATGATCACCCCGCGCTGCTGGATCGCGTTGTAGAGCATCCCCCCGCGGATGACCTCGCCGTCCTTGAAGAACAGCGTGGCCACCTCGCCCGCGTCGAGGCTCTCCAACTTGGCGTGAAGCTCGAGCGAGGTCATCGAAGGAATCCTTCTGCTATGTCTGATGAGTGTCTGCATGATCGGTGCCCAGGGCCGTCGTGAGTCGGTCGCCTTCTTCAGGTCTGTCCTTGGTGAGTTCCCGGCAAGCGGGCGATCGTATCATCCCCCTGAAAAGACGTGCGGAACGCATCGACAAGGGCCGATGGAACCCGATAGCAGCGGCTGGACGATCGGCCACAGGGCGCGGCACCCACGCCGGGGCGGGCCTGCGGCGGGCTTGCGGGCCTCCGGCGGGCGCGGCATAACGCCGCGATGGCCCCTGGAGAGTTCGAGCTGACGCGCCGGGTCGAGTTCTCGGCCGCCCACCGCCTCCACAACCCGGTCTTCTCGGCGGAGAAGAACCGCGAGGTTTTCGGGGTCTGCAACAACCCGAACGGGCACGGCCACAACTACGTGCTCGACGTGACCGTCCGCGGCCCGGTCGATCCCGCCACGGGCATGGTGCTCGACCTGAACCGGCTCATGGCCATGCTGCACGAGCTGGTCTTCACCGAGCTCGACCACAAGCACCTCGACGTCGACGTGCCCTGGCTGGCGGGCCGCATCAGCACCGCCGAGAACGTGGCCGCCGCGATCTGGGAGCGCCTCGAGGGTCCGCTGCAGGGGCGGCTGGCCCGGCTGCGCCTCTATGAGTCGAGGATGAACTTCGTCGACTACGCCGGGCCGCGCCGCGAGCGCGAGCCCCGCTAGCGCGAGGCCTCGGCCGGCCAGCGCTCGAGCGGCGAGCCCGCCGGCACCTCGGGCTCCTCGCTGCCGCCGACGTAGTTGAGCTCGAGCAGCTCCTTGCGCGCCTGCTCGTCGAGCACGACGGCCTTGGCCGTGCACTCCTGGTCGAGCGTGGCGCGCAGCGCGAACAGCGCCGAGAGGCGGCCCTTGAGCTCGGCGGCGGTCTGCACGGCGGGCGGCGTCGGCGGGTCGAGCGGGTGGTGCTCGTGCGGGTCGGTGGCCAGATCGTAGTCCTCGAGCGTGCCTTCCTTGGCCCGGAACTGCGCCGTGCAGGCCGGCGTCCGCAGCGCGGCCTGGTAGGCGTCGGCGAACATCACGCGCTCGGAGAGCACGGGCTGATTCGTCGTGCGGCCCGACTGCATCGCGGGGACGAGCGAGCGCCCCGACAGCGACGTGCCCGGCTCGATGCCGAGCAGCTCGAGCAGAGTCGGCGCCACGTCGAGCAGGCTCGCCAGGCCGGCGACCTTCGTGCCGCCGAGCCGGCCGCCCGGCAGGCGCACGAGCAGCGGCACGTGCAGGCACTCGCCGTAGAGCTGGTCGTGCTGGTAGTCGCCGTGCTCGGCGAACTCCTCGCCATGGTCGGAGAGGATCACGACGACCATCTTGTCGAGCAGCTTGCGCTCGCGCAGCCCGTCGAGGAAGCGCCCGATCTCCTGGTCGGTGTAGGCGATCTCGCCGTCGTAGAGGTCGGAGAGATAGGCCGCGTCCTCCGGCCCGAACTTCTCGACGTCCACCCAGAAGTCGGTGTTCATAGCCCGGAACTGCTCGTCGAAGGGCAGGCCCTCGAGCGCCTTCACGCGCTCGCCCACGATGCCGCGGGCCTCGGGCGCGAAGCGCTGGCGGAAC
>Ga0207428_10005125_pt1 | contig 12282 bp, 32 predicted proteins | sample RhiMethybrSRZTD1_FD_187600 | JGI IMG/M metagenome (GOLD analysis project Ga0207428, IMG submission 187600) | Populus rhizosphere microbial communities from Tennessee, USA - Rhizosphere MetaG P. TD hybrid SRZTD1 (SPAdes) (version 3) | ecosystem: Host-associated > Plants > Roots > Rhizosphere >... | reverse complement strand
CCACGGGGATCCGCTTACCGGCACGCTTCACAATCCACTCAATCAGCGCATCAGTGTTCGCGGCAGCGTCATCCAGGTCAGCAAGCTCAACATGCACGCCAGCGTCAGAACGCAGCCCGACAGAAACCGACGCGAGGGTCCGCTCAGGATTCATGTCGATCCCATACGCAGATACCGGGACCGCGGGGACGGTCATTACCGAACGATCAGCCCACACGCCAGAAGGAATAACGGACATCTGCTCATCCGATGCCCACATGCCAAGTCGCTCGCGAGCGAACGTCTCCTCAGACATCGCGCCGAACTCATCCTCAATCGTCGTCTGATTCAGGCGTATCCCAAGGCTCGGATTAGTCGCAGCCCACAAGCCCTTGTCTGCAACATCAACATCGCCAGCAACGGACCACTCGACCCACGCCAGACGCTTGTCCTTGCCGGCCACGCCAGCGGTACGCATCCGCGAAAACACATCGCCGTCCATATTCGGGGCCGGCGGAGTCCCCAAGAGGATCTGCAACGGGTCACCGGAAGGGGCGGAGGAGATAGTCGGTAGAAGCGCGGCCTGCGCATCCTCGCCATACTCCTGAGCCTCATCACACACCAAGACATCCACCGTGAACCCGCGGCCGGAGCCCTTAGAGCGCGCAATGAACTCAACAGACCCGCCGTTGTGCAAGATGATGGCCTCTTGACCATTCGTCTTGCGGATGTCCTTGACCAGCTCCGCAAGTTCGGGGTACTTGCGCTCATTCTCGAAGAACGAAGCGATGCGGAGGAAAGCCTTGCGGGCAGTCTTAACCTCGTGGGCAGTATGGAGGATCTTCAAGCCCAGTTGAGCCATGAAGAACAGCTCCACCATTTCGAGGATGCCATTCTTGCCGTTCTGACGCGGAACAGTAATGCCCCAGCGACCAGCCAGCCACTTGCCATCCCTGCCACGATTCATCCAAGCATTCAGCACGTTCAACTGCCACGGATCAGGCTTCAGGCCGTAAGCGGTCGCCAGGAACGCGCAATCATCAGCATCGGACCACTTAGACCGAGGAAACTTGGCTACACGCGGCTCCTGCACCCCCAACAACGCAGCCACGACATCACCTATCCAGTCTTACTAGCCCTAGCCTCACGCCGCTTATTCAACTCATCCAGAGCGGTCAACGGCTTCTCCAACGTCGGCGCCTCAAGCTCATCAATCTGCAAAAGGACATCCGTGAACTGGCGTGACAAAGACGCCACATCCCGCGCCTGCTCCGCAGTGCCGATCTCATTCGCCAGCACATCACGCAAGGCAATCAAGCCCGCAAGACGGCCCTTCGCAGCCTCCTCAGAGAGTGACATCGGACCTCCTGGCGTGGAAAACGGAACTCGGGGGGATATTTTTCGTAATGCCGGAGGTGCGAACTTTGGAGGCTTCAAGGTCCCCCTCCCCACCCCTTTAGGCCGCTAAAACACGGTCCCCGCGGGTACTATTGCACCCACGGTGGGCTAGGCGGAGGTTGCCCTCTGAATGATCGGGAATAAGCATCCACGATTGCGGGATGATGTGATCGAGCGTGGCTGCCATACGATCTTGATAGTGAAGTGCCGTGTCAACCATCTCGTTGCATAGTTGGCAGGTGTAGGCGTCGCGCTCATAGATCGCAAGCCTCAGCTTGTCGGTCACCTTGAACTGTCCGCGCTTGTCGTAGCGTCTCTTCCATGCGGCGTTGGTCTTGCACCTCTCGGAGCAGTACCTTGAGTCTGCCGTGCCAACGAAGTACGTTGGGCAGTAGGCGCATTGTCCCGCCGTCCACGCCGGTCGCACTGGGGGTAGCGTCACGCCTAGCCATACCCGGCTGCGCTGATATCTAACCAGGGCGGTCGGACTTACCTTGCGCGGCCTAGCTGCTTGGGCGCAGGTCAGGGAGCAGAAGACTACCCTCTTGGTCTTTGTTGCGAACGGCTCAGTGCAGTGGGCGCAGCTCTTGTTGTGCAGCTTATCGGCTCGCCCATTGTTAGCTCGATGCCAGTATGAGTAGTGAGTGCTGCACATGCCACGCGATTGAACCTTGCGCTGGCAGTCTGTTTCTTTGCATGACACAATGGACATATCGAACTCCTTAGACAGTTCGTTCATGGCCCCGATCTGTTAGCGCAGATGCGGGGCTTTTACTTTGGCGTCACCACTTACGCGATGTCTTCAATGGCGCTTGGATTTCCCGCGCCTTGGGGGCTGCCCGGTTGCCCTTTGATTGGTTGCATAGGCGACAGCAGACGCGCACGTTGTCGTGTACGTCGCGCCCTCCGAGACTGTGCGGGATGATGTGGTCTACTTCTGCACTGGCCGGCGTGAGTCCTACCTCGTAGTCGAGTGGCACGTCGCAGTCGGGGCAGTTGGTTAGGCCTGAGCGCTTGGCTCGGTAGATAGCCTGGCCTCGTACCCGCTTCCATGTCGCGGTGCCCGTGCGTGAGGTTGCCATCGTCACCCCTTTTAATCCGGGTTCGTGTGGCCCTACACTGGATCCACTAACCACTACCTATTGGGGGAACCATGTTGGATCAGGCCGTTGCCAAGCACGTCAGCCAGGGGTGGGCTATTGAGTCCCGCACTGACACGCAGGCTGTGTTGACCAGGAAGCCTAAGCTCGGCTGGTTCTGGAACATCCTGCTTACCGTCTTGACTGGCGGGTTGTGGCTGATCGTGGTGTTCTTCAAGCTGGTGAACCGCAAGGTTGAGCGCAAGGTGTTGACTGCGGACGCTGCTGGAAACGTTCGCTAGACAGTCACAACCTCGTACTCGATATAGAAGTCTTCCCCGAAGTTCAGGGTGCGGGCGCAGTGTAGGCAGAAGAACAGTTCGCCTAGGCTGGGCAGTAGTACCCGCACCTGTGCCCGCGCTGATGGGTGCCGGTCGCACATTTCGTTATTCATCGTCGTCGGCATCGTCCGGCGCGGTCACGAAGTCGCTCGCGTATTGGAGTAGCCCGGTTGCGTGGTGAAGTGGCAGGTCTGAGTCCAGGTACCAGTAGGCCGTACCCTTTGGCTTGTCGGATACGACGGCGGCGGCGACTATAACCCAGTCCGTGAGGTACTGCGGAGAGTCCTCGTTCATGTCTTCGATGTGCGCGGCGATGGCGTCGTGTATGGCCTGTTGTGTTGCGTCTGACATGTGGTGCCCCCTTGTTTGGTATGCGGCTACTCCCCGCAGGTCTGTTCATGACACGGTGAAAGGTTCTGCCCAAGACAGTCCGCGAACAGCCTTCGCCGGTAGAACAGTGGAAGACCCGGCGTTGACGGGGAGTAGCTAAGTAGTTGGCGCCCGAACGCATATGGGGGGCTACGTTCGGGCGCCTAGTGGGATGGTAGGGTCGCGGGCCCTGTGCCGCCTCAGAGCGGTCCATCCCTCCATGCCGCCACTGAGAGTAGGCAGCATGGCTGTTCACTTGTACGCCGCAGTCAGACCGCTGTGGCTCGGTGGGGGTTTGGTGTGCACCGTCGCTTACATCGCCGCATGGGCTTCCTCGCTTGGGCACAAAAAAGCCGGTAGCGCTTGGCTTCCGGCTGTTTGATGGGGCGGCAATTACGCCGCTTTGCCACACTTTACGGCAATTGGGCACCATTAACAAGTAGGTACGCGGCGTAGGCGAGTCGCAGGTGCTTGTCGCATAGTTGGATGGTGATTTCGTCGGGGATCGTCCGGCCGCAGTCATGGTATTGGCACACGCCGTCGTCGTTGTTGTAGTGGAGTTGCCGGCTGGTCATCGCGCTTCTTCTTTCCTGGTTTGGTGCCATGCGGCTAGGACTTCGTGCGGGTGGTAGGTGGGTGACGGTTCGCTCGTTGCTGCTTTGAGTTTTCCGCGCCTTGCCCAGTCCCGGATCTGCTGGCCCTTGATGTGGATGCCTGCCTTTTCTCGGAGCCATGGGAGTAGTTGCCGTGTGGGCATTGCTGGGGCTATGCCTTTGACTCGTTCGGCGTTCTTGGCGTGGTTGATGGTCTCGGCTTCTGGTCCGCTAACGAGTAGCTCAGCCTTGGTTGCCCAGTCTTGGATGAGCCACGCAAGCCCGGCGGCTCGTTCGTCGTGGGCATACGCTTTGGCATCAGTCCCAACACTCATGAGGTTGGCCCTCAGTTCGGATGCGTCAAGATTGATCGGCGCCTTAGACCCTGGCTTGGATCCGCCACCACCTCCACCGCCGGCTGAGCGGACGTTGTCGAGCTTGGCGATGGTCACATAAAGGGCCTCGATTAGCGGCGGGACCTTATCAATCCATGCTTGCAGGTCCGCGACGCATTGCCCGCAAAGGTAGGTTGACGTGTGGTTCTGGCAATCCTCAGTCGTGCATTCAAGGCTCATTCAAGGTCCTCCGTGATCGTGATGGTGACGCCTAGTTCGCCTTTGCCGCCTTGACGCAGGTCCGGGCCGGTTAGGTGTGCGTTGGTGTCGTCGGGGATGAGGCCGTAATCCACGAGTCCGTCTACGCAGGCTTTGAGCGTTGGCATGAGGTTGTGAACGTCATACTGGCGGGCTGTGGGTTTGGTGATGTGGGCGACGATATGGACGCGGTCGAGGTTCTTGGGGAGCTTGGCTACTTGCGCGCACATCATGGCCGTGCGCCTCCAGGTTCGCGTCCTCTCCGCTTTCGGCGCCCAGTGCAAGCGTTGGTTGAGGCTTAGCATTGGGATCGCGGCCGGAATTGTTATCGTCCACACCCTGGGAACGCCCTTGCTAAGCGCCTCAATTTCCCCATGTGCAACAGGAACCCCTTGCGCCCCTCCCGTCGCGCTGGTGGCGTCTGCAAATGGCTGCGGCGGGGTCATGAGGTCTTCTTTCCGCAGAGATTGCACTTGTTTAGGAAGAGCGGCCCCCAGTAGTGGAATCCGAGCCGGCAGAACAAGCCCTTCATGCCGCCAGCTCCCTGCGCTTGAGAACTTCATCCATCAAGTACCAGCCGATGAATTTGGAGTATGCCGGCGGGATGGATTCGCGTAGGCCGTCACGGTTCATCCAGTCGATGCCCATTGCGAGTTGGGGGTCTGGGTCATATCCTGCCCCGCGCTCGCAGGTCGGCTTGGCGTTCCATGCGGCCTTGCTCCATGAGGCGATCCCACTCGGCGGGGTTGCGTGCGCGCCACGACATTGGATGCTTGAAAGGTGCGGCGGTCGGCTCTAGTGCCTGCTGTTTTGCTTCCCGGCTGTTTTTGATGTTCGCGGCCCGCTTGCTGATTGCGCCGGCCGACGCTGCGATGTTCTCGTGCGCCTTGTAGTGCTCCAGGACGGCTTGCTTGGCGACGTCGGATGGGATGTTGCTCATCGCATAAGCCCAGACTTCGACGTTGGCTTCGTTGAGCATCACGCGGGGGTCTACTTGGTTGATCCATGTGAGCATCGCGATTGTTTGCTTGTGGTCCATTACGCCTCCAGTGCGAAAGTGTCTTGATGCTGCTCGTCGTATGCCTGGAGCATCGCTATTCCCTTAGCCATCCCACGGGCACTATGGTCCATCGCCTTACTGCCATTGCGGGCCGGCAGTGGCTCGTCATCCCATGAGCCGGCATTCAGCCACGTGCTGAAGTGTTTTGTGAAGGTCGCTTCCCGGTTTGGGTCGTCGCGGTATCGGACAACCCCGGCCATGAGGTCCTCCAGTCTGACTTCCTTGATGGCCTTGACGTACGCCTTGTATGCGGCCTTCTTGTCACGCTTCGCCGGGTAGAGCGCCCAGACGGTTTCGAAGTCGGTCGGGTAGCGGCTCCGCTGCGGGGAGTCGGGAGTGTGGGAGTAGGGAGTAGGGAGTAGGGAGTAGGGAGCAGGCGAAGGGTTCCCGATGCTGCCTGGAAGGGTTTCGGGAACCCTTTCGGGAAGGGTTCCACTCGGCGGTGCGGAAGGGTTGAATAGGGCCAGTTCGCGGGGGTCGATGGATCGCTTGTCCAGTAGGTCTGCGCACGCCTCCCAACCCTTCAGTAGGGGCTGTTCCGAGTGGAGCCGCTTCAGTTCATGCACGACGACGGCACGGAGTGTACGGGAGCCGATCTCTGCAAAGGTCCGATACATGGCCTTGGTCATGTTGGGTGAAAGCAGTAGTCCGTCATTGCGCACAAAGGACCGCACTAGGACTTCCCCGGTTACCTCGTCGATGACCAGGTAAAGCCGCTCTGACAGTTCGGCGGCAGCCTTCTCTACCCTTGCCGCGGTCCATCCGGCGGCGAGCTGTGAGATTCGGCCAGCGTGCCATCCCGTGACGCCGCAGAAGTTCAGCGTCAACTGCGTGGTCATGACCAGGTAAAGGTGCTGAGCTTCGGGCGTGAGGTCTAGGAAGTCATCGTCAATCCAGATTGATGTCTGGATTCTCGCGTGTTCACGCGCCACTCGGGTCACGTCCTCTCATTGTTGTTTTGTCGCCTGTCGTTCGCGGCGTCGTTGGTTGTCTACGGCGGCGCATTGTCGGCATTGTTTTTGGCTGTGGCGGCGGTGTTGTCGGTGGCCGTCCATGGTGCCGCAGAGTTCCGGGTTGAATGGGGCTCGTGGGGCTCGTACGCGTGTCTTTTTGGCCGGAATCACGTCTTCTGGCTTGAGTGGCTGGGTGCCTCGGTAGACGTAGCCGGGCATTATGCAACCTTCCGGCGCGGCTTGTCTTGGCCGGTGAGTGCGCGCCGTCGTTTGTCGTAGCGTGCCGATTCTTTGGCTGCTTCGATGAGCCCGTCTGGTCCGCCCCAGATGATTGGCGGGTCTGCGAGTTTTCGGGCGGCGAGTTCGACGCGGTTCTTTGTCTCTTGGATGCGCCGTGCGGTTGCGATTTTTCGGCGGTGGAGGGTTACGATTTCGCGTTCCTGGGCTTCGATGTCGGCGAGTTCCTTCTCGGCCTTTTCGAGTGCGGACGCTGCGATTTGCTGCTGAATTCGGAGCGCTTCAAGGTTGTGCTTTGGCGCGTTGCGGATGTAGCTCATTTCCTTTTCCTCTCTCGCGTGACATTTGCTATGGCCTTGTCAGCCGTGGGGTTGTAGTAGAGCTGCCTGGCGCGGTGGTTGGCGTCGTCCTGCTTGTCGGCTTCAATGTGGTGGTTGCATTGGAAGCGGCTCAGGCAGATCCCGTGTGCGCCTTTACATAGGTGGCAGCACGGGTCACTCACCCGACGTCCCGGCAGTCGCGGCACTTGGCGTGTACTGTGCCTCGTTGCGGGTTGACGCGGTACTTGATGCCGCAGCGTTGGCAGATGCGGTCACAGGCGCGGAGTTGCGGCCGGTATGGGAGCGACCGGGCGCGGGGGGTGGGGCTCATGGCGTCCCTTCGGGTATGGTTGCGGCGCCCGACATGTGCCGGGCGCCGCAAATAGGAATGGCGCCTCAGTGGGCGCCTAAGTGATGTGACTCAGCCGTGCTATTTACCGAGCGCGGCCCGCAGGTCGGCCAGTGTGATCGGCCGTGGTCGCTCGCATTCGTGCTTATCCACGCGGCCGTTAGTGACGGTCAGCTCGGCACCGCACTCACACGAGGTCGTGAACGTGGCGTGGATGCCCTTGGGTTTGGTTTTCATGGTCAGAAAGCAGGTTCGCCGGGTGCGCCACCGGGACCATTGCCCCACCCGCCGGAGTTGGCCGGCTGGTTACCCCAACCACCCTGCGCGGCGGGCTGTGCGGTGTTCTGCTGGGCTCGCGGGATGATGCCGATGTCGCGGGCGTTGATCTCCAGTGACTTCCCCTGCGTGCCGTCCTTGGCGGTGTACTCGCGAAGACGTTCGGAGCCGGTAACAATGACGCGGTCGCCCTTCTTGAGGACATCGGCCAGCGCTTCGGCCTTCTTGTCCCAGATGGTCACGCGGCGCCAGGTGGTCCCGTCCTCGTCCCAGCCACCCTGCTGATTCTTCTTGCTGTGGTTCTCGGCGAGGCTGAACTCAAGGACCGGCTTACCCTGCGGCGTGAACTTCAGTGCCGGTTCGCCTACGTTGCCTACGGTGGTGATGTCGCTCATGGTTACTTGTTTCCTTCTGTTGCGATTTTGCTGAGTTCGGTGATCCACTGCCGGGCCATCTCGCCAGTGATATAGATCCGAGTGCCGTGTTTGCCCATTGCGAGCTGGTGGCCGATGACCTCGCCGAAGTTGTCGAGGTTGCTGAGTTCGGCCGCGTGAATCGACGCGTCGACACGGCCCGCTAACGGGTTCATGCGGTCGGCTCCTGTATGTAGATCATGTGTTCGCATGGGCGCTTGTCATCTTCGGCCAACCAGCGCAGGTCGGCGACGATGGGGCGCGTACCGTCAGCCGTTCCCCACTCGGTAAACATGCTCGGCGCGCCGTACTCACCATCCAGATCGGTAAGCCCTGACCAGACGGTTACTTCTTCGGCACCAAAGGCGATGTCCCTTTCGATGCAAGTTGCCGTAACCCACGCGCCGGGGGTGACGCGGTGATTTGATTCGTCCGGGTCCGGGTCATGCTCTGCCAATCGGCAGCTTCCGAGGTAGGTCACTCTGCATTCTCCTTGCTTGCGTCGTTGATGAGGTCTTGTACGAACTCGATGATGTGGGCGGGTGCGTTGTTGGTGCGCAGGTATTCCAGGTACTCGGCGCCCTTGCCCGCTTCGATGGCTTCGGGTGCGGCAACGAGTACGCGCTCCGGGATGGCGAGCGGGTCAGGTGCGGGGGCTGCGGGGAGAGGTTGGACGGTGAATGCTTTGCGACGCCCGCGGGTTGCGGTGAGTGCGACGGTTAGCGGCTTGGCAAGGTCGCTCAGGTGGCTGATTTCGATGCCACCGACCTTGTCCTTGCCGAACGTGATTTCTGGGTTCCTGTAGAGCGTCAGGCGGCGGCCGGAGTATGCGGACGCCTCGACTCCCCACGCCATTACCATTACGCGACGCATCGACTTGGAGGGTCGGTAAGCGCGGCCGGGGAACTCCACGAGGCGGACGTCAACGGGCTGTTCCGCGCTACCCTCGACAACCTCATGGATCGTCACGGTAACGGGGCCGCCCATGAGGTCATCCGCGTTGAGCTGATCACTGCGCGGGGCGATGCTTGCTGTCAGGTCCATCAGAATCTCATCTCTTCAAAGTGGTTGATGCGTTCGGTTGCCGGGCGTCCGGCGGTATTGGTCTGGTAGTTCTTGACCATCTGTGCGGCGTTGTCCTCGAAGGCTTCGACGGCTTGGAAGATCGCGTGGAACCATTTCGGATCCGGCAAAACGCGCTTGACATACAAGGGCATTCCGCCGCAGTAGCTCACGTAGTCCAGCCATTCGCGGCCGGACACAAGGAGTCCGCACTGGATCTGTGCCATGTTCTCCAGCGGCACCTCGTCAGCCAGGATCGTGGCGAGCTGCTTCTTCTGACGGCGCGACTTGATTTCGATCAGGCCGTCATCGCCGACGAGCCCGTCCGGTGAGTAGCCGATGCGGAATCCCCAGTCATCGCGGACCATGAAGCCCACCTCGGTAGCCTCGGCGAAGTGTTCGCTGTATAGGTCGCGGGCGAAGGGCTCATCCAACGTGCCACGGAGCATGTCGGATGATTCGTGGATGGGCTCGACGTGCCCGGTGATGCGTTCGGCGGCGAGCAACGTTGTCAGGCCGCGTGAGTAGTCGTTCACGGCGGGCTTGATCGTCTTCGGCGTGATGAGCTGACCAACAACGGATGCCGTGACGATGCCGGCTCGTGCAGCCAGCCATTCGTCCGTGCCCTGCGTTAACTCTGTGAATATTTCCAGGCTCAATTTGTCTCCCCATATCTGGTCATGAAAAAAGCCGCTCGGTGGCGGCTTAGTTGTGTTCGCAGGGGTCCCCGCGTAGTAGGCGAACCATTTCGCCGATGTCGATCTTTCCGCAGCCCCATTCGTTTTGGAGCAGGTAGAGGGCGCGCTGGTTGCGTTCCTCGGCTTCACATTCGGTAGATGGCATTGTTGATCTCCCTTGCGTAAGCCTTGCGTGAATACTTGATCGCCCACCCGACCGTCTCGCACCCTTCGAGGAAGTCCGTCTGGTCTTCGGTGAGCCGGTGACGTTCGAGTGCGTGGCGTGCGGCGAGGATGCCGAAACGCAGGCGTTGGGCGCGGTAGGTGGTCATGGCAACTTCTCGATTGCGGTAAAGAACTCTCCGGCATCAACGGCCATGACGATTGACTCGCCGCAGCGGATAATGACCTCACCCCTGCTGATGCGGTGCTGGATTGTGACTATGCCGCCCTCGTCAAGGTCATGCCCGGCGGGGATGCACGGTTCGCTACTCATACCGTCCCCCTGTTTGCGATGGCAACCAGATCCTCTAGCGCTTTGATGAGTTCCCGCACGATGAGGAAACTCTCCGGCGTCTCTGGTACGGCCTGCGCGAGTCGGAGGACGGCGGCTGGTGTGGTGGTCATGGCTGGTCTTCCTCGTGGTCGGCGGGTTGATGGTCGGGTCCGATGCGGTCGGCTTCCTGGGAGCGGGCCTGTAACTCACGGAGGGCCTCGTAGTCCGGTTGGCGCTGGCTCATGGCTGGGGCTCCTTTAGTGCGGATAGTGTCGGGCACGGCCATTGCTGGCGAGGATAGATAGCGTCCCAGTCACATTCGCTGCACCCGACCGGCTGTTCATACTCCATGACTGGCTGGTGCAGTCCTCGCACGGCCTCCAACGCGTCGGCTTGCTTGCGGGCGAGGGTGAGCAGGTAGTGAACGTCTGACGGCGTGATGGTGATAGCGCCCGGTGCGGCTTTTGCTAGCCGCGCCTCAATCTCGTCTAGCTGGCTCACTTCTCCCCCTCAGTAAGGTCCCGGTAGTGGCGGGCGGCGGGTTCCCATGAGCGGGCCTGTCGTATGTGCAGATCGGGTAGCGGGGCGTTGTAGTCGAACGTGAGCCCACGAAGCCGCTGCTGATCCGTGACGCCCTGCACGAGGATGGTCTCGCGCTCCAAGACGTCGGCTTCTGCGTTGAGTTCCGCGGCGGTCATTTAGTGCCCCGCTCAGGGTTGTTATTCACGGCGTATATGATGGCGTCTACCGCGCCACCGAAGTAGACCCGCGGTAGGTGGGGCCAGCCTGCAAGATTCGGCCCGACGTAGCTCTCAATCGCACGAATGGCCGCGTCTCGCTGCTCGGTGGTCAGCTCTACCCGCGCCGTCATGATGCTGACCGTGCTTCCCATGCGACGTGTTCGCGCATGTCCCGCTGAACGAGTGCCGGGAGTGCGGCGAACTGTGCCGGGGTCAGTCGGTGATACGCGGCGATGATCTGATCAGCCGGCGCCAGGATTACGGGCGGTGCTGTGACGGCCCGGTGTGCGGGTCGGTTGCGCTTGAAAAACTTCAACATCTCAATACCCCATTTTCGTTTCGTGGTCGTGTTCGCGTGCATCGTCAGCCGCGTCTTCGTCGGTGTAGTCGTGCCGTTCGCAAAGATCACCCTCGGACGAAACCAGTTCGTCGCATAGTTCGCGGGGCGTCTCGCGGGTCTGCGGATAAGTTTCCGCGGTGCAGTAGTACTCGCTCATTCCGCACACTCCTGGCAGCCATCGGACGGGCCGTGGAGTAGGTGGTACTCGGCGAGGTCGGCGCGTCGGGCCGGGAGGATAGCGACACCGAAGCCGATAAGCAGGACGACGACGAGCAAGGTTCCGATACTCACGAGGCAGCTCCTTCGTTTATTTTGAGCCGCCACGTACGCAATGCGCCGTGCTTGCGGGTCTTGCTGGTCGATGTCTGGTAACTCACGGCCTCGATGTGGCCGGCGCGCTTGGCTGTTGTAAATGCGATGCCCACGAGGTTGTGATGCGGTGCGGGTCGGAGTTCGCGGCGGACATCGTCTGCTGTGACGAGCTCCTGAGAATGAACGAGGCCGATGATGGTTGCTACTGCGTCCCCGAGCCAGTCGTCGTGGGAGTCTTCTAACGCTGCGGGGGTCACCACGTGATATCAGCTCCGCAGTCGCAGTCAGCATGAGGGGCGCGGAACACGTCGCACGTTCGCTGGTGAGGATGCCACCATGGCTGCTTGATATAGACAAAGAGGTTCGCGCACCTTTCGATGCGGTAACCGGGGGCTGGGGCTGGTGGGTTGGTCATGCTGTCTTCCTGTCCTGGTCATTGAAGTGGAATAAAGAAAGCCGCAGTTGCTTTGCGGCTTCTGCGGCTTCTGGTAAGTCGGCGAAATATCCGCCGTAGTGGATCACTCCGTTGTGTCGGACGCGTGCGCACCACTTGCCCGTCTTCTTATGCCAGGACACGCCCCACTCGCCCGACTTACTACCCTTGCGTGCGCCGTCCCGATTCTCGGCGTTCGCCTTATAGGAAACGGCACGAAGGTGCGAGGGAGCTACGCAGGACTTGACGTGGCATCGATGGT